>Ga0099364_10011341_pt1 | contig 12185 bp, 16 predicted proteins | sample TergutTh196P3_FD_73070 | JGI IMG/M metagenome (GOLD analysis project Ga0099364, IMG submission 73070) | Microcerotermes parvus P3 segment gut microbial communities from Pointe-Noire, Republic of the Congo - Th196 P3 | ecosystem: Host-associated > Arthropoda: Insects > Digestive system > Gut ...
GGAGTTGGTCTTCGGTTGATTCGATGATTTCTGTGATTTCTCCTTTGGCAAGTTGCACGACTGCAAGCAGTTTCTTCTCTGTTACAGCAGTTATATAATCAATCAGCGGTTTTGCCTATTCTACTGTTGCCTGAGTGCCGACGAACGGCATTTTACCTGTAAGTAAATCACATTGATGCAGGATTTTAAGGTAATTGGCTCTGTCGTCTGTCCGAATCACAATCATCGGATAATCATGGCGTAACAAAATATAATTCATCAACAACCGTGCAATCCTGCCGTTTCCGTCTTCAAAGGGATGAATACGGATATACTGGTAATGAAATATCGCAGCCAATTCGACAGGTGATAAAACGCCTTTTTGTTCTTCCTCATTGTACCACCGGACTAAATCGGACATCAGCGCAGGCGTCTCTTCCATTGAAGCATAATTGAATATTTCACCCGTTGGCGTAATGACCATTAGGACGTGTCTTATAAATCAATAGTTCGTTATAAAATTCAATAATTGTTTAAGAATCAGAGAAATAGTTGAAAAATAAGTGTTAAAAAATTTGGATCACTGATTGTTAATCAGTAATTTTATGGATTTTATCAACAAATCTGTAAACAGATGACCAACAACAGCTATCCAAACATTAAAACGTTAGTAATCAATTTATTAACAAAATCGGCGTTTTATCAATCTCTTAAAGAGTGCCGCCGGGAATTTATTAACAACGTATTCATCTGTTTTTTGTGCATCAAAGGTAAAATAAATTTCTTGCAAATGAATCGGTATGTAGAAAAATGTGAACAGTATTTCAGCATCCATTTTGAAAACAGGTTTGATTTTCAGGGTTTCAATTTGGCGATGATTCAGGAACGCGTCAAAGAATGCATTATCGCGTTTGACCCCGGCTTCATCAAAAAAAGCGGAAAGAAAACATACGGACCTGGTTCTTACTGGTCAGGCTGTGCCGACAAGGTGAAGCGAGGTTTGGAAATATGCGGTTTTGCTGCCGTAGACATCCCACTCAATACCGCCTTTCATTTGAATGCCATTCAAACTCCCAAGTCAAAAGATTTTAATCTTTTGACTTATTATTGCCAAATCATCAGGATGAATTATCTGTATTTCAAAGAACTGACAAACTGTTTAGTTGCCGACAGTTTCTTTGCCAAATCGGAAGCTGTAAAAACCGTCACTGCTTTGGGTATGCACTTTATCAGCCGCCTGCGCGACGATGCCGTCTTATTTTACCTCAACCGCGAACCCAAAACAGGTAAAAGAGGGGCGCCCAAAAAATATGCGGGACAGGTCAAACCGAATGAACCGGATATGCGCTTTTTTACGCTCTGACACCACACCAAAGAATTGAAAGTGTACAATGCGATAGTCTACTGTAAAGCGTTGAACCGAAACATCAACCTCTCAATAGCCGTTTTTTACAGCAATAACGGAAAAGAACAGGCACGCAAACTCTATTTTTCAACCGATTTAAAAATGGATGGTATGAAAACAGTAACCTGCTATCGCTCGCGTTTTCAGATAGAGTTTCTCTATCGGGACGCCAAACAGCATGGTGGACTGGAAGACTGTCAGGCACGAAGCAAAAACAAACTCGATTTTCATTTCAATGCGGCGCTTACCGCCGTCAATTTAGCCAAAATTTATTGGTTGGATACACGAAAGTCAGATGGCGAGGCTTTTTCTATGGCAGACTTTAAAACGCTATGTCACAACAAACTGCTTTTAGACCGATTTATTAGCGTGTTCGCGATAAACACGAACACTGCAAAAAATCAACATAAAATCAAAGAACTCTGTAATTACGGCATTCTGGCAGCGTAACTATATGAAATTTTATAACGAACTATTGCATTTAAAACTGTTCTTTTTTTGTTTCTTCCATTTGGTACAAACAATGACACAAAACAGTAAATTTTGTATCAATATTTCAGCCATTCCGCCTAATTTTACTCCTAATGGTTCGTTACTTGGTACAAGATAAATAAATGCTTCTATTGACCCCGATGATGGCGCTGACGTATTAAATATTCCAAGAATAATCATTATCAAATACAATTTTATCATACCGTATTTTGATTGCAGCAACGTGTCTTTTAACAACAAAAGCGCTATACCGTACAAAGCGCCTCTTACTAATTGCAAAGGCAGGGCAAATGCATACATTATGTCATTCTGTTCACGCCAATTTTCCTGTTCAGCAATCCATTCCATATAATTAAATAATGTCATAGCAATTACGCCACAAAAGATGTATGTAAAAACGTGGGCAAAAGTTACTTTCAGGAAAAACCTGATATTTTCTTTCTCTTTTTCTTTATTCATATTACCAGTTATTTATCCCTAAAATCATACTTTTCCGCCTTTGATAATCAACCATTAAAATTATTTGCTCAACACAATTGTCCGACTGAAAAATACTTTTGGACTTGCGATAATTTTAAGTCCGCTTTCTTTTATCTTATCAACCATTTTTCCAAATTCAGTCTTTGATACGTGAAGTTTCGGCTCAATTATATAAATCAAACCATCAGGTTTCAGTATTGATGCCAGTTCTTTCAAAAAAATCTCCTGGTTTCTAACCTCGTGAACCATCCAAAATGCGAATGCAAAATCAACTTTTTCAACGATGCCTGTTTTTTCAAAATCGCATTTATGCAATTCGACGGTTTGCGCCAAATTCGTTCCACTGATTTTTCCTCTGACTTTTTCAAGCATACCTTCCTGTACGTCAGCAGCAATAACTTTTCCTGTGCCATGAAGCATTTTTGCCATTTCCAGAGAAAAAAAACCAGGACCACATCCTATATCCAATACCGTCATTCCCTCTTTGATGAACGGTTTCAGGATTTTTTGAGGATTATGTACCCATTTTCGGAATAAATTATCAAGTCCGACTGCACCCCAAGCCGGACAAACATGCTTCCTGTCTTTTCTATTTCTATTCATTGTCTTTATTAGATTCCTGTCTTTATATTAACGTTCAAATTCCTGCTTCATTGTCCACCGCGCTCTTTGCACGGACGCACAATCTCCTGATCGAACAACTTTCTAAAAAAACACCTTCAACTCATTAGCGACAAGTGTCGGTTTTCCGCTATTATGGGCTGCTATGTGTCCAACATTGGGAAGCACAACACGTTTGGCGTCGGGTAATGCGGCATTTAATTCGTCAAGGGATTTTTTTAATATCGGATGACTCTTTTCCCCTTCCAACAGCAAAATATCGGCTGTTATATTTTTGACTTTGTCAATGATACCTTGCGATTGACGAACCACACAGTTGTCGTATTGCGCGGCAAAAATAAGCGATTTTAAATCTGTTTTATCATTTTCTGGCTGCTTTTTCGCATCTGAATGTATGGCGAAACTCATGAACGGTGCAGTAACAAACGTCGGCAGTGATTTCATCAACGAACCCGTATCGTCCGTACCTTTTATAAAACTGATAAAAGCGTTTCTATAATCCCCTTTCTCCATGGCACGCTCATAGTTTGTTATTGTTTTAATAAGATGCGCCTCTGTACTGTTAATCAGAAGCGGCGGCTCATAAAGCGCAATTTTTTGTACATACGGATAGCGTATCGCTGTCTGCAAAACAATGATGGCGCCCGAACTCAACCCGAAAAGATAACGTGTATTTGTCTGATTTAAAATTGCCTGTATATCTTCGCTTTCGGCAAGAAGTGAATGGTTTGTGTGTGTTTCGCTCAAGCCCCGACCACATCGGTCGGGGATATAGACCGTAAAATCGTTCGCCAGCAATTCGGCAAGTCGCATGAAATTTCCGGAGTACATCATCGCGCCATGCACCAGTACAAGCCCTTCGCCCGACCCCATTTGTCTATAATGAATCCTTGTCCCATCTTTTGAGATAACACTGTTTGCAGTATATTGTATGCGTCTCATCTGCGCCTTTTTAGAATATTACGCTGCAATTGCATTGCGTTTTTGTGTTCTGGAAAAAGTGTCGGTATCCCGAAAGTAAAACGCAGTACGAAGGGGAATTCTTTCATAAAAACCGATTTTAAAAGAGGTATTGTCTCTATTCGTTTAAAATGGACAGTATTATAATGTATCCAGCACTTTCAATACGTCTTCGGCTTGTTTGTCCGTAGAGGCGCTTGTGTCGACCCAAACCAATTGACCGTCTTTGAAAAGATAGGCTTGTCGGGCGGCAGACGTTTTATTCCGCACCGGTACGCCGAAAGCCTCAATCACCTTTTTTTCCGTGTCCGCCAGCAGTCGATAGGGCAGGTTGTTCTTTGCTTCAAACTCCTTTTGTTTGTCAACCGTATCCGTACTGACGCCGAAAATCTTTACCCCTTTTTCCTGCAATTCCGTATACGCATCCCTCAGGCTGCATGCCTGCGCCGTGCATCCGCGAGTCAGCGCTCTCGGATAAAAGAAGAACAGCGTGTAACCCGCCTTTGCCTCCTGCGCCAGATTAACTGTCTTATCATTTTGATCCTGAACTGCCACATCGGGTATCGGATCGCCAAGATTCAGTTTGCCGTTTTGTTTGTTTTCTGCATAAATCATTGAATATAAATTATTTGAAAAAATAAAAATCACCAACAACCATCTCACTACAGGTTTCCTAACCCCAAAATTCATACTTTCCATCATTGAAAAATTTTATTATTAAACCTAAACTTTTACACTTCCTGTTCGTTTGTGTTCGCCGTTTGGCAAAGAACAAACACATTTGTCTATATATCAAATGCAAAGAAAGCAATTTTTTCTTGATAAAACAAATTTTATGCGATGTTTTATGTTTTTTTATGATTTGGTATTTGGTGAAAAACCGTAACTTTGCAGTTGGAATCATGTTATGTTTTTTATTTGTCATATTTTGACCAAAATGAAAAGAGAAAGTTCGTTTATATTGTTTTTTTCTATACTAATTATTATGATGGCTGGTTTTATATCCAATCGAAAAATAGTCTCTGTATCTCAGTCAAATCAACAAGTCATCTCGCAGGAGAAACTGCCGTTTTTCGATTTGACGGGAGAAGAATCGGCAGTGATCGACAGAAAAGGTACTGAAATGCCTTTTACGGGCAAGTATTACGATTTCATCGAAACAGGGACGTATCTGTGTAAAAAATGCGGTAATGCGTTGTATCATTCGTCTGCTAAATTTGATGCGGCTTGCGGATGGCCCAGTTTTGATGACGAGATAAAAGGAGCCGTGCACCGGCTGCCCGATCCTGACGGCGAACGGACGGAAATTGTATGTGCGTCGTGCGGGGGGCATTTAGGGCATGTGTTTACGGGGGAAGGGTTTACGTTAAAAAATGTTCGTCATTGCGTTAATTCTCTGTCCCTTGATTTTGAGCCTGTGATGCTTGAGCCGGGCAGATATGGCATTGCTCTGTTTGCAGGAGGATGTTTTTGGGGCGTTGAATATTATTTGCAGCAGACAGGCGGCGTTGTATCCGTAACTTCGGGATATACGGGAGGACATGTGGAAAATCCGACTTATGAAGAAGTGTGTAACGGAAATACCGGTCATGCCGAAGTTGTCAAAGTGGTGTATGACCCTGAAAAGACAAGTTATGAAACACTTGTCAGATTATTTTTTGAGATACACGACCCGACACAGGTTGGCGGCCAGGGTCCGGACATGGGCGATCAATACAGGTCTGAGATTTTTTACCTGAACGACGAGCAGCAACGCATAGCCAATGAATGTATTCAATTACTAAAAGCCAAAGGTTTCGGGGTGGTTACCGCCGTTACAAAAGCATCCACGTTTTATCCCGCCGAAGCGTATCATCAGGATTATTATTTTAAAAACGGCAGCGTTCCTTATTGTCATGCTTATGTGAAAAGGTTTTAATGAAAAGATATGGATACAGTAACCTGAAAAACAGTGGTACGAATCGTTATTTGAAAACTACGCCCCAAAATATGACAGTGAGAGTTTTATTCACGGTACTATTGGGGCATGTGATTTTATCGAAAAAGAAATCTATTTCGATAAGTCTTTGAGAATAATTGGATGTAGGTTGCGGTACGGAACGCCATTCGATTGAACTGTCGAAACGCGGCTATCAGGCGACAGGCATTGACTTGTCGGAATCGCAACTGAAAAGGGCAAAAGAAAAGGCGGAATCCGATAACTTAGTCGAGGTATACCTTTCGGAGAACGAACGCAGTCAAAAAAAGAACGGCTCGAACCAGAGAGGATAGAATGGGATTAAAATTAGAAAATTTTAGAAGTTATTGGTCTCATGCTAAAATAGAGGCATGAAGTTTAATATAGTATATAATGCGCACAAAATCAATCACATGTATATAATTACTTTTTAAAACCTCGAATCCATCAAGTGTTAAAAATACATAAAATTCGTTGTTTTTGTTGTCTATTTAAAAATATTTTTTATTTTTGTAAAATTATTTAACTCTAAGATTTGAAAAAATGAAAAAGATTAGCGAAATTGCATGAAATCAGTTTCCGGCCGAACAAACAGAAAGCCTTTTAGGAGGAGACAAAATGAAGTTTTTATTGGGTGGCTCTGATGAGTCAGGATGTAATGGCGGTGCTACTGGAAGTTGTGAGCCAGGCTGCAAAGATGGCTGCAAAGAAGCCTGTAAAGAGAGTGGCAAATGATAATGTCACCTATTTGTCACAAATAATAGAATAGGAAAAATCATAGTTTTCCTGTTCTATTGTTAAAATAGATTGAACTCCTGCTGTCTCGTTATTGCGGGACAACATATTTGTGTAGCAATGACGGAAGAGAGGGGGAGTTTGTAATGATGATTTGCAAATTTTGAGATAATATGACCCTGCTTTTTTTGACGACTAATGTACAAAATTCACGTAGCTATGATTAAGAAGTTCCAATCTATTTTTAGTATTATGTGCGTTTTTTTCATCGTAAAGGGGCAACACAGAGAAGTTGTTCCGTACATTGACTTTTTACAAAAACAACAAGTACATTCCGTTGACTATATTTTTCAATTATTCGAGAAATATGATATAGTAATATTAGGAGAACGAGATCACCGAGATATACTACAATACGAACTAATTGAAAAAATTATATCAGACAATAGATTTATCGAAAACGTAGGGAACATATTTACCGAAGTAGGGATGTACAATCGAACCGAATGGGCAAATAGAATACTTAAAAACCAATACAGGTCATATGCTGATTTTGAAAATGAGTTAAGACTACTGTATAGGGAATTAGATTACGACATGATTTGGGATAAGTATAATTTTTGGGCTTTCCTTTCTTCAATATATCGTATTAATACCAGACTGCAACCCTCGCAAAAAATCAATCTTTTTTTTACTGATGTATCTTTCGACTGGAATAGCTGTCTTTCGAGAGAAGACTGGATAACATTGGCGCCAATTTATAATGGTTTTTATAGGGATAGTATTATGGGAAGTAACATGATTTCTGCATATAACAACATATTGAAGAACGAGAAAGAGACGAGAAAAAAAGCGTTGGTGATTTTTAACCGCCCTCATTCGTATCAGTTCTACATAGATGATGACAACAAAAACATACGATCAGCTGCTTCTTATATATTTGAGAAATTTGCAGAACGGGTAGCTAATGTCATGATTAATTGGTGGTCTCCCCAAAAAAATGGGGAAGACCGCTTAATTGCTTCCGGAAAATGGGATGCTGCATTTCTGTCTTTAAATAATCCGCAACTCGGCTTTGATTTTATAGACTCTCCTTTTGGTGTTGACAAATTTGATCATTATAGTATACGACCTTTGGAAAATGTTAAATATCAAGATGTTTATACAGGGTTTGTTTTTTACGGAGGAATTACGAGTTGGAACTTTGTAATCGGTATACCGGGTATTATTGATGATGAATTTGGAGCTGAATATTTAAGGCGATATAAAATATTCAAACCCGATATTAAAACATCATTGGATGAAGAATCATCATATTACAATACGGTTAGATCCAACAATGCTTTTGGAGGCGATAATAAGATGAAGAAAAGAATTGAAAAAAAAATAAATTACTGGTTAAAAGAATAATAGTATGACAAAATATGTTATCAATCCTGCTTATATACTTAAAAACGACAAAAAAAGGGTTATTTTATGCAACAAGGAACAAGTTGATGAAAATATCCGTTATCAGTCGTGCTTTAGTTTTATTCATCCGACCAACGCTCAATTCTTGTCATTTTTTAATGGCAAAGATTCTTTGGAGCAAATCAAACGAAAAATAGCCAATTTTTTTGGCTTATCCTTAGAAAGCACGGAGAATATTACCAAAAAATATATAGAGAATCCTCAGTCATTTTCCATTAAGCATCAGGATCAATGGATGTTTTTTCCCGAAAACATGATTGTTAATAAAGAACTTGTACATCAATATGATGTGTATTCAGTTGAAGACTTTAAATCAATTACTGAAATTGATTTAAAAACCGATAGGCTTTCGGCTCCGCTGTATATCAACTACAATATGATATTTACATGTTTCACAAATTGTATTTATTGCTATGCAAACCGTAAAATGAAAATTGATCAATATCTTTCATTGGAAAGGATTTTATCCATTGTTAAAGAAGCAAAATCAATTGGTGTTTTAGATTTTTCCATTAATGGAGGCGAAGTGTTGTTGCATCCTCATATCTACGAAGTTGTTAAGGCATTATTAAAAAATAATTATCAGCCAGGAATATCAACCAAAATACCGTTGTCATACGACCAGATTGTATCTCTCAAAGAAATTGGAATAAAGTCAATACAAATATCATTGGATTCAGTACGCATATCTACATTGAAGCAATCAATCGGCGTCGAAGATGATTATATGGAAAAAATGAAACGCACCATAGAATATTTGAACAAAGAAAAAATAGAAATAACGATTCATAATATTGTGACTTCATATAATTCAAATATGGAAGAATTTAAAGAGTTTGTCTCATTTTTATCTGCCTATGAATGTGTAAAGAAAATTCGCGTTTCTGCTGCCGGATATACATTGTATGAACAAACCAATTATGCCAATATCAGAACATCCGAAAAATACATGGAAATACTAAGAGATTTTATCAACACTTTTAAATATGATTATCCTAATATTTCTTTTACGATGTCCTCGGGGGCGGAAAAAAAAGAATTTAATGGAGAATCTAAAAAGGATTTTTTTGATCGTCGAGGTTTGTGTTCAGGAAATGTAAGAAGTATAATAATATTACCCGATGGGAAAGTTACTATTTGCGAAGAATTATACGATCATCCAAAATTCGTTATTGGAGATTTAAAAAAACACTCCATTGAAGAAGTTTGGAATTCTGATGTGGCGAAAAAATTGTATTATTTGGACCAAAATGCCCTTCCACATATCACCGCTTGTAAGGATTGTGCGGAATTTCATTATTGCAGACAGGGAAAAGGCGTTTGTTGGAAAGTGATATTAATGGCATATGGTAAAGACAATTGGGATTATCCTGATCCGCGATGTCCAAAAGCTCCTGTATGCCAAAATGAAATATGGTTATCAAGCATTAATTAATGTCATATCTAATGCGGCATGAGCGCAGAATGGATAGATATTTCGAGTGAAATTAACTATTAACCACTATGTTTATTACTGAAAATAAAATCGACGGTTTCAACGTCTGATCCAATTGGGTATTGGGTAATAGTATAGATAGGGGCTGTGTGTGTGTTTTTGAGAGCTTTTTTGAAATGAGTTTTATTGCAAGCGACTATTGGAAGCCTTACGAAAGTGTAATTCCCAAGGAAAAGCATTACAATCAAAAGCAGATACTTTCACAGTGGAAGGGTATAACAGTTTGTTCAGGCATTTTTTAGCAAGAATGAGAAGAAAATCAAACCGATCCCCGCGATGCAGGTCTCTACTTCAGGTACGGTAGCGTAGTCGGTCTGTTCAGCGGCGCAGGGCGCCATACCCAGGACTTATCACTGGGAACGGTATTGTTAATTTAGTATAGAATTATTGTCTTTGCGGCAACAGATGTTATGAATTGTCCGAGGTGTAGCAGTACAAATTACTGCAAAGATGGTATAGTAAAATATCGCCCAAGGTATAAGTGTAAGGACTGTTGCTTTCATTACACAGTGAAAAAGAAGTCAGATGTAAAGTCTGTTGAGACAAGGCGTATGGCATTTGAGATGTATTTGGATGGTTTAGGTTTCAGAGCTATTGGTCGCATTTTAAGAATAAGCTACGGAACGGTTTATCCATGGATTAAGAAATGGGGGCGTCATCTGGAGCTACCTAAGCGCAACGAATCGGTCGAAGTTGTAGAACTTGATGAAATGCATACGTATGTTAAGCGAAAAAAAACTGCAAACGGGTATGGATTGCTGTTGACAGATATGGAAAACGGTTTCTTTCTTTTGTCTGTGGGGACAGGTCGACAAAAACAGGATTAGTCCTGTGGGATAATATAAAAGGCATGAAAGTCAATTTTTTTGCATCTGACAGATGGAAAAGTTACGGGGAATTTATTCCGGCTGAAAAACATTTGCAAACCAAAGCAGAAACCTTTACAGTCGAAGGATATAACAGCCGGATAAGACATTATCCGGCTAGATTTAAGCGAAAGGGAAAGTGTTATAGCAAAGCAACATATATGATTGATACTTCTTTGAATTTGCTTATGCTGAAGTTGAACAATGAGATGCCTATACTAAATTAACAATGCCATTAAAATGTATATATAGTTACAAAAGAAAATCAATATACAACACTCCCGGAAGGCGAAGCACGATTGAATATAGATGACGACGGATTGGCGGAAAGGATAAAATAATAAAGTTAATCACACAGAAACGTATTTCGGTAGATTATTGCGCTCTCAATTGCAAAACTTCCTATAAATAAACTGAATAATAGGTTGTTGTGTGAAATCGGCAGCCTCTAACAAGCGGTTTGGCCAAACCGCTTGTTAGAGGCAATGTGGCGAAAGTGCAGCGGCATAGATTTTGCTATTAAAAAAAGAGAAATAGCTAAGGTTGTAGCGACAACCAAAAATATACTGCACAGTCAACCGTAATTTGACTCCGTCAGTGGGGTTGGTGTTTTGGCAACCGTAAAGTGACTGTGATTAACAGAAGTTTTCAGGCAACCATAAGCTAAAAGCAGAAGCATAACTACAGAGAAAAACACTGCCTATAACAAGCGGTTTGGCGAAATTGGAGGGTAAAGTAATAATCCGAATTTCGGTGCGTCGTTTAACCGTCAGTGATAACCCGAACGGCGTGTAGTCGAGCCCCAACTTCGCCAAGCCGCCGGGACGTTAGACGCTGGCATTATTTGACAAGCATTTCATGTAATATGCGTTTCACTTCATGAATATGGTTTGTGGTCAGTTTTTGAATAAAATCCTTAATCCGTGTTTTGTCCACTGTACGTAATTGGTCAAGTGCAATGTAACCGACGTCACACTTTACTCTAAAAAGATAAGTTCTTTCTGTAGTGGTAATTGGAGCTATAATTATCGTATTGAGATAATTGTTCATATCGTCGGGACTGACAATCACGCATGGGCGGATTTTATTCATTTCACTTCCGCACGTTGGGTTCAAATCAACCCAATACACTTCATATTGTTTTGCGGTCATGGTTCAAATACTTCGTCTTCAAAAACATCATCAATAAGGAGTTGGTCATCGCCAAATTCATGCATTCTTTTAGCCGCCTCAGCCCAACCTGCACGAACTGCTTTATCGGCATCAAAATCCTTTATGGTTAATCCCAACGTTTCAACAAAGGATTTTAATTTTGTCCATTCGTTGGAATATTTGTTTACTTCAATAGTTATCGTATTCATTTTAAAGTATTTTATTATTGAATTAATGCCGCAAAGATATAACTTTTTTTGATACTGTAAATATTTTTTCACTGCTCTGGCGACAGGGTCGTTTTTCAATTCAATGCAATGAATCGTAAACGGGTTGATTCTCTATATAAAATAAAATCTTAATCACTCCAACCGATTTTGTAACTACTCACCCTCCTTGTTACGTACTAAGAATCCCCCATGGCCTATGTGCATGGGGGATTCCGGTCTAAATAAACAATCTCTAAAAATCCTGTTATCTCAACAGCATGTTAGTAATCCGTGTTTTGCGGATCAAAGTTAGCCCAGCCTCTCGTCCAGTTGTCGGCGTCCGAGTCGCTGGCAAATGCGCCTA
>Ga0099364_10011342_pt1 | contig 12185 bp, 6 predicted proteins | sample TergutTh196P3_FD_73070 | JGI IMG/M metagenome (GOLD analysis project Ga0099364, IMG submission 73070) | Microcerotermes parvus P3 segment gut microbial communities from Pointe-Noire, Republic of the Congo - Th196 P3 | ecosystem: Host-associated > Arthropoda: Insects > Digestive system > Gut ...
ACCTTCGCCGAAGTGCAAACAAATGTGGGCCGCCCGGATATAATGTTGTCGCATCAGGGACATATTTGGCTGATAGAACTGAAAGTAGCCGCAAAAGGAGTATCTGCTAAAGCAAAAGCAGAAGAAGCATACAGGCAAATAGAGGATAATTATGCAAAGGCATACCCTGATGCGCTGTGGGTGGGGATGGCTATTGATGATGAAAAGAGGGAGATAACGGAATATAAGATAAGAGATAAGAGTTAAGAATTGTGTGAATTTTGTTTATAACTTTTTTGAAAAATTTTTGTAGATACAAAAAAATGTTATACTTTTGCATCGTAATTTAAAAAAATGAGTATGTATAAATGTCCTGAATGTAGTACAGAATTTTTGGCGGGTACAAAATTCTGTCAAAATTGCGGCTGTAATCTCGGCGGGGAGTTTATTGAAACGCCAACCTGCCCTGTATGTCGTGCAGTTTTTGCGAAGCGGACAAAATTTTGCAACGAGGATGGCTCACAATTGGTGTCGCCCGAAAAGTTGATACCAAAATGTGTAATATGTGGCAGAGAATACCCCGGCGACACAAAATTTTGTCCCCATGACGGCGGACAAGTGATACCCGAAGCATTACGGGTTAAGGGTGACAGTGGAGGTCTGATACCGTTACCGGGAAAAATGCCGCTCGGAACATTAGTTCTTGTAATGGGCGTTATTGCTGTTTTGATAGATGTTTATATTGTTTTGAAATATTTATCCTCCCCCGCTCTTGCGTTAGGGTCTAAACTTATTGGAACAGCCAATACCTTTTCACTCTACCTGAAATATGAGGTAATGGGATGGATTATCACTGCGCTGGTATTTGCAGGCGCTGCAAAATTTATAGATGAACTCTGTTTGGAAAACGAAAGCAAATTCAGCAAAATTGGCGCCGGTTGTGCTTCAATAGCGGGAAGCGTTTCATTATTCTTTCTAGTAATTGGTTTGTTGTCAAAGGTTATTACCGGTTTATAATTTTAAAAAATGAATTGTTCAAAATGTAATTTTCAGAATGAAGACAGTGCAAAGTTCTGCAAGAATTGCGGGGCAGAGTTGTCAGTAAACTGTCTTAAATGTAATTCTAAAAACAAAGAATCGGCAAAGTTTTGCCAGCATTGCGGCGAAGAGTTGAACCCAACCATAACCGATGTAGCCTGTCCGAAGTGTGGCGCAAAAAATGAAATAAATGCTATTTTTTGCGTAGGCTGCGGGGGTAAATTGACGGCTGAACGGAAAAAAAAGAAAAAGATGCCGTTGTGGATTGGCGGCGTTGTTCTGACATTTTTGATTGCTTGTGGGGTCGTTGGAGCGGTGGGCTGGTACAATGCAAGAATTAGAGCGGAAAATGCAAGAATTGCAGAAATTGAAGCAGAGAAGAGAGAAGCCGTAGAAAGCCATTATGAAAAAGGGAATGAAGCTTTTGACGAAAAACTTTACGACCTTGCAATAGCCAATTATTCAAAAGCCTTAGAAATAGACCCTGATTTCGTGAAAGGTTATGAAGGCTTGGCTTTGGCATATAGCAGCCAACGCAACTACGAGTTTGCCATTGAATATGCAAATAAAGCGTTAAGTATTGACCCTGACAACCTTATAGCATTTAGAGTTTTGGCATGGGTAAATTTAGAGCAAAAAAACAGAGAAAATGCTTTAAAATATGCTCAAAAAGCATTAAGTATTGACCCTGATAATGCGTGGGTATACGCTTTAATTGGTGAAATCTATCTTTATATAATGCCAAGCCAACCCCTTCAAGCAGTCAATAATTATAAGAAATCGATACAATTAGATGAACAAGAAAATAAACAAATTTCATCTGTGACATATTATAATTTAGCAAGTGCTTTAATGAGTGTAAATAAAGAAGAAGCGATGCAATACTGGCAAAAAATTGCGCGAATGGGAGGGGAAGGTAGCGATAATGCAAAACAGGTTTTACAACTTTATGGGTATAGATGGTAAGACCGGGTGTTTATGCAAAACTTAGCAATTTTCCGATTTGATATATCAAAAATGCGACTAACCACGCAAAGCCTGTCTGATAGAAAATTATAAAAATTGTACCTTTCAGGCTTCCAAGTTCGCGTCTGACAGTAGCCACTGCAGCTATGCAAGGAGTGTACAACAGGGTGAAGACCAAGAAACTGAACGCCGAAAGAGGAGTGAATAACGTGTGCAATGCGTTGCCAAGTTCGGCAGCGTTTGCGCCTGTTAGCACGGCTAAGGTGCTGATAACAGCTTCTTTAGCCATGAAACCAGTGATAAGTCCGGTAGAAATGCGCCAGTCGGAAAAACCCATAGGAGCGAATACCACACTGATAATCTGCCCGATAGATGCTAACATGCTGTCGGCGCTGTCTGCTACATAATTAAAACGAAGGTCAAATGACTGTAAGAACCAAATCGCAACAGTAGCTATGAAAATAATAGTAAAAGCTCTTTGTATGAAGCCTTTAGCCTTATCCCACAGCAACAACAACACGACTTTTAACGATGGTAATCGATAGTTGGGCAGTTCCATTACGAACGGAACGGGAGCGCCTTTGTATACGGTCTTTTTCACAATAAAACCGGAAAGCAGTCCAAGACTAATGCCTAATAAATAAATGCCAATCATTACGATTGCGCGCTTTTCAGGAAAAAATGCAGCTGTAAACAACGCATATATTGGCAGTTTGGCGCTACAACTCATGAATGGAGTTAGAAAAATGGTCAATTTTTTGTCGCGTCCGCTTGCTAATGTTCTTGTTGCCATAACCGCCGGCACCGTGCAACCAAATCCCATCAGCATAGGTATAAAACTGCGTCCGGTAAGTCCGATTTTTCTCAAAGGCTTGTCCATGACGAACGCTATACGCGCCATATAACCGCTGCTTTCGAGCATAGACAGAAAAAAGAACAGTGTAATAATGATAGGCACAAAGCTTAAAACAACGCCAACACCCGCAAAAACACCATCAACAATAAGGGACTGTAGAACCGGATTTAATCCGTAGGTTTCCAAGGCATCGCCAACGAAATTGCCTGTTATTTCTATGACGCTTTCTAACAGTCCGCTGAGAGGCATTCCTATGATGCCGAAGGTTAGCCAAAAGACAGTAAACATAATTCCCAAAAAAGCAGGAAAAGCCAATATCTTGTGTGTCAGCACGTAATCGAGCGAAACGCTACGTCGGTATTCTCGACTTTCCTTCACTTTTACGACACACTTTCGGCAAAGGTCTTCTATGAAAAAATAGCGCATATCTGCTATTGCCGCCTCGCGGTCTGTTTCTAATTCTATTTCCATTTCTTGGACAGCGTGCTCTATTATATGTACTTCATGTTCAGAAAGGTGAAGATTTTTAAGCATCGGGTCGTCGCCTTCCACTAATTTTGAGGCAGCAAAACGAACCGGTATCCCCTCTCTTAGTGCGTGATGTTCAATAAGGTGCGAAATGGCGTGAATGGCGCGATGCACCGCTCCGGTAGGCTCCATCGAGCGTGGACAGAAATCGTAACGTTTTGGTTTTATCCTGTTGTGCGCTGTATCTATCGTCTGCTCTATAAGTTCGGACAAGCCCTGCTTTTTTACCGCCGAGATAGGAACAACCGGCACGCCAAGCGTTTGCCCAAGCTGAAAAAGGTCTATGCTTCCGCTGTTTGCCATAACCTCGTCCATCATGTTAAGCGCAACTATTATAGGTATTTGGAGTTCAATTAATTGCAAAGTAAGATACATATTGCGCTCTATATTAGTGGCGTCAATTATGTTAATGATGGCGTCGGGCTTTTGATGCAGAAGAAAATCGCGGGTAATAATTTCTTCGCTTGTGTAGGGCGACAACGAGTAGATACCGGGCAAATCAACTAACGAAGCGTCTTTATAACCGATAATAGAGCCTGTTTTTTGCTCTACCGTCACTCCGGGAAAATTTCCTACACGCCTGTTGGAGCCGGTAAGCTGATTAAAGAGCGTTGTTTTCCCGCTGTTTTGATTTCCCGCTAAAGCAATTATCATTCTGTTACCTCCTCTATCGATATTTTTTGGGCGTCCTCTAAGCGCAATGTCAGAACATACCCCCGCAGAAGGAGTTCTACCGGGTCGCCCATTGGGGCGGCTTTCTTAACGGTTATAACTGTTTGCGGAGTGATACCCATGTCGAGAAGCCGGCGTCTGAGAGCCTTCTCGCCGCCAACCGTCAAAACGCGACCACTTTTGCCTATGGGTAATTCATTTAATGTCATCAGGGTTATACTATCATATTTATCGTTTTTTATAAAATAACGCGGCAAAGATACAAAATATTTTATATGCAACAAAAAATATTTTATTCTCTGTTCACTTAACCTATTCCACATCTGTTCCAAAAATTCTTCCAGTTCCTTCGTTGATTACCTTAAAACCGGATTGATAATGATTATTTGTTAATTCTATCGAATTTCCGGTTGGGCGCAATATTGCGTATGCGCTGTTTTCGGTGGCGTTTGACGAAATAACTTGAGCAAAAAACGATGAATAAACGTGCGCTTTGCCGCCTCTTACTTCAATTCCTTCCACTGTTGAGGTTCTTCTTCCCGTGTTTGGCGACAGACTTTGGAAATTTGCTTGCTGATAACGCACTGTTCCATTGTTAATTATAGCTCCCACAGTTGGACTACCCCAAAAAGCAGTATTGTATAACACAAGCTGAGCTTCGGGATGCACTTTGGGTGTATTAATTTCATCGCCCATAAGAACATACGCTCTGACGCTTTGTTCGGCTATTTGGGTGTTAACCAACTCGGAGTTTATTGCCATAATTTTTGTGTTCGCATCGGCGTCTTCAACAAATAATGCGTATGTGCATCCATCGGAGCCGTGACCAATTACGGTTATTTTTCCCGGATAATTGCCTGTTATTGCATCTTTCAGAAAATGAATACCATAAACGGAGCCGTACACAAAATTATTGAAAATAGTTTGGTTTCTGACGTCTGCAAATTTTAGCTGGCTGCAGTGCGCCTGAACAAATCTCATCAGATTAACTCTCGGATATCCTTGTCCTCCATTGGGCAGTCGCACACCATAGTGGGGGTTGAACTGCATGTTTCTAATAAATCCGTTTGCGGCTCCTCCGCCAGTCCAAATTCCTGCGCGCGCCACCACGCCGGCAAGGTAATCAATATAATGTCCGCTTGTGTTATGCGATGCGAGGTCTATTCCTTTATCGCCTACCGAAATTGTTACATTAACTATATGTATATTTTCTCCTTGTCCCTGTATTAAAAAGGGTGTTCGTCTTGGGTTTGCTTCGCTATATCCGTCAGATGTTATATTTGCCTGAACTATTTTCAGTCCTCTAACTCCCGCGTTTGCAGCTATTTGTATTAATGATTGCCCATTTTCTCCGAGCGTTCCGCCGCTATAGTTTGTAAATATTGCTGTTCCGCCGCTTTGTGTATGATGCTGCACGTCCCATGTACCTCTCAGTTCAACGCCTGATGGAATTATCAGCGGTTTTTCAACAAGATATCTTCCTGCAAGCATGTAGACGGTGCCTCCGCCAGCTGCATTAACAGTGTTTAAAGCCGCTTGCAATTCAGTAGAAACGTCAATCGACGGTCTTTCATTATTAAAACCAGTGGCTCGCGCCAAATCTACCCGCAAAACCCTGTTTGACGCGGGACGAGGATGAACATCAATGTCTGTTTTTATGTTTTTGGGTATAGGCTCAAAAACGTATTCATCGCCGTTGTTAATCGCTATTTTGGCTTGTCGGCTGTCATTTTTTATATCCAATCTTCCGTTGTAGCCCGAGTTCAACGACTTTATAGAGCTTACGTTTTCGCCGAGCTGAAGATGTTTATCAGGTTTTTTAAATTCGCTTTGAGTGAGCAATACGTTGCCATTGTTAATTCTAAGTGCATAGTCGGCATAGTTATCGAAAGTGCAGCTTTCAAAAGATATAACTCCATCTCTGCCGTCGCTGACTATAGCGCCGTTGAAATCTACGCCGTTGAATTGTACGGAAGTATGAAAATAATCGTAGAAATACACTGCAACGCCATCGTCGCCGGCTGCAAACGAAGAATTGGAAAACAGTAATCCGTATGGGTTCACATCTTGTACGAATAGTCCTGTTACGCAGTTATCTATGTGAATTTCATAAAGGTTTGCATTGGGCGCATCCACGTAGCCGGGCTCTCTGCCTATCCACATGCCTGTTTTATAACCTGAAATATACAGATTTGACACGTATTCCCAGTCGGAGCGGTGCATTTGGAATCCTGTGCCGTTTTGTTTTGTGTATGCCGTAAGCTCGTCAAGACGCGGCGCTCCCGGAAGTCCCGAATTTGCCCAGTATTTAGGATTTATTTTTACGTTTTCGATGCGTCCAATATCGGTGCAAATGTGAATTTCAATTCCGGTCTTAAGGGCTGTAATATAGCTATTTAAAACATAATGCAGTTCGCTGGGCGCTGAATAGAAACCGTTGTATGAATTTACAAGCGTAACGTTTTCAACCGTAGCGCTGTTGCCCGTTGCTTGATACAGCGTCCACGGATATGGCTTTACATCTTTTAAATCCTGCTCGGGATACCATATTGAGAGGTTTGTTACGCCTGTTCCTTCGCGCATGTCAATAAATCTATCGGCTATGCTTGTGTAAGTTGTTCGCAAGGCGCCTCTCGGATTCGACAGATTAACAGCGGCTTGCGGGTCGTTCCACCAACTTTCGACCGTTCCGTCATAATTGGGAGAATCTTTACCGACGCGCACCTCAAGTATTGTTCCCAACACTTTTCCATCGTGTTGCTCAGGGTTTGCCCAATCTCCTCTCAACTGCACACTTTGCGGAAGCCGCAGAACATACTCGTAATTAAAACTTTGTACTGTTTCTTCAGTGCCCTGTCTAACTCTTACCCTGTCGCGCGTACCTGTTTGCGTACTTCTAAACTCGTAGTTTCCGGCAGGAATATACACTACGCCACCGCCGGCATTGTAGGCAGCATCAATAGCAGCCTGAAAAGCCGCGCGATTGTCAAAGCCGGGCTCGGCTTTTGCCCCAAATTGCGGATGGGTTACAACAAAATCGGATATTACCCAGTCTTTTGTTGGATAAATGGTAGCGATTGATTCGGATAAACCGCCACTGTTGCCGGTTTGTGAATTTTTGCTCACAAAAGCCATACAAACCAAACAAATCGTAGACATCAATATAATGTACTTTTTCATTTTTTTAATGATTTTATATTTTTAACTTTTTACTCTTTTCAAATTTTCGTTCACTATTATAATTTGTCCTTTTGACGTTCTCATTGAAAATGTTTTTTTACCATTTCTAACATTCAATCTTTCGCCTAAAAGTGATTCTATTTTTGCTTCTACTAATAGTCCGTCTTTCCATTCAAGGTCTACAATAAATCCACCTCTGGCACGCAGTCCTTTTACAGAGCCTGTTTTAGCCATTGCTTGTGGTAGCGCGGGTAATAATTCAATTTCATACGAGCCGTTTCTTTTTTGTAGATGACTCTGAACTAACATCTCAGCAATTGCTGCTGTAGCTCCAAAGTTTCCATCAATTTGGAATGGCGGATGGTCGTCGAATAAATTTGGCAATGTTTTTTCTCTCAGTAAAACCGACAGTAATCTATACGCTCTGTCTCCATCGTGCAATCTGTTCCACATGTTTATTTTCCATGCCAATCCCCATCCTGTACCTCCATCTCCTCTTGCTTCTAATGTTTTTCGCGCAGCAGCGGCTAATTGTGGCGTTCCAACAACGGTTATCTGGCTTGCCGGATGTAAACCAAAGAGGTGAGAAGTGTGTCTATGATGCGGCTCTACTTCCTTGTAGTCTTCAGCCCATTCCATTATTCTGCCTGTTTCACTGCTTATACGCGTATTTGGTATTCTTTTCAATGTTTTTTCACATTCCGAACGAAAATTCGCATCAATTCCCAGAATGCGTGACGCTTGAATACAATTCGTCAGCAAATTATGAATAATTTGCAAATCCATCGTGGCTCCATAAGTGAAAACCGAATGTTCGCCGTTTGGCAGAATAAACGCATTTTCGGGCGAATGTGATGGATTTGTCACCAATTTTCCGGCGTAGGCTGTACCGGGTGGGGCTTCAACCAAAAAATCCATTATAAATCTTGCTGCTCCTTTCATAACGGGCCATGCACGTTCTTCTAAAAATTTTTTATCACCTGTGAATGAGTAGTGTTCCCAAAAGTGCTTTGCTAACCATGCTGCTCCTACGGGCCATATTCCCCATGTTCCATCTGCGGGAGCCGTATATCCCCATGCGTCTGTAAGGTGATGAACCACCCAGCCGCGCGAACCATAAATAACTTGAGCTGTTCGTTCGCCCGGTTTTATCAACACGTCTGTCAAATCGAAAAATGGCGTATGCAACTCGGAAAGATTAGTAATTTCGGCGGGCCAATAATTCATCTGAAAATTTATATTTGTGTGAAAATCTGCGTTCCATGGCGGATTCATCTGCCAAGCCCAAAGTCCCTGCAAATTGGCGGGCATTCCTCCCGGACGCGAACTGCCTATAAGTAGATAGCGACCAAACTGGAAATAAGTTTCAATTAGTCCAAGGTCAGGATATCCGGTTCTACGCGCCAAGTTTATTCGTTCATCAGTTGGCAGTTCTTCCGTTTCGTTGGCTACTTTATCAAGTTTTAGCTCTACCCTGTTGAAAAAATATTGATGGTCGGCAATATGTTCTGCTTTCAGTTGTTCGAACGGCTTGCGCACAGCCTTAGCAATTATTTCTTCTACTTGTTTTTCCGGATTTTCGCCATAAACGATGTTTCCTTGAGCCAAATTTTTCATACCCGGATAATCGGTTGCTCCGGCTATATACAACGTTAGTGTAGTTGCATTTATCACTCTCAGAGTGTGCAAGTTAGTTATCGGACTAAGGTCTACTCTAACTGTTCCATTTTCGGCAATTGCCTTAACTTGCGCTGCAAAACGCACGCCACGTTGATTTTCTTCTCTGTCTATTCTGTTAACTCTTCCGGTAAGCAACAGAGAATTGGGGTCAGACGCAACTTTTTTACACTCGGCATCCCGTTCTCTACGCAATATCAAATTGAGATTGATTTTTTGCTCCTTATCTGCTGTTATTCGTACAATAATTACATTGTCGAGCGCCGAAGCAAAATATTCTCTCGTGTAGTTTACTCCCTCAGAAGTAAACTTTGTTGTCGCAATAGCGGTAGAGAGGTCTAAACTGCGAACGTAATTTTCTGCGTTCGTGTGCGGCGTGTCAAACCACAGTTCGCCTAACGACTGGTATGGTCTTATTCCCTGCGGAATGCCCATCATCGTTTTTCCGGCTAACTCAACGGCTTCTTTGTTTTTATTTTCAAACAGAAGTCGTTGAACTTCAGGGAGCGCTTTTAACCCTTCTGGATTATTCGGGTCTTGCGGATAACCGTCCCATAGAGTATTTTCATTGAGTTGAAGCCTTTCGTCGGCAACGCCGCCAAAAACCATAGCTCCAACACGTCCGTTTCCTAACGGCAAGGCTTCTTCCCAAACCTTAGCCGGCTGACGATACCATAAATGCTCTCTGCCTACAGGTCGCACTCCCGAAGCGCCTGTTATTTGCGCTCTGTCCGCCCATCTTGCGTTGATACGCGTAGTACGACGGCTCGCTTCAACGATTGCATCTTGTGCAATTGCGGCAGTCGATAAGAATAATAATAAAAATGTTTGTCTCATTTTAAATGTTATTAAAATTTTAAATGTAAAAAAAATGCAAATATAGATATTGTTAATTAACAAATCGCTTAACAAATCGCTTAACAAACAAAAAAAAACAGTATTTTTTTTCGTTACAAGTAAAAAGTCCATATTCTGAATTGCGCTGCTTCCATAGAAAAAGCTGCATAAGTAAAAAAAATAAGTAAAAATTTAAAAAAAATGCATTTGTTGAAAACTTTTTTACTTTTGCTGCATTTTTTGCAGTTGATATTTTTAGTTATTTTTAAAAAATTTTTGTTGTAGATATGTAACCTGCATTATTCATAAGGCTCTTAATAGAGCACGTCATTGCGGGCTTGACCCGCAATCTCTTTATTAATAGGGATTGCGGGTCATGCCCGCAATGACGCAGAGAAGTAATTTTTTTTGAATAATGCAGGGTAAAAGTAAGTTTACGCTGTTAGAAATTTAGATTTTAGCAATTTTGCAAAAAAAAGTTTTCAGTTTTCAGAACTATGCCCTGAAAACTGAAAACTGACCGCTGAAAACTATTCTACTCTTTCACTACCCTTTCACTCCTTACATTTCCGTCTTTTTCAAAGCGGAAGATGTACACTCCGGCAGGTAGATGTTCCAAATTGATGGTTTCGTCATCTTTGGTAATCGTTTGCGCGTGAACTATTGCGCCTGCGGCGTTGATTATTTGCATCTGTGTTTGTACAGACGTGGCATGCCGCGTCTCTACAGCGCCTACGATGCGTATCTCGCCTGTGAATGGATTGGGATAAACTTTCAGGTCGTCAAATGATAGCGTTTCCACGTTGGTGGTGGCTCCGGAACTGACCGTTACAGTAGCCGTGCCGCTTTTTGTGGGGTCAAATACGGAAGTTGCCGTTACGGTTAGCGTGGTGGCGGTTTCGCCTGCGGCTACGGTAAGTAAACCCGAAACGTTGATGTTTGTTGCTGTTAGCGCGTTGCCGCTGACGCTCCATGTTACCGCTTCAGATGCGCCGCCCTGCGCCGTTACGTTTGCTGTAAACGGCTGGGTGGCGCCTTTGAGGACGGTGACGACGGTGGGGACAATGGCGATAGAGAGGACGGCGGGCGGGATTGGTTCGGTTGTTACTGTTACAGTAGCCGTTGCGCTTGTTGCCGTTGCGGTTTGTGCGCCGTTTACGGAATTGTTGGTATTTGTTACTGTAACGTAATAATAAACCGTTCCTGCGGTTGCCGTTGGCGGAGTGTAGGCGGTTGCGGTTGCGCCGCTTATTAACGTGCCGCCGCTATTAGTGTTTTGCGTATTGCTGTACCACTGATACGAAAGCGTTCCTCCATCTGTTACGGTTGCCGTTACGTTCAAGTTTACAACGCCATTTTCGTTCACTGTTGCGCCTTGCGGATGTGCCGTGATGTTTGGCGTTTGGGCGTCGGTGGTGGCGGTGGTTGTTACGGTTACAGATGCAGAACCTGATTTTGTGGCGTCAAATTGTGAGGTAGCCGTTACCGTTAGCGTGGTGGCGGTTTCGGTAGCGGGTACTGTCAGCAAGCCCGATGAGTTTATACTGCTTATGGCGCTGTTTACGCTCCATGTTACCGCTTGCGAGGCGTTGCCGGTAACAGTTACGGTTGCTGTGAACTGCTGGGTGGCGCCTTGGGGGACGGTGACGACGTTGGGGACTATGGCGACAGAGAGGACGGCAGGCGGTATTGGATCGGTTGTTACGGTTATTGTTGCCGTTGCGCTTGTGGCTGTGGCGGTTTGTGCGCCATTAACAGCGGGGTTGGTATTTGTTACAGTCACGTAATAATTCGCCGTTCCTACTGTTGTCGTTGATGGAATGTAGGTATTGCTGTTGTCGCCTACCGGAGCGCCGTTGCTGTACCACTGATACGAAAGCGTACCGCCGTCTGTCACGTTTGCCGCTACCGTCAGTGCCGCTGCCTGCGCGTTTTGAGTGTAAGTTGCGCCTTGCGGTTGTGCGGTTATTGTTGGCGTTTGAGCGTTTACAATTACAATTTCGGTAACGGTTACAGTAGCCGTATTGCTTGTTGCCGTTGCAGTTTGTGCGCCGTTTACGGAAGTATTGGTATTTGTTACTGTCACGTAATAATACACCGTTCCTGCGGTTGCCGTTGGCGGAGTGTATGTAGCGCCTGTGGCTACGAACGTGCCGCCGCTGTTAGTGTTTTGCGTGTTGCTAAACCACTGATACGAAAGCGTACCGCCGTCGGTTACGTTTGCTGTTACCGAAAGGGTGGTTGCTACATCGTTTTGAGTGTAGTTGGCGCCTTGCGGCTGCGCTGTTATATTAGGCGTTTGCGCGTTTACGATTGGTATAGTTGCCGCTGATACCGTTAGCGTTCTTTCGGCAAACATGCCGCTGCCGTTGGTGGTGGTGGCGCGGACGGTGATAAAACCATCGGCGGTGATGTTCCACACTGACAAATAACTGCCTGATATACTGGAACT
>Ga0099364_10011343_pt1 | contig 12184 bp, 6 predicted proteins | sample TergutTh196P3_FD_73070 | JGI IMG/M metagenome (GOLD analysis project Ga0099364, IMG submission 73070) | Microcerotermes parvus P3 segment gut microbial communities from Pointe-Noire, Republic of the Congo - Th196 P3 | ecosystem: Host-associated > Arthropoda: Insects > Digestive system > Gut ...
TCTTGCAAAATTTGCGGTTTCGCTGTTTATTTCATCCCATGGTTTGCCGATATATTCAGGTTCGGGATGGGCCAGAATTTCCAACTGTTCGCTTAATAAAAACCCGTAGCTTCCTTCGGAAGATTTCGTATTAACTATATAATTTGTTATTCTGTCGATCTCATAACCCAGAGCCACTACGCCCAAAAGTTTTCCATCGTTATCATATATGGCGACTGTATATGTAATTACAACTCTGGTTGCTAATACTACCGTATCAATAAATAACGGTATCATCGAAACGCTGCTATAAAAAATTCTGCCATTGTTTGCCACGGCATCCAAGTACCAAGGGCGCTCTGTGGATATAAAGTCAGGGGGCGGCACCCAGCCCGAACTGGAAAGATATAAACCGCCGTCCAGCGTGTTAAAATACCCGTAAAGACCGCCAAAGCCGATAAATTGTTCTTCGCTGTTATGCATATAATTTGCAGTATCTTTTATGTACTCGTGTACTGTAGGGGTATCTGCTCCGTCTAAAATCATGCTGCGAATGGTATGCGAAATACTGCCGAGCAGGGTTTTTGGTTCCTGGAGGTCTGCCTGGATGCTGGTCTGCAGGGAATCCAGCGTTAAATTGGAATTCTCTACCAGGTACTGTTTAACAATCTCGCTCATATAATAGGAGCTTAAAACGACCATCAGGGTAAACGCAGAAAAGACAACCAGCACCTGCGCGTACGGCCGCCGTACAGATTTGAGTTTTTTCTTTAATAAACTTATAACCATAATAACTTCATTTTACTACCATATAATACTTATTCGCAAGCAATTTTATCGTTAGATTAGCGCCCCTTGTATTTACTTTTTGTTATATGTCAGTTTTGAAGGTGTTTTGTCAAAGAATATATGGAAAAAATATATAAAACATGGTATATTAAATTGCATAATGAGTTTTATATGATAAAAACATGGAAAATAGGTATTTTTATTTGAATTCTCACAATTGCTTTAGTTTTTGCATTTACAGCTTGTATTACCAGCAATGATAATGGCAATGAAACGCCGGATACACCTCAGCCGTTTAATAACATAACCGCTGCACAATTAGTCGCCAATATCAAAATTGGCTGGAATTTAGGAGATACGTTTGACGCTCATGATCATGGGGAAGGGTGGCTTCCTAATACTGTTTTGGGAATGGAAACAGCATGGGGTAAGCCTGTTACTACGAAGGCAATGATCACTACAATTAAAAATGCGGGTTTTAACGCAATAAGAATTCCTGTTACATGGTACAAGGCAATCGATTCAAATTATAATATTCGTGCGGACTGGATGGCTAGGGTTACAGAGGTTGTAAATTACGCGGTTGATAACGATATGTATATCATACTTAACACGCACCATGACGAGCGTATATTTAAGTTTACAAACGCACAAAAAACCGCGTCATTAAATGCGTTCAAAAAAATATGGGAACAAATTGCAGACAATTTCAAAAATTATAACGAAAAATTAATTTTTGAAGCGTTAAACGAACCTAGAACCGTTGGCGTTCCCCATGAATGGACTGGCGGTAATGCAGAAGAACGGGCAAACCTCAACGAACATTATCAGCTTTTTGTTAATACAGTACGTGCGAGCGGAGGAAATAACGATAAGCGTATTTTAATGGTAAACACTTACGGTACTTACAGTGGGCAAAATGCGATAGACGGTCTTGTTATTCCCACCGATACAGTATCAGATAAAATTATTGTATCTATTCATGTTTACCAGCCTTTTCATTTTGCTCAAAATGGTGCACCTGTCGGAACAAATTATTCAGTAGATACATGGAGCAAGTCCAATTCAGAGGACACTTCGCCAATTACCGATCCAATTTATCGTGTTTATAATAAATTCATCAGCAATGGAATACCCGTTATAATAGGGGAATTCGGAGCGCAGGATAAAAACAATGAAGATGTTAGAGCAGAGTGGGCAGAATTCTATGTGGGTTACGCTAAAAGTAAAGGTGTTAAATGTTTCTTGTGGGATAATGGTACATTTTCAATTGATATTGGCGAGTTAATGGGTTTTTTTGACCGAAGTAATAATACTTTTCCTTTTCCAAATTATCTTGCTGGTTTGATGAGAGGGGCGGAAAGTGAAAGTGAAGAGGAAGAAAATATTACAGTAACAAAAACTGTTACATTTTATGCAAATGTATATGATGCTGGAGATGGACAAGGTGAAATAATACATGGGTATCAAGCAAGATTCCCGCTAAGCGAATTGTTAGGCAGTATTCAAGTTACCAGTGGTGATACTTATACCTTAACTTATACGGTTACATCAAATGTTGCAATAGGTAATTTGCAGATGGTTCTTGTTGATACCAGACAAGCTGTGGATTATTGGAAAGAACTTTCTGGATATGTAAATATTGGAGCAATAAATGTTGGTTCATCTGTTAGTGGAACAAGAGCAATTACTGCTACAGAAACAGCAGGTAATTTATCTGATACTGCTAATCAATTTGTGTTGGGTATAAACGAATCTGACATTGCTGCAAGCGCCCCAACTTTGACTTTTACAAGTTTAAGTTTAGTCAAAGATTAAGGAAAGGATTTGAAAAAAGCAAAACTGGCATATAACAAACGTTAGGCGTCAGTTTTGCAATGGCTGGAGATAGGGGCTTGACAATATTAAAAAATAGTAAAATAATCAAAGTAAATAATTTTGGAACGGCTTTGCTTTAGCATTGCTATTAAACGTAAAAAAGGAGATATTTTTGTGCTTTTTTTAATTGCTGGATTAGGTTTGACCGTAGTTGGCGTAGCACTTATTATTAATTATATCAGGATTACCAAATCCTGCACAGAGTCCGTTTATGGAACTGTGGTTGGCTATGAAATAAGCAAGAGCAGGAGTGTAGGTCCTAAAAGAAGGTGGACGACGTTTTATTGCCCAAAAATTTCATATTCGGTTAAAGGCGTGGATTATAATAACAAGAGCAGCATTGGAAGAGAGACTCCGCAATATGTCGAAGGTGAAAAACTGGAAATAAAATATAATCCTAATAACCCGGAAAAATTTTATATAGTGAAGGACAAATCATCCGAAAAAGGTCTCATGCTTCTTCTGTTTTTACTCGGACTTTGTTTTGCTTGGTTTGGTGTTATATACACTAAAGCCGCACCTAGCGAAACTTCCAGTGAAGCACCCAACGGAGAAACCGCTCAAGAGACACAGGTAGCCGAAATAATCTCAATGCCGCCTCAAAGTTATGTCGGACAATGGGGCGATGAATACAGTTATATAACAATAGTAGGCGACTAGGGTTACCTAGAACGTTATGTGTAATTTGTTTCAAAAAAAGAAAGAGTTTTAGCTGCAAGAACGCCGTAAAAGAATGTAATTTACGATAAGGCGGGCAATTCGTCCATTGCCGTCTTCAAACGGGTGAATTTTGAAAAAAAAATCCCGTGAAAGGAAAGCGCCGTGCATCCCCGCGCCATATATAGTCATGAACTTTATCACTAAACTTTTTTATTTGCTGCGGGGATTTTTCTTCCCCTCGTTTTGCGGCCTGTGCGGCGGCAGCTTATCCGGCGCAGGGGAAATACAATACGGACTTTGTTTCCAATGCGTAGGGGAAATTGCCCGTGAACAAGGTAAAAAGTGCAGCCAGTGCGACAAACCGCTCATATCGGAACAGGGAATTTGCCTTGTTTGCAGAAACGCAGAGGAAAAATCCTTTGACAGGCTTTGGGTGCTTTTTCCCTATACAGGAAAATACCGAAAAATACTTTCGGCGTATAAATTCGGGAAAAACCTTGCCCTGGGAAAATTTTTCGCGGACAAAGTACTGGAACTGATTAACGAAAATCCCGAGCTTGAGAATATATCTGTTGTTCCTGTTCCTCCAAGAGCGGGAAAAATTAAAAAGATTGGGTGGGATCAGGTAGAATACCTTGTAAGACAGATTGAAAAAAACGGCAATGGAAAAATAAAAATATGCCGTTGTCTTAAACGCCGAAAATCGAAAGTACAGAAAAAACTTTCACGAACAGAACGCTTGCGGAACCTTAAAGGCCGTATATACCACTACGGAGATATTCCGAAAACAGCCGTTGTTATTGACGATATTATCACAACAGGCTCTACTCTGGAAGTCTGTTCCTCAATTCTTAAAGAAGGCGGAGCGAAAAAAGTATACGGTTTATGCCTATTCTACGACTAAGTAAATAACAAAAGTTCCAGGTCTTTGTTTACGGACAGACGGGGTTTTGCCTGTTTTTTTCGCGGCGTAGAATCTTCGTTTGGAATAGACTCAGAGTTTAAAAGACCCCTCCACTCGCCCAGCAAATTAAGCGCTTCCAGAGGAGTCATATGTTCCAGATCAATATCGCGAAGCAATAACTCAATTTTACCAAACTTTGAAAAGGATGCCGGGGCAATATTCGCGCCTGTTTCGTCATTTTTAACATCGTTAACCAGTGTTTTTTGACGATTAACAAGGATATTTTCTCCCTTGAAAGTACCGTCAAGATCCGCATCCCGTTCCCTTAAAAGATCCATGATCCGCTCTGCCCTGTCAAGAACATGTTTTGATATACCGGCAAGCTGCGCCACGTGGATACCGTATGATTCGGCTGCGGGACCTTCCTTCAGTTTTCTTAAAAAGACAATTTTCCCGTCTTTATCAAGTACTTCCATAGAACGGTTCGCCAGGCTGGGGTGCGACAAAAGCGATAACTCATGAAAATGTGTCGCGAAAAGAGTCCTGCAGCCTATCCGGTTTAACAATTCCTCGCTGACCGCCCAGGCAATTGAAAGCCCGTCATTCGTGGCAGTTCCCCTGCCCACCTCATCCATTATGACAAGGCTCTTTTCCGTGGCCGTATTCAGAATAAAAGCTGTCTCGTTCATTTCCACAAGGAATGTTGATTCCCCCCGCGCGAGGTTGTCGGACGCGCCTACCCTGCAATAAATCCGGTCGCACAACCCTACTCTGGCTTCCCTTGCCGGTACAAAACTGCCTATCTGCGCCATTATTGTTATCAAAGCCGCTGAACGTAAATAAGTAGATTTCCCCGCCATGTTGGGACCTGTTATCATGGCGAATGAAATCCCCGTACCTGTGTTCAGCAAGATATCGTTGGGTATGTATTCGCCTCGGCTGATATGCGCTTCGACAACAGGGTGGCGGCCTTCGTAAATTTCCAAATCTCCGCCATCGTTTAATTCTGGGCGTGTCCATCCCCTGATTGTCGCCGCCCTCGCCAGGGATTGCGCGACATCAAGCTCGGCAAGACGGCGGGCGGCGCCGGCAAGTTCTGTAAGAGCCTTTTTTGTTTCTTCCCGGATTTCCATAAAGAGCTTTTTTTCAAGTTCCACTACCCTGTCAGAAGCGCCGTTAATTTCAGATTCCAGGGCCGCGAGCCGGTCTGTTGAATACCTCTCTCCGCCAACAATGCCCTGCCGGCGGATAAAATGAGAGGGGACTCTTGCCAGATTTGTTTTTGTTACTTCAAAGAAATAACCGATTAACCTGTTGTAACGGATTTTCAGGCTTGGGATTCCCGTAGCCTGGCGTTCTTCCTCAAGGTAGTCTTCCAGAAACTGTCTGCCCTTGTCCCGCAAAAGACGGAATTGATCCAGTTCTTCGCTGAACCCGTCCTTTATAAGATTGCCTTCGCTAAGCAGTATTGGAGGGTCTTCGGATATTCCCTTTTCAAGTAGTTCCAGAATTTGCTTGAGAGCTTCAAACCCACCCGGCTCGGTTTCATTCTCGGCTTCAAAACGCAGGGTTAAAAACCAATCCGGCTGAAACCCTATTTTGCCGACCGAGAAAAAAGAAACAATGGCGTTTTTGATCGCCAGCATATCCCTGCCATGCGCCTTGTCCATAGCGAGCCTGGAACAAAGGCGTTCAAGGTCGGGAGTTTTTCCCAAAAGTTCCCGCAAACTGCTCAGGCGTCCCTGGTCACGGTACAGATCCTCAACCATGTCAAGGCGCGCCTGTATCTTTTTTAAATCACGCAGTGGGTGAAGGATACGCCGTTTCAGCAGCCTGCGTCCCATCGCACAGCGGGTTTCGTCCATTACTTCCAAAAGCGAAAAACGAGTTTCCCCATCCCTTTGGTTGCACAAAAGTTCCAGGTTACGCTGGCTTGATTCATCAATGCCCATATATTCGCTGTCACGGTAGACTTTAAGGGTTCTGATATGTGGAAGCAGGCTCCTCGCAGTTGAGTCAAGATAGCCGAGTAAAGTCCCAGCGGAAATAATCTCCGCGCTTGTTTCCTCAAGACCAAGGCCTTTAAGATTTGCCAAGCCGAACTGTTTTTCCAGTCTTGCCCTTGCCTGTACTGGATCAAAAAGCCAGTCCGCCCACCGGTTCAGGACAAGGCCGCTTCGGTCGTAAATAGCCGAGGCCACCAGCTTTTCTTCTTCTAAAAGAGATTCCTGTATAAGCATTTCCCGGATTGACAGGCGTTCAAGCTCCTGCCGCAGAATTTCTGTTTGATTAAAAGAAAAGCTGGTCGCAAAAAATTCCCCTGTAGAAAGATCAATGTATGAAAAAGAAAAAGCCCGTGTGGTCGCCGCCAGGCACGAAAGGTAATTGGAACTTCCCTTGTCAAGGAAATCTTCATCGACAGTGGTTCCCGGGGTGATTACTTCTACCACATCCCGTTCGACAATTTTGTTTCCCTTGCCCGGCTGGGTAAGCTGTTCGCAGACAGCGATTTTTTTTCCCAGTTTTAACAGTCTCGCTATATATGTACGAGCCGCATGGTAGGGAACCCCGCACATGGGCAGCCCGTTGCGGCTTGTGAGTGTAAGGTTCAATAGGGAGGAAACTTCGACCGCATCCTCGGCGAACATTTCATAAAAGTCACCAAGCCGGAAAAAAAGTATATTTCCTTCCTGCTGTTTCTTTATGCGCCTGTACTGTTCGAGCATTGGGCTTGTTCGGACGGTATGCTGCATAAGACGTTTAGTTTCTTGATTTAGTAAGCAGATTGGCTATTAATCTGTCGGTAATGTCCACCGTAGGACTGTACCAGATAAGCCCTCTAAAATCCTTCATGTCAATTACCATGCTGAAACCTTCGCTTTCCGCTATATAACGTATCTCATCGTGGACCTGCTCCAGAAAACTTCCCGATTGCATTAATCTTCTTTTTTCATTTTCAAGTTCCGCCGTTCTTGTCTGGTAAAAATCCCTTAAAAATTCCGACCTTCTGAAAATCTGATTTTCCAGCCTAAGGGCTTCGTTTTGATCATCACGAAGGACAGCATCGGCATGCCTGGATCTTAATTCCTGTATTTCCCTGGTTATTCTGTCAATATCGCTCTGAACTCTCGCGCTTCGTTCCTCAAATTGCCTTACAGCGCGGGAATCCCGAAAGAACGCCGTATAAACCTTGGGCAAATCCACTACCGCGAACCGTGTCAACTGCTGAGCGTACAGAACGCAGGAAACATTTAACAGTAAAAAAAACAAAAATTTCTTTAACATAACCGCCTCTAATATGATATTACAAATGAAATAACAAGGTCTACTCCCCTTGCTGGATTTGAGGGATCTCCAAAAAGCGCTCCGGGCTGCCAGGTAAACTTGCCGTCTTCAAACTTAAACCGTTTAGCCAGACTTAAACGGAAGGGAAACTGCGGCAGGGCAAAGCGGAATCCGCCGCCATAACTGAAACGCATATTATCAAGCGTGAAATTCGCCCTTCCCTGATCGTCTTTTCCAAAATAATATCCCTGTACACTTTCAACACCGGCGGCGTCAAAAAACAGGTCAAACGCCAATATCCCCGGCACCAGCGGGAAGCGCAATTCCACCCAGTTATCAAGGAGCAAAAGCCCTTTGTTGCGGAATTCATTGCTCCATCCTCTTCCGACAAACATACCGTCTACAGAAAGTTTGTTAACATCTTCTATCGGAGGAGTAATATCATTCTGATTGCGTCCGGGCTGCCTGAATAATAAAGACAATCCCCCCTGAACACCCAAAACGGTTCTGAAACTCCATCTATCAGTTACCGGTATATTAAGCAAAGTTATGTAGTACTGCGCTTTAAAATCATTGCGGAGATAATGCTCACGTTCGTTATCAAAGATTCCGAAAAAGCCGATACGCTCACTCAGATAATAACCCCTGGAAGGATCATAGAAAATATCCCGTTGATCAAGCGAAAAGGAAAGCCAGAAAGAATTCTTTGGCGTCCATGTATTGTTGCCTTCCCTTAACGCCGGGTCAAAAGGCCGGTACAGCTGATCGTCATAAACATTCCTGATAATACCAAAACGCGTCCCCACGTTTATACCCAGAATTCCCATGAATGTTTCCCAGCGGTATCCGGTAGAAAAACCCAGGGAAAGATACCATTGACGGAATTCCATAAGGTAATCCCTTGGCGGAAGGTAGTTGTTGGCGACATATTCTTCGTATGTATGAAAGCCGTCTGGAAAAGCGTAAGGTTCATTGCCGATAAAAATTGGGGAAGTATTGTTCATTGTAGCAAGACGTCTGTTATAATTTAACGAAAAATCCACCCCGCCGGAAAGCGGCAGCCCCAGAATCCAGCGGTGAAGATAATTTACCGAAAAAGTAGTTGCGTCTACTACAGAAGAATTGAACTCGGCGCCTAGTTGATTTCCGCTTCCTTTTAAATTCCGGTCGTGCAATTTTAACATTCCCGATATCGGGAATGTTTCCGGGTCCGCGCTGCCGGAAAAGGTAGCGCCAAACTGGACATCGGTTGTCGGCTGTTCTTCCACGGTAAACACCAAGTCCATAAGGTTTTCGCTGCTTCCTGGCTGGGTATCGGGAATAACTAATGTAAAAAACTGAAGGTTGTACAGGTTCCGCAAGGCGTCCATTACCTTTGTTCTGGAAAAAACATCTCCCGGTTCAAGAGGTATCTCCCTGAGAATTACATCCGTTCTTGTTTTTTCGTTTCCAATGATAATAATATTTTCTATGTACGCCCTTCCCCGTTCTACAATGGAAATTGTATAGGAAAGCTCGTTAGTCTGATTGTCCTTATGAGCTATTCTTTCGATAGTATTAAAGATATATCCATTTTCATAATAAAGATCCGAAACCCTCTGTAAATCCGCCATTAACCTGCTGAAATTTACAACCTCGCCGGGTTTTGAATGGATTAATCTTCCTAGCTGGTCGGAAGAAAAAATTATATTGCCGCTAAAGTTTACTCCGCCAAAGTTAAAAATACTGCCTTCGTCTATCAGGAAGGTAAGGGTCATATTTGTACCCCTGTCGTCGGTATCGTAAACGCGCGTAACGTCTCTTACCACGGCGTCAATGAAACCCCGGTCACGGTAGTATCTTGTAATAGATTCAATGTCCGCCAAAAGTTTCGCTTCCTGAAAAGCGCCGTCATTTAACAATGACTTTACCTTTAAGGAAAGCTGGCCTCTCAGGGCGTTATTCGAAAATCTTGTGTTACCCTGAAATTCAATGTTTCTTATTGTAATTTTATCGCCTTCGCTGATATTAAAATTAATTATTACGGAGAATTCCCCGCTTGGAACTTCTACTACATTAACAGTTGCGTTCGGGAATCCTTTTTCGGTGTATTTGTTTCTGATAGCTTCGATATCCGTACGGATTCTCGCCGGATTGTGAAAGTCGTTAACATTTGTGGTTATTGTATCCAGAAGCTCTCCCCGGCGCAGTCCCGAATTTCCTGTAAAATTTATCCGGGAAACAATAGGATGTTCCGTAACGGTAAATCTGATAATTACTTCGCTGCCCTCAGTATCCGAGCGAATAAGGTTGGCTTCTATGTTGCTGAAAAAATCCAGCGCGAAAAGTCTTGTTAAAATTTCGATGTAAAGACTGTCATTGTAAAGACTCCCCTTGTAAGGGTTCATCAACGCTTCAATATCCGAAGCTGATATGTTTCTGATTCCGGAAAAAACGATATCTTTTATCGGTTTGTCATAAAACCAGTCTTCCTGCTGCTGGGAAAAAGCGTAAAATGCCGTCAAGAAAAAAAGAATAACTAAAAACCTGTTTCGCATTTGAACTCCTAGAATGATCTACTCCATGTAAGAGTAATTGAATTATCGGTTACATACCAGTTTTCAGGATGATAGGGGAAAAAATCCCAACGTATATTAAAAAAAGGACTTTGTAACTCAATACCTATATCCGGCTCTATCCTTAAACCGCTGAAATTAACCCTGTTTTCATCGTACCTCATGGAAAGCATACCCTGAATAAACATATCCTGACCCACATACTTACCTATAAAAACAGTCGTATTATCAAAATAGTTACCTACACGGTTAATCCTGTCAACTGGGTTCATTCCCAGTACGGGCGCGTTTGTAACAACATTCTGAAATACTTTTGTCCTGACGCTGAACATATCCAGGTTCAGAAAATTCCTTATCATACGTTCAAACTGCCTAAGAGCGATAATTTGGTTCACCAAATCGCTATTTGCCAAAAATTGAGCCACAATGTCCGAGGTAGAAGAAAGAAATATCCGCTGGGCGGCTTCCGGGTCTTCGCTTCCGCCCAAGGCGTACATATTATGCCCCAACAGCGAAAAGATCTCCAACTGTGTAAGGGCAGGATTCGCCTCAAAACGGGGTACAAAGCTTAAAAGCGGCTCATTTTCTATTATCATCGAAATAGTTACCGGCCCGGAATCAGTCCGATCCCGAATTTCCGCTCTAGCGGTCAACCTGGGGTTGAATTGCTGATCGTTCTCCCTGAAAACAAGATTTCCCCCGCGAATGTAAAAACTCCTGTCAAAGTAGTATAACTCGCCGGAACGAATCATTATATCACTATTTATTGAGTATTGTCTGGTCAATGTGTCGGCGAAAATAGTTACTACCGTTCCCAGTTCGGGATTCGCCCTTAAAATTGGATAAGTTGTATTCGGCCAGATAAATTCCACCATTGGGCCTGTGGTAACTGTCATATTGACAATAGCGGGGCGTCTGGGAGGGGAACCATCCCTCCTTTCCAAACGGAGCATAATATCATCAACATTAAGCCCCATATCAGTATTATTGGCGTAAAGATCGCCCACAATTTCCATAATTTGATTTTCCATGGTAAACAAAAGCCTGCCCGAAGCGTCACCGCTGGCGAGAAAACCTGTAATGTTAAACATATAAGGGACGGGGGTATTCCTTGGAATTATCATATCCAAACCGACATTTCTTGGAACCCAGTTTTCAAACCTGAGCCAGCCGTTCGCCGTCCCTCCCCCGCCGCCGCAAGTCATTAATACAGGGCCAAAAGTTAACTCGTGCCCTTCCAGGACGGCGTTAAAAGGTACTGTCATGATATCATCGCTGATAAAACCGGGGACTTTAAAACGCAGACTTGTTCCTCTGGCGGAACCGAAGAATTCCGGATTGCCTATAGGGCCTCGTATATCAAGTCTCGCCGTAACGTACCCTCCTGTTATGCCAAAACCGGGCACATCCGGGAAAAATTCCCATAACGCAGATAAATCCAGGTACAAGTCGCTGCAATGGGCGTTCAGAAATCCGTCTCTGTAACTGCCGACAAAGGCGCTTCGTACGGGAAAGGGAGAAGACAGGCTGGCGAAAAAGTTACCGTCACTGTCCATTTCCATTTGAAGCATATTCCGAGGCCCGCCCGACAATGATAAAGCCCCATGCCTGCGCGTGAATACAATGGCGAACGGATCCTGCGTGTCGGCTCCAAAAATAATATTATCCGCTCTAAGTGAACCACTAATGGAATCAAGCGCGCGCCCGATTTCCAGCCATGAATCAACCTGCGTAAAATCCGCTTCCAGCGCCAGGGTGCTTTCCATATTTCTGTTAAAGACAAATCCGTCCAGGCTTGCGTTCATTTTCACGGAACCTTCGATTCGGTCTAAATGAAAAATGGGTAGATGGGTTCTTATATTGGAAAAATCAAGATTTAGATTATTAACGGTAAGCTCATCGTTTGTAAATATAACCGCCCCTGAAGCCTGAACGGTATTACCCTGAAATCTCGCGGAAAGAGACGCGAGATTAAGATGAGCGTTGAAAGACTGCCATGAGTCTACCGAAATATTCGCCTGGCCGTTTAAAAGTATGATGCCGTTATCTTTGAGAAAACGATCAAGGCGCGTATCAGATAGTTCCGCGTTAAGGTTAAACCGGCTGTCCCTTAATATGCATTCCAGATAATATA
>Ga0099364_10011345_pt1 | contig 12182 bp, 8 predicted proteins | sample TergutTh196P3_FD_73070 | JGI IMG/M metagenome (GOLD analysis project Ga0099364, IMG submission 73070) | Microcerotermes parvus P3 segment gut microbial communities from Pointe-Noire, Republic of the Congo - Th196 P3 | ecosystem: Host-associated > Arthropoda: Insects > Digestive system > Gut ...
TTGAGCTTAAGCTTTGGTTCCTGTTTTGGAACGTGCCGCAAGCGCCTTCGAGCGACAGAAGCGCCCTAGAAGGCGCTTCAAACGCAACATCACTCCGCGCAGCGCACACCAAGCTAGACTGAATAAGTACGAAAAAACAAGATTCTGAGTTCCGAGTTCTGAGTTCTGAGTTCTGCGGGCGGAGCCTGCCGTATGGTATATGCACCGTTATATGCATTGCGATTCACCGGCATATGCATTGCAACGGAACATATGGCAGAAGTGTTGAAAGCGTGTGCACCATCATGCTATACTGATTGCATTGAAGAAATTTAGCTTTGAAAGGAGCATTGGCATGGCGCAACGTAAAATCATAATCATAGGCGCGGCTGGGCGGGATTTCCATAATTTTAACACTGTTTTCAGGGATAACCCAGCATACAACGTCGTGGCGTTCACCGCCGCGCAAATTCCCGACATCGCGGATCGAAAGTATCCCGCCGCCCTGGCAGGCGGCCTTTATCCAGACGGGATACCCATATACGCGCAGGATGAGCTTGTTGAGTTGATAAAACGCCTGGATGCCGACGAATGCGTGTTCTCTTACAGCGATATCCCATACTCCGCAGTTATGGGGATCGGCGCCCAGGTAAACGCCGCCGGCGCGGATTTCACGATGCTTGGCCATAAAGGCACCATGATAAAGAGCTGCAAGCCCGTGGTCGCGGTCGGGGCGTCGCGGACGGGCTGCGGAAAAAGCCAAACGACGCGCAGGATAGCCGAGATCCTGATCGCCAACGGCCTAAAGGTTATAGCCGTCCGACACCCCATGCCCTATGGCGACCTTGAAGCGCAAAAGGTGCAGCGTTTCGCTGAAATCGGCGACCTCGCCAGGCACCGCTGCACCATTGAGGAGATGGAAGAATACGAGCCACATATAGCGCGCGGCAACGTCATTTATGCGGGCGTCGACTATGAGGCGATCCTTCGCGCGGCGGAAAACGACCCAAACGGTTGCGACGTCGTGCTGTGGGACGGCGGGAACAACGACTTCCCGTTTTACCGCCCCGATTTGATGGTCACTGTGGTCGACCCGCACAGGCCAGGGCATGAGCTAGCCTACTATCCTGGCGAGGTGACGCTGCGCCTCGCAGACGTGGTCGTCATAAACAAGATCGACAGCGCCGACTATGAAGGCATACAGACGCTAAGAGGCAACATTGAGCGCGTGAACCCGCAGGCCACTGTGGTGGACGCCGCCTCCGCGATAAGCGTGGAAAGGCCCGAGGTCATTCGCGGCAAACGGGTTTTGGCCGTGGAAGACGGGCCGACGCTCACGCATGGGGAGATGAAGATAGGGGCTGGCGTCGTCGCCGCAAGGCGCTACGGCGCGGCGGAGATCATCGACCCGAGGGCCTACGCGGCGGGCAGGCTGGCTGACACCTACCGCATTTATCCGAACATCGGCAAGCTGCTGCCGGCGATGGGCTACGGCGAAGAGCAGATGGCTGACCTCGCGGCTACAATCGATCGCGCCGATTGCGATTCCGTTGTCATAGCGACGCCGATAGACCTTGGGCGAGTCATAAAGATCAGCAAGCCAAGCACGCGTGTCGAGTACAGCTTGCAGGAAATAGGCCGGCCGGACTTGAGCGACGTTCTGGCGGATTTCATTAGCAAAATTCGTTGAAACGCAAAGAGGCGGCGATAACCATGGTTCTAAAAACAGAGCGGTTGACATTGCGCCCGTTCGCCCAAGATGATTTTGAAGCCGTCCACTCCTGGGCGGGCAATCCCGAAAACACGCGCTATATGTCGTGGGGGCCGAACACCGAGGAACAGACGCGGGTGTTTTTAACTTCCGTTCAGGCCGGCAAAGACTTCGCCGTGGTTTTATCTGAAACAGGGCGCGTGATCGGAAGCTGCGGGGTTTACCCGGACGACGGAAACGATACGGGAGAAATAGGGTGGATACTCCACAAGGGCTATTGGAAGAGCGGCTATGGCACTGAGCTCGGCGGCGAGCTTATCCGTTATGGCTTTGAGTATTTAAAGCTGCGGCGCCTCAGTGCTCCATGCGCCGCCGTTAATTACGGTTCCCGCCGCGTGATGGAACGAAACGGCATGCGCTGCGAAGCCACGCACGCCAAGGCGTTCTGGGCGCGCGTGGACAAAGAGTGGGTGGACATGGCGGAGTATGCCATACTCATGGAGGACTATATCAAGAGAAAGGATATAATTGGTTCCACGAAAATCCTTGAGGTAGATGTCGCCATCCGCGAAAAGGTTCAGCCTATTCTTGATAAAACATGGGGCTCGCCGTATATAGCGGTCAACGGGAAACTCTGTGATACGAGGACAATGCCAGGATACGCGGCAATGCGAGGCGAGGAGGTTCTCGGCTATTTGCTGTACGAGTTTCACGATGGAGAGTGCGAGATTATGGTGCTCGAAAGCGTCGCGCAGAAAATAGGCATTGCGTCCGCGCTCATTGAGCAAGTCAAGAGAACGGCGAAGTCGAGCGGCGTGGGCAAGGTAATTGTCCAGACAAGCAACGACAATCTCAATGCGTTTCGGTTCTATCAGCGGCGCGGATTCACGATACGCGAGTTCCGAATGGGCGCGTTGGACGCGGCGAGGCAGTTGAAACCCTCGATACCGCATATCAGCGATGACGGCATACCGCTCCGCGACGAAATTGAATTTGAGATTTTAGTTTAGTGGTTCATGTCAGGCCTATGCCGCGTCTATGGCGCGTCTATGGCGCGTCTATGCTGCGCCTTCGCCGTTCGTACCTGTACAGAACCCAACGTTAAGCGATGGTATCATTCGTAGGGCGGTGTAGCGCCATATTCATGGTTCGGGTGTCAAAACCGCGTCTGACGAGCCACGAGGGATTTTTTCGTCAGGCAAGGACAATAGTGTATCAGATATTTGTAGGCTATTAATAATATGCGAGAAAAGTTTGTTTGGACATTTGTGCATGTTTTTTATAACATAACAATAGTCGAGCTGTCAATGAATCCAAAAATATGATCAGAACTATAGCGAATACTTTAACATATTCTGATCAAGAAGAAATCAGAAATGACTTATATAAAATGTTAGGAGAGTGATACAAATGCAACTTGCGAAACCTGAATGGTTTGATAAATGGACAATTACTGTTGATGAACCAGATGACAAATACGGAAGTTTGATACGCCTAAAAGAAGATGCCCCGCAAAACATTCGTGATGAATTTGAAAGAATTATGAATGCATTTACTGAAGATATTGATGATGAGTTTGGAGATCGTATAGATAGTTTAGACAAATATACAACTTTTGTTGATGATGGGTTTAATTTGGATTTAGACCAAATTGTTAATGATTTGGCATCCGGTGATCATAAAATAGATTTTACACGAATTGTACAAGATTCTTTTTGTGGAAATTCTTTATTATATGATTTATCCACTTTTACATGTTGTGGTGAGAGTGTAAAGTGGATTCCATCAAAGCATATAGCATATATTGCTATGATCGTGATTGATACATTTAAAAAAGAAATGTATCAGATATATAAAGATAATGCGCAATATCATGATATAAAGAATATAATGTTGAAACAGGAAGAATTTACTTCCAACGAATCTAATAGATTACAAAAATTTTTAAACGAGAATAAACAATTTAATTGGAATGGTGATTTGTTGTATTGTGGAGCGACTCTTCATAATATGATACATATTGGATCTAAAATTAAATTCAACAAAGAAGTATTAAAGTTGACACACAGTGATGATGTGATTTCTGATTTTATGAATAATTTACCGCATAAAATCAAACAAAATAAAGCTATATTTAGGATTGATAAGCTAAATAGTCCAGCTATCGTGAATATATTCAATTTTATACAGATGGAAGTGATATGTGTTGGCGATGTAACGTTCAAAGTGGTTGATATAGATGATGAAGATATCGACGATGCAATAGTATGCATTGTTGAGGAGGTTTAAAATGTTATCACAAGATGAATTAAAAGCTATATATGATGATATGGATAGTAGATCAGATGAGATAAACAAAATGATGGAATCAATGCAATCATTGGAATCAGTATGGGTTGATTATAATGTATCTGTTGTTAAAAACGACAGTTTAAAATAGGTGAGACGGTGGGCGTGCTTTTGACACCCGAACCATTCAAGGCGCCGCCCTACGACCCGTCCGTTTGTGCGGTGTTACGGATGTTCTGCGGACAATCGGGGGCGATAGTATAAGAGCGCGGTTCTTGTATATGTAGTACGTGTTGCGGATTTTCTGCGGACGATCGGGGGCGATCGTCCCTACAACAGATTGTAACCGTACACGCCGCGCCTTCGCAGTGCCTTCGCCGTTCTTTCGCGGCGCGCCTTCACCGCGCCTTCGCTTCAGTCTGCGCGCTCTTGCCTTATTTTTCTTGCCTTATCAAGAATCTTGTCCTCGCTTTTGCCAAGGTCTTTCCATCCGATGTAACCGTTATCGAACAGATACTCACCAGAGGTTTTTTTGTCGCCGAGCGTTATTGGCGCTTTTGCTAGCGCGATTGCAAGAATATCATCGTATTCTTTGTAAGCGAAAGATTTGCTGACTATCACGCCAATGCTGGCGCTATTTAATGTTCGAGCGTCATATTTGAAAAGGCTGCTGTATTTGCGGATGTAGCTCTCTAGTAAATGGTGGTTCCACGGATAGCCAGTATAAGGGAATCGGGAAAAGTCAACTATGCTCCAAAGAGGGATAAACTCTCCTCGGCAATAATGTGCGATCGCCTTGTCGATTTTTTGGATGTCAAAGTTTACTTTGCTTTCTGCGACAAACAAGTCATACGAAACTCGAACCATTGCGCTATTCGCGGCTATCAGGCACTGCGGATGAGTCCTTCCCTCAGGGTGAAACTCGGCCTCAAAAGAGCTAAGCTCCTCAAACGAAACTGATTCAGCCTCGCTGCAGTATTGCTCTAATATGCTCTTGACATGGTGTTTTTCGCCCCTGCGAGTGACTACTTGCCCACTTTTGCTAAAACTATTTGAAAGAAACTTGATATACACAGCTTCGCGGACTAAAGAGCGATGTCGCATAGGATTAAGGATCGCAAAATTCGTAAAGTCTATTTCGTCCAAAATGATATAGTATCTGTTTTCAAGCTTTTTGTTAACTAAAGCGATAATCTTTTCGCCTTCGCTGCTGGGTAAATTCATTGTATTTATATGTGTAAAGAAACCTGCTTTGACTCGAAGGTATTCCTCATGATTTAATACCTGCTTTATTGTTTCCGCTTTAAATTCAGGAAATCTTGTTCGTAAATCTTCAACAGACCAAACAGCTTGTTCATCGAAAACCCCGCATATCATGGTTGATGGAGATACCTGCGGATGTATATATATGTAATCGCGCTTATAAAATATAGTGGAATAATATTTTTCAATAAATGCTTTTAATATATCTGTTGATAAGACTCCTAGTGCAATGAGTTCATAATAAAATGTTTCAAAAAATGTCTTTAAATATATGCAAGGCGAGTTCATCTGTGTAATATAATTGTAGATAGAATCGACAACTTCAGTTTCATAAACATAAGCTCGGTCATCAACAATTATGGCATGTAAAATCAAAATACAATCTAGGTCAGAAGTGCTAAAATCGACGCTTTTGCCATATTCAAATGCGTATAAACTTGAAAAACGTTCAAAATCAATTTTAGAAGATGTCCGGAAACCGTCTTTAAATTTCGTACACAAAATGTGCGTTGCCCTTAGTATGTCATCGTCGCTTAGAGACAAGATGCCACTGGCGGCTTTATGTTGCATAACAAGTCCGGCTATCCTGTCGTAGTGCAAAGGGCTGCTATCTAAAACATGGACTATTTTTGGTTTTTCCATTTTGATTCCATACTCTTCTACTAAATAATTAGTAAATTCATCAAATTTCATGTCACCACATTGCTCGAGTATATGAATAAACAAAGTCTCCATAGTTATATACTCGGCGCTTTGGCAAAATACCTTTATTCCACCCATGCGCCGATAGCAGAACCTTTCCTTGTCCTCTTTTAGTATGGATGCGTAAAACCAATCGTTAAAGCCTAGGTCGAGTATGGGGTGCGCAAATCCGTGCCGCCGAAGCGAATGGATCGTGAAGTAGGCCTTCGGCTTAACATACTGCGCTACTTTGTCACAAAAATCGTACATATCTTCAATGGCCGCTCCAAGGCTCGCGAGCCGACGTCGATTGATGAACCGCAGTGGTTCAAACTCAACGATTTCGTAACTGCCTTTAAGGGTGTCCAACTCGATAGAGTACGATATTTGAGACGTAAGCGTGGTTGGGAAAAGCCTCGTGTCGACAACGTCTTCCGCTGTGAGTATGTGTTTAAAAAACTCAGTCGCGCTTGCATAACGCGCTTTGATCACATAAGAGCTCAAGACTATGAAACCCATGCTTTTAAGCGTATAGGAATTAATCATATTAGCATTAGAGGCTGGGAAAACACGGCAATAGAGTTTCCGAATAGAAGATATTTCGTAGTAATCATCTGGCAGTAATTCTCGCATTATCTCCATCTGATTTGCTGGCAACGGCTCAGCGGACAAATCATAAATGCCGTTTTGATCCTTGTAATTGTCAATGCATGTAATAAAAGTCCCCGCTACAGTTCTTGCTAAGACGCCATACTCGGCTTCATAGGCCTCGCAAAAATCCTTCACGCTGATCGGCGCTAGGCGTGTCAGCAAATCCAACACTTGATTGTACCTGTCAACTTGGCCAAACTCAATCATAGGCATGCGAGAAAATACGATGTCGCTGTTTTCTAATTTTGAGTAAAGCTTTCTAAGAAGATTGTGCAACTCATATTCATCGCGCAAATCATATTCTTCCATAAGTTTTGGATATGATTGAAAAAATTTAAGCGAAGAGAATTCAAGGTTTTTATATTGGTCGAATTTTAAGCCCTCAAGAAGGGATGAAAAATCACGCCCGTTCATGTCATAATAACGAAAACGGCTTTGGTATTTCCAGAGGACGTTCTCGGCTTCTGTCAACCGGTTTTGAAATGTACCTCTATTTATAATAAAGCGACTGTCATCAGCAACCCCTAAGTCTTCAAGAATATTATTATATATATCGACTACATCGTCAAACGATGTCTCTTCGCGGCAGTAAGTGCGTACGACATAATCTGACAAGTCCGTTCGCCGCCTTAAGACATGCGTTCCATCGATTGTAAAGTGTTTTTTATATACTGCGCGCTCAGCGTCTTTTCGAAGCTCTACAGGATAATCTGTATCTTCCAAAAACTTAATTAACGGCAGCGATCCTGCTTTTTCGCAGACGATTGTCAAATAAATATAAACAGAATCGTCTGTATCGAATGCTAGTCTAAAGTCTTCTTTGGAAAATGAATATGTTTCAAATATTTTACAGTATTTGTCTTCCTTAATGGTGACCTGTTTTCTGTCTAAGCACTTTTTAGTAATCTGGCGAACACGTTCACGGGTAATGCCGCCATGTTTTTCACCAATTTCGCCTAATGTTTTTCCAAGAAGCCTCTTTGTAAGCATCTGCCTTTGGTTGTCGTTTGAAATCGTCTCAACAAATTCCCAAAGGCTCGGCCTGCACATTTCAATCGTATTCCCGATGCTGATTATGCCATCCGTTGAAAGGCCATGAAGAATAGAGTTGACGGCATGTGTTGGAAACCGCATTTCTTGGAGGCTGAGCAATAAGTCATCCTTGCTTACGCCGAATAAGCTTTCATCCAAGGAAGCGAGGATTTTATCTGTGACAAGTTTCCGCAAAATCGGCGATTTAAAAAGATCATCCTCGTCGATCGGGGAATTGTTTACGTGGGAATTTCTGAACTCAGGTAAAAGAGATTCATACAGATCGCAAGATTGAGCGGGGATGTAGCTGACATAAGAGGAAATAAACTTCATGCAGTCTTTTTCTGCTTGCGAGCAAACTATTTCGTTAATCGACGCTTCATCAAATTTAAGGTTCGATACCCTGTGCATGATTTCGTAAAGCGTGCCTTTGCCCATATGGGGCAGCGCCAACAATTGCTTTGTCGTGATACCAATAAGTTTGGACGCGAAATCATAACCAGCTTCTTTAAGTATGCGGTTTGCGCGGTAGGAAAGCCGCAAATCTTTAAGAGGTATGTCGCAGCGCGGCGTCCCCGTTGCGTCATAAAAGATAACTGTTATTTTTGCGTGATTTTCGAAAATGGGGTCAATGAAGTCCGTGCCTAGTAGCTTTAAACGTTCCCAAGCGTTAATGTCATCTTGCTTCTGCTCTATTTCTGCAATGCTTATCGCGCCGAGTTTCTTAATACTTTTCAATTTATCGCGATCCAACGCCATCATCGCGCCGACGGTATGGATGCCCGCGCGGCGCAATGAGTTATAGCTTCTTACGGACAATCCGACTCTTTCAATGGAATCTGAAGGCGACAAATATGCAATAGAAGCGGGAGACAAGGCGCCCGACTCTTCGTTAGGGCTGACAATGGCGTCTTTGAGTTCAAATACTTCCATAGCCAGTACTCCTTTCGTGCTTATTTATTCAATCCAAAAGAATTTTGTCAAGTAGCTGCTTATGCGCATGCCCGTACGCAGCAGAGGCATCCTCCGCGGGGTAGCCAATGGGCAGGAACGCAACTGGGATGATGTTTTGCGCCAGCGAGAAAGACTCTCTGGTTTTCACCGGGTCGAAATACATAACCCAGCATGTGCCAAGCCCCAACTCGTGAGCCGCCAGCATGAGGTGGGTGGTGACGATGGAGGCGTCCACGTAGCCGCTGTCGGCGCCGTCAAATTCCCGCTTCCAGCTGGCGGTATTGTCGTAACAAACAAGTAACACCGCTGGCGCGCCGAACCTGCAGGGCGTGCAAACGTCTACCTTTGATAAATCGGCGGGCTCCGTGATTACCTTGATGCGCTGTGGCTGATTGTTGCAGGCGGTTGGCGCGATGCGACCTGCCTCTAAAATCTGCGCCACTTTGTTTTGTTCAACGGGAACGCTGTTATAGCTGCGCACAGAATAGCGCGTTTTTGCCAACTCAAGGAATGCCATGAGAACTCTCCCTTCAAACAATAAATCGAGTAGCTAACCAAGCGACTTTACATAGAATTTGCGTTGCCTTGGCGGGTCAAACTCGCAAAAGAAAACGCCTTGCCATGTGCCGAGCAGAGCTCTGCCGTTTTCGATAATCACAATGGCGTTTGAACCCACCGCCGAAGCTTTTAGGTGCGCCGCGCTGTTGCCCTCATAGTGACGAAACTCTGCTCGGTCAGCGAATGCTTTGCTCATGCCGATGAGCAAGTCGTGCTCGACGTCCGGGTCGGCGTTTTCGTTAATGGTGATGCCCGCTGTCGTGTGCGGGCAGTATATTACGGCGATGCCGCTTTTCACGCCGCTTTTGGAAACAGCTTCGTGGACCTGCGGCGTTATGTTGTATAGGCCGTCGCGCTGGGTTGACAACTTAAATTCTTGGAGCATGGCCTATCTTCTCCCTTCATTACTCCCCATTGCTTCCTTCCTTCCTTACTTACTTCCTTTATTGATTCCTTACTTTACTCCCTTCATTGCTTCCTTATTTCCTTGCTTCTTTCCTTACTTGCTCCCTCCCTCCCTACCTCATTCATTCATTCATTTTGCGTCAATCAAACTAGTGACAATGCCGCGCGGTTTTGCGTTGTCGTACATTGTCTTAAACGACTTTTTCGCATTCTCTGAATAAGTGAGAGGGAATGAACTGATAAAGCCGTCGTAGATTATTATTCCCTTGAACGGCAAAAGCACGGTTTCTAGTTGTGCAGGAAGCTCTCGCTGTATTGCGCCAGCCAGAGATCGGCTGATGCCTTTGATTCCATAAAGACGGTCCTCCTTTTTATCGTCGCTGCCGATTAATATGGCGTATTCAGGATTGTAGTCCACCACGAAGAACATGCCCTTTTTATGGTGATCGCGCCAAGAAATTAGGAGCTCGGTTTTTTCGTCTGTCAATTGCGCTGTGTCGAGATACTCATCTATTATTTTAGGGTTTTTCCACAGTTCTTCGCGTACACTGTAAACGAGTTCGTCGCGCACCGAGTTGGGATATTTCGGCTTAATGTCTTCATTAATAATTCTTTTTTGATTGTTAATGAAGCCCATTAAACCGTACCATGTTTCGTAAAACAATTTGCAGTCGCTGCTGGATAGCTGCGCTGTTTTGGCTTCTTCGGTTATTCGGCAGCAGTTTTTATACTTCTTTCCGCTTCCGCAGGGGCAAGGTTCGTTTAGGCCGGTATTTATTCTATTTTGTATAGTAAACGATGGAGAGTCTTCTTTCGGTTGCTGACGATTCATGTAGTTGAAAAGTTCGGAAGGTGAATAACCTCTGTTTGACCATATACGTGTGTGGTTGATCGCTTTTGTCAGTAGGTTGAAAAACTCATGCATATTATTCTCGCTGCTAAAAGCCAATCTATATTTTGCTAACAGTTCGCCTGTCTTCGAGATACTTGCATCAGCCGGGCCTAAAGCATATGTATTCTTCAATTGGTTGTAGAAAAGAGAGTTTCGCGTATTTGGCCATTCTTTAAAAATGAACTCGCGGAGCGCATCCCAATGCATCTCCTGGGTTTCGCATTCATAAAGATCGTTTTCATACTTGAGGAATTCGTCTTTATCAGGGAGAAACCTCGGTTTGTCGCCCTGGGCCTTTAGCCAATTATCAGCATAATTGAAGTCGCCAATAGCATAGCTGTGGACGATGTAGCCTCTATAAAAACAATACCATTTGTCTTTTAATACAAGCGGCAAAAGCAAATTGAAAACTTCATCCGCATTTGTCTTAATTGTGTTTTGAGAGTTGAATATCTCGACAAAATCTGTTTTGTGAATGATTCCATAAAGGTTGACAGCCGCCTTTGCATATAGGTCTAACAATTTGCGAACTGAGGCGCGCCCGGTAGGGCATGGGGTTACGGCATCGGCTGGATTATATTTCTCGAATATTTTACTGTCATTTTGTTCGCTCATAGAATAATCTCCTGTCTTATCGGTATCTGTTCAGTCTGCCCGCCTTAGCTGCGATATGCGCGGAGCGCGGGTGGCTCCACGGGGGTTCGAAGGTGCTGCGGCGCGTCCAAATATCTAAAGCGGTCTGCGAACCGCAAGTGACTTGTATCTAGTCGCTACCAGGTTTCGTAGGGCCTTATGCCAACCCCGTGGCATTTGACCTACGGCGCGCCTTGCGAGCATAGCGATAGCAGTTAAGAGAAGAGCATCAACAACTTGTTTTTACGAGTTGCTGGCCCCTGAGTCACTAAACCCTAAGCTGAAGCCAAAGCCTAAGGGACAAAGCCTATGCCAAAGCCTAAAGGACAAAGCCAAAGCCAAAGCCTAAGGACAAAGCCTAAGGGACAAAGCCTAAGGACAAAGCCTAAGCTTAGGCTTCTCAGCTATCGCTCGTCGCTATGCTCTCCAAGCCGTTCCAATGCGGGCGGAGATTCTCGCAGCTCCGCGATCGCCGCTCAGCCCGCCAACCCAAACGGCATGCACGAATGAATCGCCAGCCCAAGCTTGCTTGGGCTTAGCCTTCACGCGAGCGATGCCCGCGCGCCGCGCGCCTAAGCGCTGCGGCGGTTAGTAACTCATGACCTGGCAACAACTTGTTTTTTGCGAGTTGCTGGCCCCTGAGTTACTAACAAAAGCATTCCGATCCACGCTCTTGCAGGGACAAAATAAACCACTCACGCTATTGCAGGGACAAAATAAACCATTACACGCTCTTGCAGGGACTGAATAGACCACCTTGTTACGTGCTTATAAATAGTAGCCGATGAATACACATACAAAATCCTATGATACAGGTTTTACAGTGCAAAAGCATTCATACAGTCAGCTGCATAAAGCTAAGCATATTTTAGAACACTGCGTGAATACTTGTCAATACCTAATCGCATATTCCGTTTGTCCTGCGCAACTTCCATCCCCCAAATTACGCTACGGTTATGTTCTCCATGTAGTTTGGGCGAGTTTTCTTAAAGCACGTCCTTGGGGAGGCTTTATGCAGAATCAAATCCAGCATAAAATCTGCGTTTCTTTAAAAACCATGGATTGTCGAAGATATGAGTGCCACACTGGCACAAGCAGAGGCACAGGTAATGGCCGACGGGGGAGCGCAAACAG
>Ga0099364_10011346_pt1 | contig 12181 bp, 10 predicted proteins | sample TergutTh196P3_FD_73070 | JGI IMG/M metagenome (GOLD analysis project Ga0099364, IMG submission 73070) | Microcerotermes parvus P3 segment gut microbial communities from Pointe-Noire, Republic of the Congo - Th196 P3 | ecosystem: Host-associated > Arthropoda: Insects > Digestive system > Gut ...
AATATTTAATAAACACACGCGACAAAATACTTGTGGAAGCAAGCCCTTATGACAAAATTTGGGGGATTGGCATGGCTGCCGACAATGATAATATTGAAAATCCAAATTATTGGAAAGGGCTAAATCTTCTGGGCTTTGCGCTCATGGAAGTTCGTGATTATTTTCAAAAAGAATTTAAACAATGACCATAAAAGAATTACTAAAACAGCCTGAAGGACGGCGACTTGAATTTAAGGGCTCACTTCCCGAAAGGTCAGACCTTGCGAAGACCATTATTGCTTTTGCCAATGACGCCGGCGGCGAACTGTATATAGGCGTAGACAACAATTCTCGCGAAATTGTAGGAGTTGCTGAAGATGACCTTTTTGCAACGGAAGAAAAGATTGGCAACATCATTTATGACCGTTGCTATCCCGCAATTTTGCCTGAAATTTCGTTTTTAACGGAAGATGACAAGCATTTGATAAAAGTTGCGGTGTATCGCGGTAGCGCACCGCCTTACTATCTCAAAGACAAGGGCAAAATGAAAGGTACATATATTCGTGTAGGTTCAACAAACAGACAGGCAGATGTAACCATCATTGCCGGATTGGAGCGAGTGCGCCGAAACATTTCGTTCGATAGCGAATTAGTAATGGAAAAGCCGGCAAAAGAACTAAATATCAAGAATTTTGTAGATGTATTTATGGAAAAAACAGGCGAAAATTTTGACCACAAAACTTTGCAAAAATTAGAACTTGTTAAAAATGTTCAGGACGTAGAATATCCCACTAATGCATTAGTCTTATTTTCAGATGATAAACTTCGGCAATCCATGTTTCACTTTGCAAAGGTAGAGTGTGCGCGTTTTAAGGGAACAACTTCGGAGGAGTTTATTGACCAAAAGAGTATTCATTCCAATATTTTGACGCAAGCCGAAGAAGCGTATCTGTTTGTGTTACGCCACATTAACAAGGGCGCTACGGTTGAAGGGGTTTACACTGTTTCGCGATGGGAATATCCCGTAAAAGCCATACGTGAGGTTATTCGCAATGCTATTGTGCATCGCGATTATTCCCTCACTGGAAAAGACATAAAAGTGGCAATTTATGACGACATGGTTGAAATTACAAGTCCGGGCTTACTGCCCCCGTCGATTGACTTTTCTTTGATGGACAGTCGCCAAAGCGACGCCCGAAACAAGGTTATAGCGCCTGTATTCAAGCGACTTGGAATTATTGACCAGTGGGGCAACGGCTTAAAATTAATTGCAAATGAAATGAGAGACTATCCGCGTATTGGCTTGCAATGGAAAGAGGCTGGAATTTCGTTTCAAGTGCAATTTGTAAAACTTGATTTTGTGGAGGATGACATGGATGTACAGGATAGTGTACAAGATAACCCTGATAGTGTACAAGATGAATTGGGTAGTGTCATAGATAGTGTCATAGATGATAACGGTAGTGTCATAGATAGTGTCATAGATGATAACGGCAGTGTCATAGATAGTGTCATAGATGATAAAGGCAGTGTCATAGATAGTGTCATAGATGATAAAGGCAGTGTCATAGATGAAGAAAAAATTCTTGCATTTTCACTGTTGCCCAAAAGACGAAAAGAAATCATGGATTTGTTGGGGCTTGTTATGCACACTAAAAACTATGAACGTCATATTGTTCCATTACTCAAAAAAGGCTTATTATCAATGACTTTGCCTGACAAACCAAACAGTAAAAATCAAAAATATATCGCCACTGAAAAAGGAAAAGAGTTGTTAAACAAAAAAAATATATAAATCACAATGATAGAATTAACAAAAAGTCAAAAAAAGATTGCCCGCGAGTTGATAGACCTCGGGATTTATCGCGAATGTAAATCGTTTGGGATGAAAATAGCACAATTTACAAATAGTTCTGATTGGGAAACAAAGCCCCATGAACTTTATCTAAAACTGTATAAAAAAGTTGCTTCTTTTGATAAGCAACTTGGGCGCAGATACAATGATTTAACGGGGTCGCGTTACTTTATTACGGTTTGGGGACTATTTCACGATGGAATTTTAACGGAGGAAGATATTGCCCGTTTCGATGACGACGTGAAAAACAGACTGTTGGCGCTAAAAACTTCTTTTTAGGAATAACCTTTAATAGCAGCGTTAAATGAACTGTAATAACGAAATTCGGACAGCAACCAAACGAATAAATCGAATTATCAGAGTATTGCGCTTATTTGCAATAGTTAAGGCATATCATCACTATACGCTGATGCAACTGTATCGAGAATCGCTAAAAATCGAAAATAGTTGGAAGAATGCAGAACACATGAGCCATTGGATGAATGTACTTATGCCTTATAAAGAGACTCGTCCCACTGATTTTATGCGTAACAAGGATGAGGATACAGATGTAGTATTAGATAATTACGAGGATTTTAAGAAATGGACGAAAATAGCGGAAGCAGCGGGCGTAAGTGAAAAAACATTGACGGCTTTTTGCAAAAATGTGGACAATTTGCAGTCTGTTTTTCGATTGAAGACGTTGGGACATATTTATTATCCTGAATGGTTGATGGCATTGTTTTTATACTTGAACGAGTCTATATCAAAAGCAGAACTTGAAAATTCTTTTGTTGAATATTCGCTGTTTACCGGAAAATCCAAACCGGCTAATATTGCCATATTTAGAAAAGTTGTTTTGGAAATTGAAGAAGTTATTTCGCAAATTAATAATAAACAAATAAATAGAGAAAATGCAAGAAAATAAAATCACAATGCACGAATTTGAAGCAAAAATACATAAAGTCCCTGATATTGACGGTGCTTACATCGAAATTCCATTTGATGTAAAAGCAACGTTTGGTAAGGGGCGTGTTCCTGTAAATGCAACCTTTGACGGCTTTCCATATCAGGGCAGTTTAGTAAAAATGGGAACGCCGTGTCATATTCTTGGCATACGAAAAGACATTCGGCAACAAATAGGAAAACAGCCAGGCGACACGGTTTTTGTGACTATTGAAGAACGAATAATATGAAACTTACATCGGAACAAATTAACATCATCAATTCCACCGGCAACATTAAGATAAATGCAGTTGCCGGTTCGGGAAAGACCACGACTATCATTGAATATGCCAAAGCGCGTGAAAAGACTGCAAAAATACTGTATCTTGCTTTCAACAGGTCAGTAAAATTAGAGGCGCAGAAAAAATTTGCAGACAACGGGTTACTCAACGTACATGTTGAAACGGCTCATTCGCTTGCATACAGGCATATTGTTCGCAGTCACGGTTATACTGTACGAAATCAGGGCTACCAAACAAGCGAAATTGTTGAGTTACTTAATTTGAAGGGCGACAAAGAAAAACATACTGAATACATTGTTGCAAATCATATAATTAAATTTATCTCATATTTTTGCAACAGCGATAAACAAAAAGTGCAGGAACTGAACTATTTAGACACGATTTATGATAAAAAGGCAAAAACATTTGTAAAAAAATATTACAATTATATTGAAACACAAACGCGTCTGCTTTTGGGCAAAATGGATAAAGGTGAAATTGAAATCACACACGATTTTTATTTAAAAAAGTTTCAACTTTCAAATCCTGTATTGTACTATGATTATATTCTGTTTGACGAGGGTCAGGACGCTTCATCGGCAATGCTCGACGTATTTTTAAAACAAAAGGCAACAAAAGTTATTGTTGGCGATACTCATCAACAAATTTACGGTTGGCGTTATGCTGTAAATTCACTTGAAAAGGCAGATTTCGCAACCTACAATCTATCAACAAGTTTTCGTTTCAGTCAGGATATTGCAAATTTAGCGATGGAGGCTCTGAAACTAAAACAATATATTACCGTTGCGCCTGATATTTCTATTATCGGAAAAGCCGCAACAAGCAAGGGTAATTCTAAAGCCGTGATTGCCAGAACAAATCTTGGTTTGCTTTTAAAGGCGATTGAACATGTAACCGAAAAGAAAAATGTAAAAAACATATATTTTGAAGGCAACATCAACTCCTATACCTACGCTGACGATGGGGCGTCGCTTTATGATGTTCTTAATCTGTATAATTACAAACATCATCTTATCAGGGACAAGTTGATAAAGCAAATGAAAGATATTGCAGAACTCGAAGACTATATAAAAAAAACAGAAGACGCTCAACTCGGTATGATGGTTGATATTGTGAATGAATATGGTAATGAAATTCCGGGTATTATCAAGGCAATTAAAGAGAAACACGTTGACGGCGACGAAAAGGAAAAAGCAGAAATGATTTTTTCGACTGTTCATCGTTGCAAAGGCATGGAATATGATACTATTCATTTAGTTAATGATTTTATAACAGAAGAAGAATTGGAAAAAATAAAAGATAAAAAAGAAGGTATTAATATTGATAAATTAAATGAAGAGGTCAATCTTTTGTATGTAGCCGTGACAAGGACAAAAAATATCATTCATATTCCAATGATGATGGTACCAAAAGATTTTCCGCAATCACCTCAAATTAATATTGTGGAAGAGGTTAGCGATAATGAAATTGAAGAAAAAGATGAAGAAATAACAATTCCGACAGCAGAAAAGCCAAAAACATATACTGTTGAAGAAGTAAGAAAAGAACACAAAGAAGCATATAAGCCATGGACGCCGGAATTAGACGATGAATTGACTATCATGTACTGCGAAGGCATTTATGTAAAAGACATGGCAAAGCATTTCGGACGCACGAAAGGCGCAATTTATTCGCGAATTAAGAAACTTGAACTTGAGGAATTGTATGGGTAAGGAATTTATCTTGAAAAAAAGTGTTTTTTTTGCATTTTTATCTGAAAAAAAGTGTAACTTTGCGGCGATTTTAAGTGACAAAAAGTGTAGTGATGTAGTGATTTTAAGTGACAAAAAGTGTAGTAAACAACCAATTTAAAGTGACAAAAAATGTATCGTAAGAAGATTAAAAGATTAGTAGAGTGGATGTTAAGCAAGTCGAGAAAACCGCTCGTATTTTTAGGGGCAAGACAGGTAGGAAAAACTTGGCTTATTCAAGAGTTCGGAAAAACGCATTATCGACAGATGGTGTATATCAATTTCGAAAAATCAACCGCATTGCGTGACGTGTTTTTGCAGGATATGGATGTTAAACGGCTGATTATCAATTTAGAATTGCACTCAAATATAAAAATCAATTCGGAAGACACTTTGATTGTTTTGGATGAGATTCAGGCTGCGCCGCGCGGCATAACTTCACTGAAATATTTTCACGAAGATGCGCCTGAATATCATATCATTGCTGCCGGCTCGCTTCTGGGCGTAAGTTTGCATCCCAACGAATCCTTCCCTGTTGGAAAAGTGGATTTAATGGAACTTTATCCTATGTCGTTCTATGAATTTTTGCTTGCAATGGGCGAAAGCGGATTAGCGCGTATATTGGACGAAAAACTTTGGGATATTTTGGATTCTTTTTCAGATAAATTTAAAGAATTTTTGCGATATTACTTTTATGTTGGCGGAATGCCCGAAGTGGTGGAGCATTTTTCGCACCACAGAGACTGGAAAACAGTACGGCAGTTGCAAAACAAGATTTTGAAAACTTACAGGAACGATTTTTCAAAACATGCACCAAAAGAAGTATTGCCGCGTATCAATATGGTTTGGGATAGCATACCGACGCAGTTGGCAAAGGAAAACAAAAAGTTTATTTACGGAATAATCAAGGAGGGCGCAAGGGCAAAAGATTTTGAGTTAGCAATCCAATGGCTTGTCGATTCGGGTTTGTTGCATAAGATTCACAGCGTTTCGAAGCCGGGCTTGCCTCTCGTGGCTTATCAGGAATTGTCGGCTTTTAAATTGTATCACAACGATATAGGCTTGCTGGGCGCAATGTCAAAATTGGGTGCAAAAACACTGTTACATGGCAATGACGTTTTTACAGAATTTAAAGGCGCATTGACAGAACAGTATGTTTTTCAGCAACTTAAACTTATAGAGGATTTGTCAATTCATTATTTTCCGTTTGAGGGTAAATACGAAGTAGATTTTGTTATTCAAAACGATGAGGATGAGATAATTCCTGTTGAAGTAAAGGCTGGCGAAAATCTGCGCGCAAAAAGTTTTAAACTATTTTGCGAAAAATATAACCCGCAAACTGCTATTCGCACGTCTTTATCTAACTATCGCAAAGAAAGTTGGATGACGAATGTACCGTTGTATGTAGTTGGGGATTTTGTCTGAACCGTGATTTTATTAAGATTAACAGATAAGTGACAAAAAGTGTAATAATTTAGTGTTTTTAAGTGACAAAAAGTGTTGTGAACAGCCAATATTAAGTGACAAAAAGTGTTGTGAACAGCCTATTTTAAGTGATAAAAAGTGTATTAGGGCAAGCCTAATATATTAATATAGAGAGAATTATAAAATTCGAAAAAATATATCGTTTTTTTGAGTATAAAATTTACCGTTTTATTATGATTATACATTCTTTAAGTAAAAAAAGTAATACCATGAATACAAAAATTTATAAAATGCCATTTTCCACTGTCTATCCGCTCTACGTTCAAAAAGCGGAAAGAAAGGGACGTACGGTTGAGGAAGTCAACGAAATAATTTATTGGCTAACTGGATACGATGAACAAACGTTGAAACAACAAATCGACGACAATAGCGATTTGGAAACTTTTTTTGCCAAAGCGCCGCAAATAAATCCGAATGTTTCCAAAATTACGGGCGTTGTTTGCGGTTGTCGCGTGGAAAACATCGAAGACAAACTGATGCAGCAAATTCGTTATTTAGACAAACTGATTGACGAATTGGCAAAAGGGAGGGCGATGGAAAAAATATTGAGGAAATAGAAAAAATATTTTGCCGGTTCAAAAAATAGTATTACTTTTGTGAACTGATAATCTTAAAAATTTAGATGTATGGTTCACGAAAAAAAGGAAAATATTGTTATTGAGATATACAAAAGTTCTCGTACAGTGTTCAGAATTAATGACATTGCCTTGTTGATGGGCAAAGAAAAGTATTCTGCTCTGTACAAGTTGCTTAATTATTATGTCCGAAGCGGAAAATTGCTCAATCCGCGCAGGGGTTTTTACGCAAAAGAGGGCTACAAGCCTGAAGAGTTGACCTGCTTGCTATACCCGCCTACATATATTTCCTTTGAATATGTTTTGCAACGTGCAGGTGTTGTTTTTCAGTACGATAGCGCAATAACCAATGCGTCCTATCTAACTCGTGAGATTGAGATTGACGGACAGACAATGCGTTACAGGAAAATTAAAGGCGAAATTTTATCAAACACAGCCGGTATTATTTTGAATGATAGCAACATAAACATTGCCACAGCCGAGCGTGCCTTTTTGGATACACTCTATTTGAATGGAAGATATTATTTTGATAATCTGCACATTTTAAACAAAAAAACGGTTGTAAGTTTGTTGCCAATATACGGCTCGCAAGCGCTTGAGAAAAAAGTAAAAAAATTGTTCACAAAAAATGATAAATGCGGTTGAAATATGATTGATACGGTCAAACATAGATATTATATGGTGCAGTTGTTGAAAGACATATATAGCGATGCCGAATTAGCAAACTGTCTGGGCTTCAAAGGCGGTACGGCGATGATGTTTTTTCACGAACTGCCACGTTTTTCGGTCGATTTGGATTTTAATCTGCTAATTACCGAAAGGCAAGACGCTGTATATCAAAAAATTCGAAAATTAGCGCTCAAATATGGCAAAATTCACGATGAGGCTCAAAAATTTTATGGCGCCACAATCGTGCTTAACTACGGCGTTGCCCAACGAAAATTGAAAATAGAGTTTTCTAACCGATTGAGTAACGACGAATATGAAATTCGCAATTTTTTGGGTATCAATATAAAAGTGATGACTATCAAGGATATGTTTTCTAACAAACTTTGTGCGCTACTAAACAGAACTGATGTAGTAAATCGCGACATTTTTGATTGCTGGTTTTTTATGAACCGTCCAACTGCTGTCAATCGGGAAATTATCGAACAGAGAATGGGAAAATCATTATCGGACTATTTGCAAGATTGCATTGAAGCAATTGAAGGACTGCCAAACAAAAGTTTACTTGATGGCTTGGGCGAATTTGTGGACGACAAAATGAAAACTTTCATTCGCAACAAACTTCGTAGTGAAACAGTCACTTTATTAAGGTTTTATAAAGAATTTCCTATAGAAACGTAATGATGACCGAAAATGACCTGAAAAAACGAATTTCCGAACTTGAGACTCAAAATCTTGCGTTGATTGCAGAAAACAGGCGATTGCGGGAAGCGTTGGGGTTGCCTTTTGAATGTGTAAATGAAGAGATTGCGAGTCAAGTCCACAATGACGCAGAAGAAGCCAACAATGACACGAATGTTGGGGCTACCCTTGCGATCGCCAAGGATGATGCAGTCGTCCAAAATGACGTAACAGATACCGGACATCCCATAAACAAATACAGTTCGCCCGAAACAAAAATAGAACTTTTCATGTCGTTGTTTCGCGGACGCACTGATATTTACGCAAAACGCTGTTATAGCAAGAAACACAATAGCAGTTATTATGTTCCGGCTTGCAAAAATGAGTGGGAGCCGGGGGCATGTGATAAAACCCGCACCAAGTGTAAAAATTGCGCAAATCGGGTATTTATACCTCTCACTGCACAAGTTATTGACAGTCATCTGCGTAACAAAAATGAAACTGGCGCGGGAATTGTAGGCGTCTATCCGCTTTTGCCCGATGAAACGTGTTTGTTTCTTGCAATCGATTTTGATGGCGATAATTGGCAAAAAGATATTGCGGCGTTTCGCGATGTTTGCGTGGAACTGCGTGTACCAGCGGCAATAGAGCGTTCGCGTTCGGGGAATGGCGCTCATGCGTGGTTGTTTTTTGAGGAGGCGGTTTTGGCGGCGTCTGCGCGAAAAATAGGAAATTGGCTTCTGACAAGGGCAATGGCGTTGAGGCACGAAATAAAATTTTCGTCTTATGACAGGATGTTTCCCAATCAGGATTTTATGCCCAAAGGCGGTTTTGGAAATCTTATAGCGTTGCCGCTGCAAGGCTGGGCAAGGGAAAACAATAACAGTGAATTTATTGATGAAAATTTTCAAGCATATATCGACCAATGGGCATATCTGGCTTCAATTAGAAAGGTTTCATCGGAAGAGATTAACGAATGGCTTGTCCAATTATGCACAAACGATGGCTTGGGAAAACTTGGAAATACTGAAATAGACGACAATGATATTCAAAAGCCTTGGGAAATAAAAAAACCGGAACCCAAACTCGAAAACGTAGATTTTCCTGAGAAGTTAATTATAGTTGAAGCAAACCGATTGTATGTTCCAAAATCGGGAGTCAGTCAGCGTGCGCTAAATCGTATCAAACGGCTTGCGGCATTCTCTAATCCGCAGTTTTACAAGACTCAAAATATGAGAATGTCTACATACAACATTCCGCGAATTATATATTCGCTTGACGAAACAGCAGAATATACGGGTATTCCGCGTGGTTGTCGCTCATCGCTTGTACAGATACTTGAGAACTCTAATGTCGATTATATGTTTGATGACAAGCGCAACAGCGGGAAAAATATTGACGTTAATTTTACGGGTATGCTTCGCGAAGAGCAACAATCGGCAGCCGACGCCCTGCTTCAACATGAAAACGGCGTACTTTCCGTGCCTACCGCTTTTGGAAAAACTGTAATCGGAGCATGGCTTATTGCCCAACGAAAATGCAATACGCTTATAATAGTACATTTGCATACATTATCGGGACAATGGAAGAAATCGCTGGAGCAGTTTCTCGAAATAAATGAAACGTTGCCGGAAATAGATAATAAACGTGGAAAGAATAAAATTTTGTCGCTTATAGGGCAAATCGGTTCAGGAAAAAATACTTCAACAGGCATTATAGATATAGCGCTTGTGCAGAGCCTGATACGCGATAACGAAGCGGATGACATTGTGAAAAACTACGGAATGATTATTGTAGACGAATGTCATCATGTTCCAGCCGTTAATTACGAAAAGGTTTTGGGAACTGTAAATGCGCGCTATGTCTACGGTTTAACGGCAACGCCTGCGCGTCGAGACGGACAGCATCCGATTACCTTTATGCAATGCGGAACGACACGCTATGCAGTTGACGCGAAAACGCAAGCAGAAAAACGAGGTTTTGAGCATTATACAGTTCCATGTTTCACAGGCTTTAAAAAGCCTTTTACTCAAAACGAAAGCGACTGGCATATTACCAAAATTTATGCTGCAATAGTTGAAAATGAATTTCGTAATCAGCAAATTGCCGGCGACGTAGTTAAGGCGGTAAAAAATAACAGGACGCCTATAATTTTAGTTCAACGCAGGGAACACATTATGATTTTGTCTGAAATTATTAAATCTCAAACCGATGCACATATTGTAATGCTTTTTGGAGCGGCTTCTGCCAAATCAAAAATGGAGATGATGAAAACATTAGAAAACATTCGTAATGATGAACGGTTTATTATCATTGCCACAGGTAAATACGCCGGCGAAGGCTTTGACTGTCCACGTTTAGATACTTTGTTTTTAGCGTCGCCAATTGCATGGAAAGGAACTTTAGCGCAGTATGCAGGACGCTTGCACCGTGAATATCCCAACAAACAGGATGTTGTGGTTTACGATTATGTAGATGTTCATATTCCTGTTTTGGAACGGATGTATCACAAACGCCTAACGGGTTATTCACAAATAGGTTATAAGGTACTGTCTGCACAAAATCAGCCAGTTCAAATCAGCATGATTTATGATACGAACAGTTTTGCGCCGGTAATGAAAAATGATTTTGCAGAGGCGAAAAAAGAAATCGTGATTGTCAGTCCTTTTCTGCGGTACAGGCGAATAAATACAGTTCTTGAATGGCTGAAAGAACCCTTGCAGGCAGGCGTTTCAATCACTGTTGTTACACGTGCTGCCGCATCGTTCAAGGAACGCGAGCGAGTAAAAGAATGTATCGAACACCTTGGCGCTGCTGTTGTAGTCGTCGAAAAGCCAAATATTCATCAAAAGTTTACTATCATAGACAACCGCCTTGTGTGGTACGGAAGCATCAATCTGTTGAGTTACGGAAATTCTGAAGAAAGCATCATGCGGCTTGAATCGCGGGAGGGGGCGGCAGAATTGGAAGCAGTGTGTTTGCCGAAGTCATGAGATGGTAAGGATGTTAAGGAATTTAACGCAAAATAATGTTTTACGAGTTGCAAGTTGAGTGTGCGTATGACTGCGTCTCTCCGCGTCTACTCTGCGTCTCTCTGCGTGATTTCACATAAAATCCTAAAACAAGTTTTACATACATATAATCCAGAACAAGTCCGTACTTTCTCCGATGTTTGTTCGATGTTTGTTCGATGTTCTCCGATAATAATCGAACAAACGTCGGAGAATTCTCGGCGAAACAGCGGCGAAAGACTGGAGGAGACTCAAAGAAGTTGTGCGGAAAATTAAATTTTTTTGGTTTTTTAACTTTCAAAGTCAGGAGACTCCTATATGAAAATCTGTGATTATACTGTTCAATACCGGAAATTTCTCTCTGAACCTGTTCATTGCAGACAACGAAAGTTCTAAAGTAATTATTGTTTCTTCATTTTCAGGAACTCGTGCTATTGTTTCGCCTTTGGGGCTGTATACAAGCGAATCGCCTTTGTGTTGCAATCCGTTTCCATCTTCTCCTACACGATTAACGCCTATAACATAACACTGGTTTTCAATAGCCCGCGCCTTCAAAAGCGTTAGCCAGACGTCGCTGCGCACAGCGGGCCAACTGGCGGCGCATATCAAAATATCGTAAGGATTGACGCGGCTGTTTCGGCTTAATTCGGGAAAACGCAGGTCATAGCACAGAATTGGTCTAAATTGCCATCCATGGCAGTCGAATTGTTTTTTTTCTGTGCCAGCCGTAAAATACTTCGGCTCGTCAGACAGTATGAACAAATAATTTTTGTCGTAATATCCTGTATTTCCGTCCGGACAAACCCAGTAAAAGCGATTGTAGCAACATCCATTTTCCACAGCCGCAACGCCTCCCGCAATCATTGCTTCCGTTGCCTGCGCTTGTTCGCGCATCCAGTGCAACGCGTCGTCATTGTTTTTTTTGCTGCATATAGCGTCAATGTTAACGCTGAAACCCGTTGTAAACATTTCC
>Ga0099364_10011347_pt1 | contig 12180 bp, 18 predicted proteins | sample TergutTh196P3_FD_73070 | JGI IMG/M metagenome (GOLD analysis project Ga0099364, IMG submission 73070) | Microcerotermes parvus P3 segment gut microbial communities from Pointe-Noire, Republic of the Congo - Th196 P3 | ecosystem: Host-associated > Arthropoda: Insects > Digestive system > Gut ...
ATGCCTATTGCTTTGTCACGGGCCAAGTGTCGGATAAAGCGATTTGAGCTTTACTCTCGCATCACTGGTAGTAAATTGCCAGTCAATCAAGACATCCATGGCATTTCTTTTTTCCACCCAAGCATCTATTTCGCGATGTACAACCTCTATACTTTCCATGCGGCGTGAAAGACATTGGCGTTTTAACACAGAGATTTCGATCTCCGCAATATTGAGCCAGCTTCCGTGCTTAGGGGTATAGGCAAATTCAAACCGATCTCGAAGGGATTTTGCCAATTCTGGCTTGAATGCCAAGTAGAGTGCCCCTGCTGTGTGGGTATTCAGATTGTCCATTACAAGTGTAATTTTTTCCGCATGCTCATAGGCGCAGGCTATCTTTTCAATGAATTTTGCCCAGTCTTCTTTCGTCCTGCGCTCGGTTACCTCCAGTATTCTTTTCCCGGTAAGTGGTTCAACAGCAGTAAAAATATTACAGACTCCAGACCTGAAATATTCATAATCGTATCGTGCAATTTTGCCAGGTGCTGCCTTCTGAGGCTCACGCACATGACCAATCATTTGATAAGGAGTCTCGTCCATACAAACCACAGGTCGAAGCGGGTTGTAGGGACGCTTATATATATCAAGCACTTGCTCCATCTGTGCTACAAAATCCCCGTTGCTCTTCGGGGGAATTACCCAGTGTCGCTTTTTCCATGGGGACAGGGAGTTTTTTTTAGTGCTCGTCTCACAGTTTCGTACGAAATGGAGTCAACATATTCTAATTCAACAAACTTCTCGGCTAAAAGCCGCAAGGTCCATTTGGCATAACCTGAAGGTGGTGAACTGCAAGCCAATGCAATCAGATGCGCCTCAAGATCACCGTCTATTTTCTTTTCGAATATTCTATCCGGCTTTTGCTTGTTCAATGCGAACTCAATCCCATGCTCAACAAATCTCTGTTTAACCCGATCCACTTTACGTGTACTTATGGGGAGCACTTTTGCCAGTTCGGAGGCAGTGAGCTTGTTCTCCTGAAACTCTCCTTCATCAGTCCTTAGCAGGATTATGGCATTAAGCACTTTTTGACTGCCATGCTTGCCAGTTGTACATATTTGCTCAAGTTCTTCGCGCTCCTCTTGTGCCAGTGTCACCCTGTATGAAACTTTCGACATCGCATCATTCTTGTCCAATTTTTTGTTCTTGAGTCGTTTTTTTTCTTCAACAGTCTTCTCTGGAACCTCTGTCGACAATAGATTTTCGTCAGGGAAAGAAGCATCCTGGTGCGCATTGAGCAGTGCATGAAGCTGGGGCAGCTTCTGTAGCAAATGCTCCGACCCGCATATCATTCTGAGCCAGGCCCAGCGATATCTTTCGGCAGACTCAGATTTAGGGCGACCTCTCCTTACGTGTTTTTGCTTTGACCCAGCTACGCTTGAATGTACCTCGTTCTGCGTTCTATCCGTTACAAGCCAAGCAAATTCCGGAAATGATACAAGAACTTCCAGCATCTTCTCCCATATGCCACGATCCCGCCAACTGTTAAACCGTTTATTGGCATTGCTCCAGCCACCATATTCAGCGGGCAAATCACGCCACACAACTCCATGCTTCAAAACCCAAAATACTCCACCAACAAACTGACGGTTATTTTTAGCATTGCCTCCCCATGTTCCCTTCATTCCTATTGTGAAAGGTTCTATTTTTGCCCACACATCATCTGATATCCCATATTTCATATCTGTTGTTTCCATATGATCCCTTTAAAAATAAAGAATAACACGACAGCAGATATTTTAACACAGTTTATGCTCGACAATATTAAAAAATTTTAAAAAAATTTGGACATTTTTTCAGTGATAGAGCACTACGCGTTTCAGATAAGATCAAATAATATCAAAAACGATCCGGTCATTGTTTCTTTCGCAATGGGGGGAGATCGTACCCTGAATGATTCCTATGCAGCAGCGATCAATGCGATCAATGCACAAACCGCCAAAACCGGGGTGACTGCAGAATTTCACGAGACCGTTGATGAAACGGCCACACCACCTGGGGTTGTCCATGGCATACGTCTGGTCAATGCAAATGGTAACGATATCGTCCTGTCCAATACGATTACAGCCAGCACAAGCATACTTTATGGCTTTGCCGAGAAAGGAACGATTATACCAGGTGGGCAGGCAATTGAGCCCGATGGTGCGATTGCTTTTGGCACGATTACGCTGGATTCACCATTCGGATTTGTTGTCGAAGGTGTTATCGACGGGGGAAAGAATGGAGACTCTCCCATCTACCCCATGGCTGGGGGTTGGGACGCAAGTGAATCTGGTACGTTGATGGCAGTGTCAGAACTGGATGTGACCACCTTTAAAAAAGCACAGAAGGCACTGGCCATCGTGGATTCGGCAATAGTGCACATAGTCGGTGAGATGGCGCGTTTTGGTGCCTTGCAGGCCCGCTTTGAGGCGACCATTTTTAACCTTGAGGTCAATTCCGAGAATTCATCCAATGCAAGAAGCCGTATTGAAGACGCAGATTATGCCCAGGAAACATCATCGCTTGCCCGCTCCACGATTTTGCAACAGGCGGGTATTGCCATGCTCTCCCAGGCCAACCAGATGCCACAAATGGTGCTCAATCTTTTAGGATAATTACCAGAACCAGTTTCTCTCCAGAAATCTCCTGTCTGGATTTCCTCGTTAGCCTGATCACTGACGGGGTCGGAAAAGGCGCAACACGCGCCTTTTTCGTTTTTGTGCGGCCAGTATGGGCGGATAACTTGGTGGCGAAAGAATGGAAGCGGAGGCACCTCTGACCTGCGCGGTCGTTTCGTGAGAGGAGTTGGCGGCAATTCCGGTGCTCTGGGTGCAGTCCAGGAGGATGCGATCAGGAATATTACGGGAAGACTGGTTGGTGATAACGAGTTTGCACACAGCGCGTCTGGCGCTTTTGCTTTTGGGGGATACACATCCGGATATGCTGCTGAAAACAATTCAGTTGCAAGTGCTCTGCTTTTCGATGCCTCTCTCGTTGTCCCGAGCGCCAACGAGAACAGACCGGTAAACGTAGCTCTCCTTGCCTGCATCAAATCGTGACTGCAAATCTGGCAAACGGACATCACCTGCGAAGTCAGAATGGATTGGGCGAAGAGTCTGATGACGACTCTCACCCTGGAGGTTCAGGCTGCTTGTCGAACTGAAGGTTTTTGATGGTGGCAACGAAGTTTTCCGCCTTTTCGACTATTTCTTCTGCGACTGCAAGCTTGACGAAGTTGCCTCCGTAATCGGCCAGTAGTCGCATTTAATATGCCCGGTTCAAAGCTTTCACATTCTCATTCAGCAGTGGTCCGTTTTTGACCAGATGCAAGGCGAACATTCGGATCATACCATCGTGGGTTCGTGTACCCTGTACATCCGACACAAGAAATGCGGCACGGGCAGCATCGAACATGGCGTAGTATGCGCGATTGACTGCGCTATCCGTGTCGCCATGATTGAGCACAAGTCGGGCGGTCGAGCAAAGCATATCAGCCTTTGCCATCAGCTATGCGGCAGTCAGCTTCTCTCTCATAGTCGAATTCCCTCCCTGTTGATATTGTGCAGCAGGGCTGGGTTTGAGTAGTCCTCGGGATTCTCCCACTCATCAAGCCAGATGGGGAGCGCTGAAATACGAATGTCAGTGTCAAGCATGACCTCGACAGCGATGTCGGTCATATCCAACTTGACAGTCCAGAAGTCCTGGTCACCTCGCAAGAGTACTGCCACATCGGCATCGCTTTCCTCATGATGTGTGCCACGCGCTCGACTGCCGTAGAGGATGGCAGCCTCCACTTCGTAGCGTGATGCTATTTCGGCGAGGAATTTGCGTACGGCAATCTCGGTGTCGTGGTCAATGCGATTCATTTCCATACTCCTTTGGAACAGCTCAAATCGTAACACATACAAGAATCACTCTGGTGTTTTTATTCTGCTCCGTCATAACGACAAAATTGCCAAAACGGTAGCCGGATTGGCTTCACGGCCATAACAGCCGGCATGGTCGGTTACTTCAACCGGAGCAGTTGTCCCGCAGGATGGACAACTGCGAATGGTTCCGGTGGAACTCCTGATCGGAGAGGGATGTTTGTGAAGGGAGTTGGAGGTAATTCGGGCGTTCTGGGCGGTACGATGAAAAATGGCCGGATCCTGCCCGATTTCAGGGAGTCGCTTACCAGGATACATCACGAGGAACAGGGTTTATGGAAAGCCCTGAAACAGATCGGGATAATTATGTTGGGGCTTTCCACGCTTTCCGCGCTGTTCAGACCGCGAACGGAAATCGTCCGGTAAATGTCGCCCTGCTTGCGTGCATCAAATCGTGACTGCAAAGCTGGCAAACCGGCGGCATCAAGGAAGTCAGAATGGCTCGAATGAAGAGCCTGATGCCGGTTTTTGCCTTGGGTGTTCCGGCTGTCTGTCGAACTGAAGGGTTTTTGTGGTGACAGCGAAAGTTATCGCCTGTCTGACTGTTTCCTTAGCGACAGAACGAACGCGCCTGGCCCTGCCTGCGGCACCACAAAAATCATCGGGTGTTTCAGTTTGTACAACTGGATGGGTGTCGGCAGAAGCTGACTGGATCAGGTACCTGCCGCAAACAGTAGTGAACGCCCGTGCAACTGCTTCTTCAGGAATTTGAACTGCATTGCAGTCATGATCGCAGAGGTCGCCCTGCTCCTGTCGGCATGATCGTGGGATCGCTTTCAATTTTGTCGCTGAGCGTATTCTTCATGGACAGGATGTGCTCCAGGCCTTTGTCAAGACCCGTTATGGCGCGTTCAAGACAGGTATTGAATTCCGGGGATTCCTTTCCAGTGAGATGCGGCACCTGTACAAGGGCTTCAATAATGGCAGACTGTGTCGCAAGTATCGTTGCCAGGCCACGAATAATGCTTGCATCGTTTAACAGTTGCGTCATCTTCTCAAAATTTTTGTGCTCTTCTGATGTCATGGCTATTTAAAAAATGATTCAGTCAGGAATATCGCTTTGCCTGGCAAACATTTGCTCAACGAATGCGGTGTCTCACCAGTTCTGGAGTCCTCGTGAGATACAGGGAACCCGGGTTTGTACAGTGTTTCAATTTGCCTTTGCGCTTTCCGGCCAGGCTGTGTTCCGGAATATCCTGGCCTGCAGGGTCGTGGGTAGCTGGCAGAAAAAGCATCCATACAAAATTGAATGATAGAAACAATTTCCTTCAAGGTCAATCAGGTTTGAGCGTATTACAGCATTATTTTCGGTGTGTCTGCTTAACTGGAAAGCCGGGGCTTGTTGTTTTTTTTGTATTGCGCCGGTTTTTGTTGCAGAATCACGCCTGTTTGCGGCCCGGTAAAACAGGATTTGCGTAATGTATTGAAAGTCCTGTGCAAAGCCCTGGTGCCTTTTGAAGTGGCGTCAAAAAAAAAGAAAATCACACATGCAGGACCGGTCAGGTCAAATGGGTATTCCGGCAGTCGGGATCAATCAGGAAGAGGGTGTTTGTGCGGATCAGCGGTATCAGCTTTGGAAATCAGGTCTGATTCGGTCTGTTCACGTCAAAAAAAAAAAGGCTGCCCAAAGGCAGCCCGAAACACGGAAGAGTCTTTGCTAACCTGTCACAACGCTCCTGAGCGGGCTTGTGGTCACGCGACTTGGCTGACCATCGGGACCATACATGCCTTCGTTTGGTCTGCTGCCCTGGAGGATGGAAAGCGCCTGCTGGTTGCGGATCATGTGAGAAGAAATCAGCATCCCGTTCAGGCGATTGAGTTCTTTTGCAGACTGGCTGATAGAGACGAGCTCACTCCAGCTTTTTTCCAGTCTGATGGCATCAGGATGATTTTTACTGCTTTCGAGCCACGCAGTCATACCTGCAAAGTTGGGCTCATAGCCGGCCAGCCTCAGATTTTCATTGCGCTTCTTTGTCTGTTGCGAGAGTTCTGCAACCAGTGCCGTCTTTCGCGCAACCAGCGATTCCAGATCATCAATGCTCGTGGACAGTAACTGGCTCTGTTCTTCCTGGAGAACAACAACCAGTTCACGTGCGAGTTTGACTTCGGTAGTGAGATTACCGGCCACGGCCTTGTGAGGCTGACTCATTTTTATCCCTCGTTTCTTTGGAGCATTTCACTGACAGACTTCAACAGGCCATCGGCTACTTTGCCCGAGTCGATCTGAAACTTGCCGCCAGCAATGGCCGCTTTGATTTCTTCGACTTTCTTTGCATCAAAAACAGCGACATCACCAACCTGCTCCATCACGCTTTGCAGTTGTGAGGAAAGATTGACATTAACCGCTGCGCCCGTAGCACCGGCTGCAGAGGTGCCCGAAGCGGCATCGGATCCGGCAGTGCCAACAGACCTGGCTGTTGCTGCCTGTCCCTGCCTCGCTTCATTCGTCACTTTCGTGGCAGCGTTTTTTATGTTATCGATTTTCACAGCTGTACCCCTTTTTCAGACAGATTTATACATTGACTCTACACTATTATCGACCATCTTGCCCGAAACTTTAATTTTTGCTGCGGAAATAATTCTTTTCATCTGGAGTCTGTTGACACGAGATAGGTAACGCGTTGATTTTTAAGGGCTGTCTAAAGCTGGTGTCGTCAAAAAAATGAGTTGTTCCAGTTCGTTGCAAACTCGCGGCAACACGCTCCTAGAAATTGAGTTCAATAACACCATCGCTTCTGGCTATACCCCTAATCATACTACCATTTGCCATTTTTACTCTGGTTATCTGACCTTCTTCTGCTCCATTTATGGCATTACCTTCTCTTGAAACAACAAATCCGTTACCTTTGCCGACAATACGAACTGCCTGACCGGCCTGTATGGCTTTTACCGCACGTAACTGCTCGGGTCTGATTGCGCGACCAGGCTGAATGGCGCGTGCGACAATACGACCAATTGCGTGCTCCTTGTCTGTCAGCATACCAGGGCGTTTGGCGGTGATGTCGCTCGTGATCATGCTCAGATCCGATGCAGTAATGACGTGACCCGGCGGCAGCGCTTTGGTTGCGGCAAGGTGAGGGGCATAAACCCGGACATTGGCCTTGACCGTGATATGCCAGGGCTCCGGAGCAAGGCAGCGGATGGCAACCGTGGTTCTGCCCCATACTTTGGCTCCCTGGGACAGGTACGGTACGAGATTATCGCAGGCCGGTACCATGAGACGCGGGTCAAGCGGGTAAACGGTAATTTCTGCCTGCCCGCTGATGTGCTGCGCTCTTTCAGTCAGAAACTGCTCGGCAACGCTGGTCAGTTCAGTCAGATTCTGTGCGTGATGGAAATAGACAATCTGCGCAAAAGCGCTGCTGGCCATCCATAGAAAGGCGAGCAGGAGAACCTTTGGGAAATGTTTTTTTGTCTGCACAGAATCACCCTGTATTATCCAAATCCGGGACAACCCATATCTTAGCGCGACAATCAGAAAGTGAAAGCGGGAATAAGAGGGTTTTTTGTACTCTGTTTGACCGATCAAAAAAAAATATTCTCTGTATGATGTAAGTTCAGCTTACTGACTTTATCGCAATTGGACGTTTTTTCGGTAGAGTTGACAGGAAAGAAAAAGGACGTAACTGGAGGGGCGGGAAATGACTGCAAAACTGACAGGACAACTCGACGCATTTTTAGGTTTCCATGAGTCGGCATTAAATGTACGTGCGCAAAGGCAGCAGATACTGGCGTCCAACATTGCAAACAATGATACGCCAAACTATCACGCCCGCGATATTGATTTCCAGGATGCACTCAATGTTGCTTTGAGAGGGATTCAACCGAAGCATAACCGCCTTCATCTCACAAATGAGGCGCATCGTCCGGAATCTGACCATATCAATGGCAACGGGATTGCGCAGGTAGCAGGTGTGGACCTGCTGTACCGCACGATCCACCAGGGAAGTATTGACAACAACACGGTGGACATGGATGTCGAGCGCAACCAGTTTGCGGACAATGCATTGCGGTATGAGGCGGGAGTATCCATTATTAACAACCAGATCAGGAATCTGCTTGCGGTAATACAGGGGTGATTTATGTCTTTGTTCAAAATATTCAATGTTTCCGGTTCGGCCATGAGTGCGCAGAGTCAGCGTCTGAATGTGGTTGCGTCCAACATAGCCAATGCGGACAGTGCAACGAGTGCGACCGGACTTCCGTACCGGGCCAGGCAGGTTGTCTTCCAGCCTGTTAGAATGGATGATACGTACGCATCCACCGGTGTTCAGGTCGAGATGATTGTGGAAGACGCTACTGAACCCAGGCTGATTTATGACCCCAAGCACCCGGCTGCCAATGAACAGGGCTATGTTGCCATGCCCAATGTCAATCTGGCAGAAGAAATGGTGAACATGCTTTCCGCTTCCCGCTCTTATCAGACGAATGTTGAAACAATGAATGCAGCAAAGACAATGCTTTTGAAGACCCTGACAATTGGTCAGTAAGAACAGGTCAGGAAGACCCGGCAACCGGTTTTATGAAACAGCAGGAACAGGGACAAGGTCCTGAGGGACAAAGAACAAGGCAGTATTAAAATGGAGGGGACAGGAAATGTCTATCAGCAATACTAATCAGATAAATGATGCGCTCCTTAATTCGGTGAATACCCGCAATGTAGGCGAGTCGCTCAGTAGTGCTGTGCAGGAGACGGAAGACCGGTTTTTGAAGCTTCTGGTTGCGCAGATGATAAATCAGGATCCGCTAAATCCGATGGACAATGCCCAGGTAACATCCCAGATGGCGCAGTTGTCCACCGTAACCGGTATCAACCGTCTGAATGACACACTGGATATGCTGATGTCGAGCCTCTCGGTCAACCAGATGCTGGAAGCAGCTTCCATGATCGGTCACGGCGTACTGGTCAATGGTGACACGACAGTGCTCTCAAGAGCACCGGATACGGAAGGAGAGAACGGAGAAGTGATTCCAGGGCAGGCAATGTCGATAATGGGTATTGACCTTTCTGACAGGGCATCCAATATCCTGGTCAACATCTATAACCAGAATGGTGCTCTGGTCCAGACCATCTCGCTCGGTCAGACGGAAGCCGGTGTGATACCGATTTCCTGGGATGGTTCAACCAATACAGGCGATAACGCGCTTCCGGGACAGTATACCTTTACGGTTACAGCGACGAATGCGGGTCAGTCCGTGAAAGCCAATCCGCTTTCTTTTGGTGAAGTGATGAGTGTTTCGCAAAATGCGGACAATCAGGTAACATTGAATGTATTGACGCTCGGTACGGTCAGATTGTCGGATATCCGTCAGATTCTGTAACGCAGCAGCTTTATTGATGCCAGATCAGGGGCAATAGATGCCGGGCAGATACCCGGTACGGAGAAACAGGAGAAAATTATGGGGTTCCAACAGGGATTAAGTGGCTTAAGAGCCTCTTCCACATCTTTGGATGTGATCGGAAACAATATTGCCAATGCGAGCACGGTTGGTTTCAAGGCTGCGCATGCACAGTTTTCCGATATTTATGCAAGGACCATGCATACTGCTGCGGCCAATCAGGTCGGTATTGGTACGATGGTCATGCGTGTACAGCAGCAGTTTACCCAGGGAAATATGGCCCCATCGGCCAATTCGCTGGATCTGGCGATTAACGGAAACGGATTTTTCCGCTTCAGTGACAAGGGGACTATTCTGTATTCGCGTAACGGACAGCTGGAACTGACAAAAGACGGATATCTGGTCAATGGTGTGGGGCACCGCCTGACCGGTTACATGGTTGCTGAAAATGGTACGCTGATACCAGGTGCTCCCGTGGATATCCAGCTGGGCACGGAGATGATCGATCCGAATTCCACAACCAGTGTCATGACGGTTCTGAATCTGGACTCGAGAGAGTTTCCCATTGACGCATCAATCGATTTTGATCCGACTGATGCTGCAAGTTATAACCATGCCACCGCGATTGACGTGTATGACAGCCTGGGTAACATGCACGTTCTGCAACTGTACTACAGAAAAACAGCACCTCCGGCTGGTGGTATGGGGAATGGACAGTGGGATGTGTATGCGGTAAGGCCTTACTGGGACGAGAATCTTGTCCCGCCGGGGCCAAATCCGGGATACATACCTGATGTCGACCCCCCCATTCCAGTATTGGACCTTGAATTTGACAGGGCCGGTATACCTGTCAGCGGTATGTCAGTCCCGTTCACCATCCCGGGTATTAATGGTGCGAACGACATTGACCTCGTATTTGATCTGGCGGGGACGACGCAGTTCGGTTCGCGGTTCGCTGTCAGCGACAACCAGCAGAATGGCTATGCTCCCGGTAATCTGACCGGGTTCAGCGTGGATGATTACGGTTTTGTTCTGGGACGCTACAGCAACGGTCAGACGCGCATACTGGCCCAGGTGATGCTGACCCACTTCAGAAATCCGAACGGACTGGCTTCTATTGGCGACAATGAGTGGGCCGAAACAATGGAATCCGGCGCACCGATCAATGGAACGCCGCTGTCAGGTCCTTTCGGATCTGTAAGAGCGTACTATGTGGAGGAATCCAATGTGGACCTGACCCATCAGCTCATTGAAATGATCATCGCACAGCGCGTGTATCAGGCCAACGCACAGACCATCAAGACGCAGGACCAGATCATGCAGACGTTGGTCAATCTGAGGTAACCTGACGGATACTGACCCAAATACATGAGGCAAGATTATGGACAGAATGATTTATATAGCAATGACGGGGGCGATTCATACAATGAACCAGCAGACGACTACGGCCCATAATCTTGCCAATGTTACAACGACCGGCTTCCGTTCGCAGATTGATGCTTTTTCAGCGATACCGGTCATCAGCCAGGGTTCACCCACCCGTACTTTCGTGGTGGACTCGGAGGTCGCTACGGATTTTGAACTGGGGGCAATCCAGCAGACAGGGCGCATTCTTGATGTGGCCCTGCTGACCAAAGGCTGGCTGGCGATTGAAATGCCCGATGGGACCGAAGCCTACACCCGGCACGGCTCCCTGGTTGCAACTCCTGAAGGGATGTTGCAGACGCGGGAAGGGTACAACGTTCTTGGTGCTGAGGGCGGTCCGATATTTCTGCCGATTGATTTGCCTTACACAATCGAATCCGATGGGACTGTTTCCTCTTATGATGACACAACCACGCCACGAACGGTGATGTTGCTTGGCCAGTTAAGGCTTGTCAATCCGCCAGAGGAACTGCTTGTGCGCGGAGGAGACGGACTTTTCCGGACGACTGATGGCGCATTTGTTCCGGTAGATCCGGCGGTAAGGATTGTCAACGGTGCGCTGGAATCGAGTAATGTCAATGTGGCGGAAACACTGGTAAGCATGATCAGTCTGCAGCGTCAGTATGAGCTGCAGTTGAGGCTGATCTCCAGTGCAGATGACAATGCCAACAGGGCAACCGGAATTCTGACGCTGCCAGGATAACAGACAGCGTTGATTGTTACGACTGCTGATCTGGCCGCAGTCCGGTCAGAGAGCAGCTTTTGAAAGGGGTTTCATTATGATGCGATCATTGTGGGTAGCCAAAACAGGCCTTGATGCGCAGCAACGGAATCAGGATGTGGTTGCGCACAACCTCGCGCATATCACAACAAATGGCTTCAAGCGAAGTCGTGCGATTTTTGAGGATCTGGTCTATCAGAATATTCGCCAGCCTGGGGCACTTTCCTCCCAGCAGACCAATCTGCCAACGGGTCTGCAGTTGGGTACGGGTGTGCGTCCGGTTGCAACTGAAAGAATACATACGCAGGGTAATCTGCAGCAGACCGAAGGCGCACTGGATGTGGCGATCCGCGGGCATGGTTTTTTTCAGGTGCTGATGCCGGATGGAACAACGACCTATACGAGAGATGGTGCTTTCATGCTGGATGACCAGGGGCAGGTGGTTACCGCAAGCGGTTATACCATCCAGCCGGCCATCATCGTTCCGGTTGATGCCCTGTCCATTACGATCGCTCGCGACGGGGTGGTTTCCGTCACCACACCGGGAACACCCGAACCAACGCAGATTGGAGACATTCAGGTGGTGACTTTCATCAATCCGGCGGGTCTGGAATCGCTCGGTGAAAATCTCTATGCCGAGACGAATGCATCCGGTGCACCAAACGTGAATACGCCCGGTCTGAACGGTTCGGGTACGCTTTTGCAGCACTTTGTGGAAACGTCCAATGTCAATGTGGCAGAAGAGCTGGT
>Ga0099364_10011348_pt1 | contig 12180 bp, 11 predicted proteins | sample TergutTh196P3_FD_73070 | JGI IMG/M metagenome (GOLD analysis project Ga0099364, IMG submission 73070) | Microcerotermes parvus P3 segment gut microbial communities from Pointe-Noire, Republic of the Congo - Th196 P3 | ecosystem: Host-associated > Arthropoda: Insects > Digestive system > Gut ...
TCGAAGGCGTGACAGGTCAGCAGTACAACTCGTTCGCTGTGGCTCTTGAGGAAATCAGCGGCGGCAGAATCAAGGTGGAGCAGCACACAGCCGGCACCCTTTTGACCGACGCGGAAACTTTTGAGGGGATTATGGAGGGAACGGTGGATTTCGTCCATAACATGTTCAACAACGCCGCGGGATTTGCTCCCGATTTGGCGCCACTTTGCGTGCCGGGCTATTTTTCCGGAGAAGACTACCTTGCTTTGGCCTATGGCGTGCGGGAGGTTTTGGAGGACATCTTAGCCGATTTCAATGTAAAGTACCTGGGGTCCAATTATCAGGGCTTGGGATGCCTCGTCAGCACTGTCAGGCAGGTCAGAAGCCCGGAGGACATGAGGGGCGGCACCTTCCGCACATCAGGCACATGGCTGGGCAGGGCGATTGAGGCATGGGGCGCCGCCGCGGTGACCATACCGTTAACCGAACTTGTCACCGCTCTTGAGCGTAATACGGTGCAGGGCGTCTACACCGGAACGTCCATCGTCGGAGCCTGGAGGCTATATGAGGTCGCCCGGTACGTCACGGACACCAACATCGCGGAGTCCTTTGGGGCGCTGCTGATGAGCATGGACACCTGGAACAGGTTGAACGACCAGCAAAAAGCCTGGGTCGAGCAGGCGAGGGACGTCTATATCACGGAGTCCTACAGGATAGGAAAGGAGATGTATGACGAATACCTCGTGGAAATTGACGCATACGACCGCGCCAGTCTTTATACCTTGACTCCCGAGGAAGAAAAGGTTTTCGTCGATCTTTCCACCGAGCTTTTCGACGTGATCGCGGAGCATCCATCCACCACGGATAAAGGCAGGGCGCTCATCAGCGTGCTGAACGATCTTAGAAACAGGTAGATTCGCCAAAGCTCCAAAGCCGAACGAAAAAAAAAGCGGGCGCGAAAGACGTTGGCAAATGTCGCGGTTTTCGCGCCCCTTCATCCGTAGCCCACCGTTGATGGTCGTTGTCCAGTCATGGAATAAAGCAATTATTGCATAAAAATCAACAATTAATGCAGAGACTTGTTTCGATATACGCAAATAAAATGTGCGATATATGCAACTAATAGTGAATTGTGAGAATTGCAATATCTTGTTTTCGGCTTTATTTGCATATTTGTGCGGTTTGCACGTATCTGAAATATTTTCGGAGGTGGCGGAGAGATGATAGTGGATGCTCATGTACACATATCCACTGCCGGGGAAGGTGAAGCCACTGCCCCTGGCGAGGATACCCAAAGGGCAAATGTTGAAATGGTTGTCAAAAAAATGGATAAGAATGGCATTGACTTATCTGTTTGCTTCCCGTTTGCTCCGGGAATCGAAAGACAAAAAAGTATGTATAGACTCATTGAGCCGTATAAGGGCAGGTTTATGCCGCTTGCCTACATCAATCCGAACGATACGGACGCCAGGAACCAACTTATGTACTGCCTCGACGAATTGGATTTCAAAGGCATGAAAATCCATCCCTGGTTCGCCAATTTCAGCGTGGCGGATATTCCGTTGCTCCGTCCGCTCTTCGAGATACTTGACGAGCGGAGCCTTTACTGCATCGTTCACTGCACATCTGAGGACTTCCGAATGCATCCCGTAATGTTCGAACGTTTAGGAAACGAATTCCCGAATGTAACGATTCAAATGGCGCACATGGGCGAGATCATGGGATCAAAATATGCCATAGATGTGGCAAAACGGTTGCCCAATGTCTATCTTGACACCGCCTGCGCCTCCTTTTTGGCCGATATACGGATTTTGGCGCAATGCCCGGATAAAGTCTTCATGGGGACCGATTATCCTTTTCATCAGTTCGAGATGGAGATTCTAAAACATAAACTTGCTGAAGAAGACACCAAGGACTATGAGGGAATCAGAAAGATCATGGGGGGCAATTTTACCGGGGTTTTCAAGCTAAACCCATGACAATAGCGGTGATGGGGATGAAGGGAAGTGGTTAGGCTAAAAAATTCAAAAAAAGTAGCTCGATCTAAATGTGCGAAATCGGCTCGAAGTTATTGACTGCTCAAAAGGTATTATCATGAAAAACAAAAAAGGGGAGAAAAAACATGAAAAGATTTAAAATGGAAAGATTTGGTGTGGCATTAGCCGTTATTGCATTGCTTTTGCTTCTAGCTGGTTCAGAATCACAAGCATCAACCGGGACGATACTTGATTTGATGCCGTCAGTAAATATATTAACTGACGATAAAGAACATGTCATGCCACTATATGGAGTCCCCGGTGAAGAAGTCTATACACTGGCGCAGCTTGCCGAATTATTGACGCAGGATGACATTGACAAAATCAGGGAAGGAAAATTCACTGCCGCGTACTGTTCGCAAAACTGGACTACGGACTGGAATAAATCGTTTGGGCAGGGGATGACGGCGGCACTGTCCGCACTGAATATCCAACTGCTGACCGTAACCGATGCGAAAAATGATCCAGTCGCGCAGATAGCCGATTGTGAGAGCGTAATACAAATGCTGCCTGATTTAATGATCATTTTCTGTCAGTCGCCCGATGCGCTTGCTCCAGTGGCAAAAGAGGCGACTTCAAGGGGTATTAAAGTCGTGTTCCTGAACGGAGAGCCGACAAACAGCGTACAAGGCGTCGATTTTATAGGCAGTGTTTTTACGGATAGCTGGTCCATGGGCTATTATTCAATGTATGAGATGTGTAAAAAAATATCGGAAGAGGGTGGCGGACAGGTAGCGATTGTTGAGAATATTTACATGAACTACGACCAGACGCTTCGAACACAAGGCGCGCATGATGCGGCTGCGGAGTTTTCCAATATAGAAGTCGTTTCTGCCCCGGCGGTTGGGTTTACCGCGCAACTTTCCGCAGACAACGGGGAATCTCTCGCAATGGCGTATCCGGATTTGAAAGGCGTTTGGTATATGTGGTCGGATCTCAGTGTTGCCGCGGTAACCGCGATACGGAATCTTGGGAGAACAACAATCGCCTGTTCACCCGAAATCAATATCGGCAGCGCCGTAAACATGGCTAATCAGGGTGGGTTTTATGCGAGCTGCAGCTCGAATGGCGCGAATAATGGTATCGCGGCTGTCCTTATGGGCGCGTTGGGCTTGATAGAAAAAGAAGCGCCGCGCTTCGTAATGACCCTCACCGTTCGTGTATTAAGAGAAACCTTGGAAGAAGCATGGCCGCTTTGTTATAACCAGACTTTGCCGGGACAAATCGAAAGGCTGTTGAACTAGATTTCTGATGAAACCATAGAGTTAAGTTTGGCCCTTCCACGCATGATTTTCGAAATAATCTGCATATGCTTTTTTGTGGAAGGGCCAAAACGGGGAAGCCATAGCTTCTAATTCGCGCGCCGTATTCGCTTCGAGAGGAGATCCATAAACAACATGCAAAGCCCTTATTTGTTACGAATGCATCAAATCAACAAGAGCTATAATGAGATTAAAGTGCTGAACGACGTGGACTTTAATCTCCGTAAGGGAGAAGTTCACGCATTAATCGGAGAAAATGGCGCTGGAAAATCGACGCTCATTAAAATACTTATGGGCGTTGTCCACATGGATAGCGGCAGCATTGAACTTAACGGTGAAACAGTCCGGATAAAGAATGCAAGTTCCGCGGCACATTATGGAGTTTCCACAGTTTTTCAGGAATTGAGTCTGTTCCCTTTTTTAAGTGTCGCTGAGAATATTTTTATCACGCACGATTTTCAAAAGGCCGGATTTATACTGGACAAGAGACGTCTAAAGGCTGAAACGCTTTCCATACTAAGCAAATACCAAATCGACCTGGATCCGGACTCGAAAATCGAGATCCTCAGCATGGCAAAGCGGCAATTAGTCGAGATCACGAAGGCTATCGTTATAAATCCAAAGATAATCGTATTGGACGAGCCTACGTCTTCATTGACATTGGTTGAGACGGAGATTCTGTTCAACATTATTCACGATTTAAAAAGCAACGGATGCAGCGTGATTTACATCAGCCACAGGTTGAACGAAATCTTCCAGATCGCAGATAGGGTAACAGTGCTTCGGGACGGTTACAGAGTTTGCGAAGCCGATATTACCGCAATTGATTTTGACACGATCATTAAACATATAGTCGGTCGAAGCATTGACCTCACGCTAACCGCAAAAAATAGAAAAAAACAGCTTGATTCGCCGGTTGCGATGGAGGTTAAGAACTTCACGCAAAAAGGTACCTTTCAAAATATCGGGTTCCATGTTAACCGCGGCGAAATATTGGGTTTTGCCGGTTTGGTTGGCAGCGGCAGAACCGAGTTGATGCGAATGATATTCGGCATTGATAAAGCCGAAAGCGGCGAAGTTATCATTGACGGAAAAACGATGTCCCACATAACGCCAAAACTAGCCATTAAGAACGGGATTGCCATGGTTCCCGAAAGCAGGCAATTTGAGGGGCTGATCCTGGGTCACTCGATAGAGGATAATATTGCGTTGGTAATCCTCAGGAAATTTGTGCGTTTTTGCGTGGTTAACCGGAAAAAGGTCAAAGAATTCGTCAACAGGATGATTCATCAGTACGGGATAAAAACGGAGTCGGAGAAAAAACTTGCCGCCATGTTGAGCGGAGGCAATCAGCAAAAGGTCGTTATAGCCAAATGGGTTGCGACGAACCCGAAAGTAATGATACTTGATGAAGCAACAGTCGGTATTGATGTCCAAGCAAAATCGGAAATATACAAGCTCATGAGAGAGTTCGCCGGCCAAGGCATGGCAATTTTACTTGTATCCTCGGACATGACGGAACTATTGGGTAATGCCGACAGGATTCTTGTGGTGAATGAAAACAGAATCATCGCAGAATTAACCGACACAACACAAGAGGAAATTATGAGCATCATTATGAAAGATAAAGCTCAGAGAGGAGTTGCCTAGATATCTTGGAAAAACAATTCAGCGTCGAAAGACATTTCAGCAAAGAGCGGGTATCACTTTTCTTAAGGAATAACTATGCTTTGGTAATATTATTGGTTCTCCTTTTGTTCTTTTCGCTAATTGATTCGCGTTTCAGGACAGTGCAAAACTTTTTTGTCATAGGGAGGCAGTCCGCGATAGTCGCCATTGTGGCGTTCGCGTCAACATTTGTTATTACGGCGAAGGAAATTGACTTGTCCGCGGGTGCTATCGCCACATTAACAAGCATGTCGGTGGCGCTTTTCATGCAGGCTGATCATGGAACGGTTCAGTCATCAATCATGGGAATGGGTGTAGGTCTTTTGGTAGGGTTTACGAACGGAATACTTATTACCAAAGCAAAAGTGCCTTCATTTCTAGTGACGTTGGGAATGCTCGGAATTTGTGACGGTCTCTCACGTTCGGTAGCGGATACGCCGGCGGTAGCGATTTATGACATAAGTTTTTCAAGACTGTGGAACAGTGGGACTTTATTCGGCATCCCCATGATTATTATCTGGCTTTCACTGTTCTTTGGGCTCAGCATATTTGTGTACAATCATACATCTTTTGGCAAATACGTTAAGGCTACGGGAGGCAACAGAGTTGCCGCACAATACTCCGGAATACAAACCGACCGTATTGTCATTGCGGTAATGTCCATATCAGGAGTTTTTGCCAGCATTAGCGGACTATTTTTGACAGCGAGAATGAACCAGGGAAGGCCAGACCTTGGTTCAGGCTTGGGTTTGGATGCGGTTACTGCGGTCGTCTTGGGTGGAACGCCGTTTACAGGCGGCAAAGGATCGATCTTTGCTTCGCTTGCAGGGGCTCTTGTGCTTGGGACTCTACAGAATGCTTTGATTATCATGGGATTGACTGCGGAGTTGATCACGATAGTCAAAGGTGTAATCATTATCGTGGCAGTTGCCTTAAGCAACCGAAGAACAAACTAAACGTCTTCTTTTTGGATTAAGTTCTGTTGTGAAATGAAGAATGGAGGCAGGCAAATGAATAATGTCAGGATTGGCGTAATAGGCGTAGGAAACATTGGAAGCCATCATGTGAAGTATCTGGAGAGCGGAAGGGTAAAGGGGGCGAAACTTTCAGCGGTTTGTGATGTCGATCCGGATCGTCTCAAATGGGTGAAAGAAAACATATCCAATTTGATAGAATGTTTTGACAATTTTGATGAATTACTTCAATCTGGATCTGTGGATGCGATAATCATCGCCATCCCTCATTATTTTCATCCGGAGTATGCGATTAAGGCAATGCGTTCAGGCATACATGTCATGTGCGAAAAACCGGCCGGCGTTTATACGAAACAAGTCAGGGAAATGAATGAGGTCGCCGATGGCTGTGACGTTGTATTCGGGATTATGTTCAATCAGCGAACGACGCCAATATATACAAAGGTTAAAGATTTGATTTCGGCTGGTGAATTGGGCGAAATCCGGAGGGTTAATTTTACTGTGACGGACGCATATCGTCCGCAAGCATATCATAATTCAAGCAGTTGGAGAGGAACTTGGGATAAGGAAGGCGGCGGCGCGTTAATCAATCAATATTCGCATCATTTGGATTTATGGCAGCGAATTTGCGGAATGCCATCCAAAATCAAGGCGTTTTGTTATTATGGAAAACGCAGATCCATTGAAGTAGAAGATGAAGTGATGGCTTATGCAGAATATCCCAATGGAGCCACCGGCACGCTTATCTGCTCAACGACGGAAATGCCTGGTACGGTCCGGTTGGAACTCGCCGGCGATCGAGGGAAAATTGTTGCCGAGAACAATAAATTGACATTTTTCCGCGCACAAATATCCGAACCCGAATTCAATAAAATTAACGCCAATCCATTTGGGGCGCCCGATGTCTGGGAGTGCGACATACCTTTTGATTCTAAAAACTTTATCTATAGGGAAGGGCATATCAAAATTACGCAAAATTGGGTAAATACAATCTTGCACGGCGAGAAATTGCTTTCGCCAGGCAAGGAAGGAATACTTAGCGTAGAAATTTTGAATGCAATCTATTTATCGTCATGGTTGGATCAATGGATTGATATACCGGTGGATGAAGACCTATATTTTGAACAGCTTCAGGAGAGAGTGAAAGAATCCCAATTTGTGAAGCCGGAAGTAAAAAAAGTAGTAATGGATGATATGACAAAGACGTTTTGAAAAATCATAACGCAAACATGAACGACAGGGCTTTTACCGCGTGAGGGGATTTGTAACATTTCATGCCCGCTACACCAAATCGAGAAAAGGGAGTGAGGAAAAAAATGTTTAAATTTGAGCTAAGCGCTTTTGCTGATGAGGTAAGCGAGAGCCTGCCTGAACAGATAGAAGCCCTTCATCGCAATGACATTGGCTACATGGAAATCAGAGGGGTTGGTAAACGGAATATTATTCATCATTCTTCTAAGGAAATCGAGATACTGAAAGATGTTCTGGATAAAGAGCATATCAAAATTTCATCAATCGGATCGCCGGTTGGGAAAACGCTGATTCACGACGATTTTGCCGCTGACTTGAAAACAATTTCAAAAGCATTATCTGCAGCAGAAGCATTGGAAAGCAAATTTATTCGGATTTTCAGTTTTTACATGCCGGAGGCTTATATGCCGGAGGCAGAAGAACCCATAAAGCACAGAGATGAAGTGCTGAAACGCATGGAAATCTTTGTACGGATGGCTGTAAAAAAAAGGATCACGCTCTTGAATGAAAATGAAAAAGGTCTTTATGGCGACAGCCCGGAAAGATGCGTTGATTTAATGAATGAGCTTGGATGTGATAATTTTAAGATAGTATTCGATCCCGCTAACTTTGTGCAGTGCGGATTCGATGCATATAAGCACGCTTATAGTATGTTAAAGGAACATGTTGCTTATTTCCATGTTAAAGATGTCCGAAAAGCTGATGGCATTAATGTACCCGCTGGAAAAGGCGATGGAGGAATCAAGGATATTTTAGAAGCCCTCGCCAAGGCGGAATATAAGGGGTTCTTATCCGTGGAACCACACTTATATGCATTTGAAGGATTACAGGCGCTTGAGAGGGATCCGATCCACATCGAAAAATCCGGGGATCCTATGGAGCATTTTGGAACAGCGGTCAGCGCGCTTCGCGATCTACTGAAGGATATTTGATAGAATAATCGGAATTCTTTAAAGTTACACAAGGGTATTGTGTTTTCATCAGAATTGGATATTTGTTCCTTTTGGAACGTTTTCCGCATTTTGGGAACAGCGAAACTTCCTCTACTTGTGAGCAATTTTTAAAATTTCATACAAACGGAGGTTGTGAACTTGGATAAATATAACATCGAATTAATAGAGGAAATGGTACGCAAAGGCATAATGAGCACTGTAGAGATATCCGAGATTCTGGAACGGGAGTTCGATGTCAAAATCGCGCCTCACTTCATATCGGAGCATTTGTTCCACGAGCGTCGTATTGAGGACTATTGATAAAACCGGAAACATAGAACGAGGTTTCTATCAAAAATTACCGGGAGTTCGCGCTTAACGGCGTATCTTTCGGTAGTTTTTCCTGCGTTCGCTGTCAACCATCGACAAATTTTCCGGTCTTAACCCGTCCAAGTCTGCTAACGCCTCACGAATTGCTCCGACCCATTCCTCAAGGTCTATCATCAAATCGTCGATGCAGGAAATTTCGAAAAACATTTCGCCGGCACTCTCGCGGTGTCCTTCAATAAAGACTCTTTCCGCCAATTGCCCGAGAATCTGAACACTCGCGTAAACCTCGCTGGAAAAAACAGAGGCTCCAGCGATATGGCGGATCGAATCGAATAGTTCCAGTGTTTTCAAAAACTCCTGTACTGAAAAAGAGGAATTTCGGAGCTTCTCCCACGCCTCGTCGTTTATTGCCGGCAACTCTTTTTTCATAACGGCTTCACACCTTTTAAGTAGACCTGATTTATTCAAGCGTTATTTTATCACTATGTTATTAGCGATTTCCATTCGCGAAAAACATCTCAATGTGGTTTTATATTTTTCCGGTGAAAGATACGCATATTTCTATGTCGCCAGCAGACATTAGCGAGAGAAGGCCGCAGGCCGCCGATTGCTGTTCATATTGCCCCAATACCCCGAAGGGGCAAGCAGGGCGCTTGACGGGCGAAACTCGGAGAGTTTTGTCCAACAAGCGCCAGCTTGTCCAAACAGAGCGACACATTTTTGGCGTGTTCTCATACACGAAAGGGAGTACAACATTTTTACAACGAAAAATCAACGACGTTACAACACGTACAACAAAAAATCAACAATTCCGCAACGTCTTTACAACAGTACAACAATTTTACAACGTTTTTCCAACGAAATTACAACACTTCAACAAAAATATAACAGTACAACGCATTCAAATCCATCCCGCCAATTTATCTCTCACCCGAAAACGCGTGGTAATTTGAAAACGCGACGACAAACCATATGGAGGGAGGCTTAGGGTTCTGGAGATCGAGGAAATTAAAGCCGCCCTTGATAGGGCAGTCGTGACGGCAAGTGACAAACAGCCGATAAGCAGGCGAAGCGACGTTTCCTACTCCTTGGTTATCAAGGTCGGATACGAAAAAATCTGTGGGATGAGAGAGAAGGGATTAACTTACGACGAGATATGCGGGATTTTAGTCGATGAAGGGCTTTTCCCCGGCGGAGTAAATCCACGGGCGTTTTGCGCGGTTTTCCTTCGCGAAAGTAAACGCAGGGAGAAACGGGCGACGCGGGAATCAAAAAAACGCGGAGAGAAAACGACGGAGGCAGCCGTTAAATCCCTCAAAGAGGACACGAAAGCCCCCCGCTTACCTGTCCCGAGAACATCAGGGCTTATTCCCACCCCGAACAGGACGACCGGAAGAGTAGCCGGTTTGGACGTGAAACCGGATAACACATTCACAATCAGGGAGATAGACACCGGCGATCTGCCTGAAATTTAAGAAAGCGAGGTTATGTGTATGAAAGATACGATTTTTTACGTAGGAGGTTCCAAAGGCGGTATAGGTAAAAGTCTCATTTCGATAGTGCTGGTTCAGTTTTTGATTGACAAATACGGCGCAAGCAAGACGGTCCACCTTGTCGAGACGGACGACAGCAATCCCGACGTGGGAAGGATATATAGGGGCGAAATACCAACGTCAGCCCTTATTCTGGACGAAAGGGAAGCCGGATGGATCACGCTCTTTGAAACGCTCGAAGAAAGTAACGATACGTTGTTTGTTATTAACAGCGCCGCGCGGAGTAATTACGGCATAGAGGTCAATGGGGAAAATTTCTCGCGCTCTTTGGAGGAAAGTGGCAATTATGATCTGGTCACGTTCTGGCCGATAAACCGGCAGTTGGATTGCGTAAATCTTCTCACGGATTATCTCAGGGTAATTCAATATGGCCCTGTTTTCACGATTCGTAACAACTATTGGGGCGCGCCTAAAGATTTCCTGATTTACGATTCCGTTATCGGCCGTTCGATGAACAGGGATAGGGCGCAACCGCGAATAAAACAGGTACTGGATTTCCCGGCGCTCAACGATCTCATTACGCTCCAGTTTTACTCCTACGGTAAGACTATCCCGGAGGTCGCATCGAAGCTTAACGTATTCAAACGGCAGCTATTCATGACCTGGCTCGGCAAAGCATATTCGATGTTCGAAAACACGGGGCTTTTCGGTGAAGACTCCGAAACGGCGGTCGTTACGGCATACAGTGACAACGGAGAGGCCGAAAATGGCTGATTTCAAAGAAACTCTGAAAACGGCCTCTCTCGCCGTCCTTCGCCGCGAACTTACGGATGAAGAAAGGGCGGAATTTCTGGACTTAGGCGCGTCGCTAGGCATGAACAACGTGGAGGATTACCTTTACATCATCATGGTCTTCAAACGTCACAGCGACGCAATGGAAAAGAGGTTCGACGAGATAAGCGCCCTTGAAAGGAGGATAAACGACACTCTCGAATACTCTATCCAAAGGATATTGGGCGAAGGAGCGGCACGGATCAGTGCGGACATGGCCGAGACCGTCGCGGTTAAATCAAGGGAATTGATGTCATCGGTGAAGGAATTTCACGTATATAGAGGTTTCATAATCGCGACTTCCATCGCGGGTATCCTGGCAACGATTGCATATTGGTTCGGCGTATCTGTTGCGAGCGGGATGGAGGAAAGCGAAGGGTTGTTCAAGGGCTTGCTTCAATTACCCGCAGGCTGGTGGATGATTCTGAGCATGATTTCATACGCTTATTTCTGGTTCTTCGATAACCGGAGGCGTTTGAAAGAATCACTGCTTCACAAGTGCCTTTTGGCATTGCTCGGAGTAATTTCCTTCATCATATTAATCAATATGCTGTAACGTCCGGGTTAGAAAGAACCGGGAGCGGCCGAATTATCCCCATTGCCGCTCCCGGAACCGGATTGTTACATTTAGGCGGACGGCCTCAAGTTCACGAGATTTTCCGGCACGGATTTGCCTTGTTTATGCCTCCATAGAGCGACGGAAAGCTGATGGGCGTTTATATCCATATCAAACGAATCGCAAAGCAACTGCGCTTGTTCTGTTCGGCTGTGAATGCCGTTGGCATCCAGCAAGGCCACAAGCATGAAAAGGTTCTCCGGGTAATTATTTTCTCCGAAACCGCGACAATCCTCAGTTGCCCGAGATTCACAGTCGAAACACCCGAGTTTGATGCCTGCTTCCATAGGGGTTGTTGCCGAGACCGTTCTGTCGGAGGACAGTTTACAAGGGTAATCGGTTTTTTCGGATTCGAGCCACTGTTTCAGCGTTCTCCGGTTCAGGTGTAAGGCGGCCTGAACTTCATCGAAACGGATTTCGCCCCCCCGTATCGCCGACCGCGCCAGCGCGGCTAACTTCTTACCTTGCTCAACGGGGGATTTGTTTTCTCTCAAAATAACGATATATTTCTCCTGTAAAGCATTAACGGCGAGTACATGTTCCCTCATTTTTTCGAGTTCCAAAACCCTGTGGTTCAGAGATTTCCTGTCATTTCTTTCTCTGTTCAGATCAGCGATCAAACCAATAAGGGTGACGCTCTTGTCGGGGCCGGCTTTTACTTCGAGCGTGGAATCGTCTTCAAAAAAAGTTCCTACCGGTATACCGGTATGCCGCGAGATTTCTTTCAGCAATTCCATGCTCGGTACGCGCACTCCGGTTTCAATTTTTTGCATGTGACTATAAGTAATCCCCAGCAGTTTTGCGAAAT
>Ga0099364_10011349_pt1 | contig 12180 bp, 13 predicted proteins | sample TergutTh196P3_FD_73070 | JGI IMG/M metagenome (GOLD analysis project Ga0099364, IMG submission 73070) | Microcerotermes parvus P3 segment gut microbial communities from Pointe-Noire, Republic of the Congo - Th196 P3 | ecosystem: Host-associated > Arthropoda: Insects > Digestive system > Gut ...
TTCTTTCACGCTCCGAATAACGTAAATTTCTATAATTTCACCTTCATTTGCAGTCGGTTAAAACTATAAGTTCAATCCTATACAGGTTTTACGCTAATGCAACATTTCATCAAATTGTTGCATTAGAAATTGGCGTGATAAAATTTTTTCCTTAACGGAGTATAAAGATAACCCGGTTATCGCTATCGCTAAGGCGTCCGCCGCGTCATCCGGTTTCGGAAGTTTTTCAAGTGACAGAAACCTTTGCACCATTTTTTGCACTTGAGTTTTATCCGCTTTTCCGTTCCCGCATACCGCCATTTTTACTTGAGACGGCATAGGCTCAATGACCTGAAGCCCTCTTTGCGCGCCTAAGAGCAAAACCACTCCGCGCGCCTGCCAAACCATTTCAGCCGTGGTCCTGTTTCGCCCGAAAAAAAGTTTTTCAACACATATTAAATCAGGGGAGCATAAAGATATTTGCTCCCCTAAATGCGTGTAAATCATCTCAAGTCTTTTCGGTATTTCTTCGCTGCTCGGAGTCTCTATGCATCCAAAGGAACGGGGGTATAAATTCATCCCTGATCTTTCGACAACTCCCCATCCCATACGTCCCATTCCGGGGTCAACTCCAAGGCAGACAAGGTTTTTTTTAATGTGGCCGCTATTGGGATTATTCAATTTTTTCCATCAACTCATCCGGTATTTCAAAATTCGCCCATACATTTTGAACATCATCATGGTCTTCAAGCACTTCCACCAGCTTCAATACTTTTTGAGCCGATTCAAGGTCGTCAAGTTTTATGGTCGTTTTAGGGACCATTTCAGCCTCGGCGCTTTCCAGTAAATAATTGTTTTGTTTCAGCGCGGCCTCAAGGCCGCTCAATGACGCGGTATCGCAGTACAAAGTGAATCCGCCGCCGCTTGGCTCCATATCGCTCATTCCGGCGTCAAGCCCGCATGTTATCAATGAATCCTCGTCCACTCCTTCTCCTTTTACTTCGATAACTCCCTTGCGCTCAAACATCCAGCCAACGCTGCCGGCTTCGCCGAAAGAGCCGTTGTTTCTCGCAAGCAGGGCGCGAATTTCAGCGGCCGTCCGATTGCGGTTATCTGTCATTACATCCATCAACAGAGCTGTGCCGGATGGGCCGTAAGCTTCGTAAACGATCTCTTCGTATGCCGCGCCGTCTATTTCTCCCGTTCCGCGTTTGATTGCCCTTGTTATATTGTCGGACGGCACGCTTACAGCTTTGGCTTTTTCTATCGCCGCCTTTAAGCGCATATTCATGCCCGGGTCTCCACCGCCTTCTTTCGCGGCGATTATTATAGCGCGCACCAATTTTTGGAAGAGATTGCCGCGTTTTGCGTCCTGAGCTGCCTTGCGATGCTTTATATTAGCCCATTTAGAATGTCCTGCCACTTGAATTCACTCCTTGTTAATTTTTAATCTATTTTGCAAACCGGAGGAACCGCTCTTTTATGCGCGGATAACGAGTTCATGAGATTTATTTTATTTGCCGCGGCTGCATCAGCTTCCCCTGTCGCGATGAAACGGTCTATGACCGCGTAGGATAGCCCGATTTCATCCTCGTCCGTCTGTCCATCCCAAAGCCCCGCCGAAGGCGGCTTTTCTGTAATTTCCTTCGGTATATCCAAATATTCGGCGAGCTCGTAAATTTCACGCTTTAATAAATCGGCAAGCGGCAACAGGTCACTGCCGGAATCACCATATTTTGTGAAATAACCGATCATGAATTCCGATTTATTGCTCGTTCCGCATACGAGATAATTTTTTGCCTGCCCGACCGTATATAAAGTTACCATGCGCAGACGCGCTTTCGTATTCGCTCTCGCTACCTCTGATATTTCGCATATCCTGGAAGCTTCTTTAATGTGGTCATCATAAATTTTTGTTATGTCTATAACATGATTAGGAATATCGAATTTTTCAGATAATAATTTGGCATGAATCAGGTCTTCCGGATTACTGTGACATGGCATGACGAGCGCGAGGATTTTTGCCCCGAACGCGCGTTTCAGCAAGACCGCAAGCACTGAGGAATCAATCCCTCCGCTCAAACCAAAAATAACTCCGTCTGATCCGGCTTGTCCGACTTTTTCTTTTACCCAGTTTTGAATGAAGTTCGCCGTATATTCCGGTTTTCGCGCAAAAATGCTCATTAAAATAAAATCAGCCTCCGAGATATGCTTCCTTGACCCTCTCGTCCGTCGCAAGGTCAATTCCTTTGCCTTCAAGGACAACCTTGCCCACTTCAAGCAAATATGCGTAGTGCGCTATATTGAACGCGGCCTTAGCGTTTTGCTCGACAAGCAGTATAGTTTTTCCCTGATTATTGATTTCCTTTATTATTCCGAAAACTTCCTTCACTAATAATGGAGCAAGGCCAAGTGACGGCTCGTCAAGCATGAGCAGGTCAGGATGGCTCATCATTGCCCTTCCGACGGCGAGCATTTGCTGCTCTCCTCCTGAAAGGGTCCCGCCTCTTTGCCAGCTTCTTTCTTTCAGCCTTGGGAAAAGAGAGTAAACATAATCCATATCACGCAGGATTTCATTGTTATCGCTGCGCGTCCATGCCCCCAGCCTGAGATTTTCCTCTACCGTTAAATGAGGCAGTATCCTGCGCCCTTCTGGGGAAAGGGCAATTCCCATTTTTACTCTTTTCTCGGGCGGGGATTTTCCCAGTAAAGTATTTATCCCTTCAGCGTCCGTGTATCTTATTTCTCCGCTTACGTTACGATTAAGTCCCGCGATAGATCTTATAGTGCTGCTCTTTCCCGCTCCGTTAGCCCCCACAAGCGTAACTATCTGCCCACGCTCAATTTTGATATTAACGCCTTTTACGGCATGAATACCACCGTACCAAACATTCAAATCCTTTATATCGAGAAGCGTCATTTAAGCAACCCCCTCTTCGCCAAGGTACGCCTGAATGACCTTGGGATGCTTACGTATATGATCAGGCGTTCCATCCGCAATAAGGATCCCGTAATCTATGACCCAAATATGTTCGCATATTCCCATTACAACCTTCATGTCGTGTTCTATTAATAAAATGGTAAGTTTGTATTCATCGCGCAGCTTACGTATAAAATCCATTAATTCCAACGATTCCTGCGGGTTCATTCCTGCCGCGGGCTCATCCAGCAGCAGTAAACGCGGGTCCGTGGCAAGGGCACGGGCTATTTCAAGCCTGCGCTGAGAGCCATAAGGAAGCGATGTTGCCAGTTCATTTGCCTGCTTAGTTAATCCAACTTTTTCGATCAGTTCCATCGATCTTTTTCTTATCTCTCTTTGCTCTATTAAAGCGTCAAGAAAAATATCGCCCGGAATAACTGTTTTCCACCATGGTTCTTTTTCTCTCACATGACAGCCAAGCATAACGTTTTCAAGAACCGTGCCGCCGGAAAAAAGCCTTATATTCTGAAATGTCCTTGCTACTCCCTTGTTACATATATCATATGGCTGTTTCCCCGTTAAAGGTTCATCAAAAAACGAAACATTTCCTTCATTCGGTTTATAAAATCCGGTAACGATGTTGAAAACAGTGGTTTTTCCCGCGCCGTTGGGGCCGATAAGACCCGCTATCTGACCATCGGGTATCTCAATTGATAGGCTGTTAACCGCAACGATCCCGCCGAAGCGTATTGTAACATTGTCAAGTTTCAACGCGTTTTCAGCCATTACGCCACCTCCCTGTCCTTGCTGAAAATGGGGAATTCTCTCGTTCCCATTATTCCTTCTCTTCTGACAATAATTACCATGACAAGAAGCGCGGAGAATATGACCATTCTTAAACCGGGGATCCCTCCTGATTTCATAAATCCAAAATCAAACGGATATTCTACTATGCGCAGCCATTCCAACGCGAAAGTAACTATCACGCTTCCGATAAGGCTTCCTGATATTGAGCCCAACCCTCCGATGACAACGATCATCAATATATTGAACGTGAGAGTTACCATGAACATCCTGGGGTCGATCGTTGTAATAAGGTTTCCCAGCAAAGCTCCGCCCAGTCCCGCAAAAAAACATCCTATGGTAAACGAAAGGACGCGGTATTTAAAAGTATTTATTCCCATCGTCTTTGCGGCTATTTCGTCATCACGGATCGAGCGGAATATATTTCCCGTGCTGCTTCTCATCAGGCGTACCATGAATATAAGCGTTAAGACAAGGCAGGTGTAAGATACCCACAGATTAGTATGAGAAGGTATGCCTTTGAGCCCAAGCGAACCGTTGGTTATCGGCGTCAGGTTTGTTATAAGGATCCTGATTATTTCAGCAAAGCCCAGCGTAGCTATTCCAAGATAGTCTCCGCCAAGTCTCAGAATCGGCAAAGCTATAAGCCATCCCGCAAATGCCGCTATTGCTCCGGCCGCTATCAACGAAACCCCAAACGGCGCCTGCATAACTGAGAATGGCCATATAATGGGGTCAAGTATCCACATAGTTGCTTTTTGCGCGGGGGTGAGGACTAAAAGAGCTGAAACGTACGCGCCTATTGCCATAAATCCCGCGTGCCCGAGGGAAAACATTCCCGTCATGCCGTAAATGAGATTCAAGCCAAGCGCAAGGATCGCGTTTATCGCCATAAGGTTAAGGATTCTTATTTTGTATCCGTCAAGGTTTGTTTGCGCCCAAAAAAGGAAATATATGAGAGCGCACAGCGTAATAATGCTCCAAATCAAATCACGATTCTTTTTTTTCATTATATTTTGTCCTCCAGTTTTTCACCTAATAGTCCGGTTGGACGGAAGAGCAATACCACAACGAGGATCACGAATGCAAACGCGTCTCTGTATCCGGACATCGTTGGGAAAAATGCGACCGACATTATCTCGACAAAGCCCAAAACCATTCCCCCTATCATTGCTCCCTGAATTGAACCTATTCCTCCGAAGACTGCGGCGATGAAAGCTTTGAATCCCGGAAAAACTCCCATGAAAGGCTCAACTCTGGGGTAGCGCAATGCCCACATTATGCCTGAGGCGGCTGCGAGCGCTGAGCCAAGCGCAAATGTGAGAGCTATTATTTTATCAACTGAAACTCCCATAAGCCGGGTTGTCTCTATATCTCTGGAGATTGCGCGCATTCCAAGCCCGGGTTTTGTGCGGTAAACTATCCACATCAGCCCCAAAACCAGGATAAAAGATATTATAGGCACTAAAAGCGCAATGGGCAGAATGCGGATCTCGTTTATTATTATCGGCTCCACAAGCCAGTCCGGACGATGGACCGGGCGCGGCATACCGGTGAAAAGCACTACTGCGAGGTTTTGTATGAAAAATGACACTCCTATCGCGCTTATCAGCGCGGAGATCCTTGGCGCCTGACGGAGCGGGCGATAAGCTATCCTGTCCACCAAAAGGCCGCATAACGTGGCTCCTATTATCGCGACCACGACCGATACTGCCCAGGGAAGTTTATAAATAAACGTCGCGAAAAATACAAAATAGGCTCCCAACATGAATATCTCTCCGTGCGCGAAGTTGATAAGCCGCAGGATGCCGTATACCATCGTGTAACCTATGGCTATCAGCCCATATAGGGAACCAAGCCCTATGGCGTTTATGAAATGTTGAATAAACATGTCCAAATTCAATATAGTTCCTCCTCTCAAAAATTATTCACGGGTAGTATATCAATAATTTTATATTTCTTAAACATTGATAATGTATAATTTTGAAAGTTTTTTGAATTTGACTTGGAGGGAAAAATTAAATGGAAACGGAAAAAACCAATGATAAAAAATATTTTTTATTGCTGCTGTTATTATTGTTATCAGCGCTGGTTATTCACATGTATGGCATTGGAGGGCACCCTTTGCTTGACCCAGACGAGGGCAGATATTCCGAAATCCCGCGCGAGATGATCGAATCCGGTGATTACATTACGCCCAAACTTAACTATGTAAAATATTTTGAAAAACCTGTGCTTTTTTATTGGATGAATGTTTTATCTTTCAAAACATTCGGGGAAAACGAATTTGCCGCGCGTTTCCCCACGGTGCTCACGGCCGTTTTAGGAGCTTTACTGACGTATGCTATGGCGAAATCGATATATTGTCATAAAACAGCTCTTTTTTCATCGATCATATTGCTTACAATGCTTTTGTACCTTGCGATAGGGCAAATAAATATAATCGACATGACGTTATCGTTTTTTATCACATTATCGCTCTTCGGTTTTTGGCTTAAGCGCTATTGGTTATTTTATGCCGGCATGGCGCTGGCTCTTCTTTCCAAGGGGCTTATAGGCATAGTTTTCCCCGGCGCTATTGTCTTCTGGTATATCGTTCTGACCAAACAATGGCCCTTATTTAAAGAAATTCTCACAAACCGGCGCGGGATAATTCTATTCCTTATAATTTCGCTGCCCTGGTTTATCCTCGTATGCATTGTAAATAGAGATTTCTTTTATTTCTTTTTTATCCAGGAACATTTTCTTCGTTACGCTACAAAAATGCATGGCAGATACCAACCCGTGTGGTTTTTTATCCCTATTCTGATACTCGGGGTCATGCCATGGGTAGGATTCATTCCAAAAACTTTGAAGGCGCTTTTTGGCGTTCATAAAAAAGAAGAACATGAAAAAAGGGCTTTAATTTTCCTGTATCTTTGGATTTTTATAATATTTATGTTTTTTTCGCTGTCCAGCTCAAAACTTATCCCTTATATAGTGCCTGTCATGCCGCCGCTTGCCGTCATTTTCGGGGCATTTCTCAACAATATGCTCAACGATGAGGATTTAGACTTCGCTAAAAGCGTATTTACATGGGGAGCTCCTTTATTTGCTTTGATTTCCGCAGCGTCAATAATCTATCCTTTCATTGACAGGCATGAACTCGGTATTTTAAAGCTTCTTTCTTATACCATCCCATTGGGCGCCGCGTCGCTGGCATTTCTTGCCCTTGGGTTTTATTCCCTGAAAAAGAAAAATATAAAATTATTTGTATTCGGAATGCTTACGCTTTCCCTGCTATTTTCCGCAGTGGCAAAACGCGGGTTCACCCTGATGGGTGAAACGAGGAGCGCATATGACACAGCGCTTCTGATCTCGGAACATAAAAGAGAAGGGGACCTTGTAGCTCAAATATGGGATTATGATCAAGGCTTGCCGTTTTATCTTAAGCAAAGAATAATCCTGATAGACTGGCGCGGAGAGCTTAGTTTCGGCGCCGATCAGGAAACGGACCCCATGTGGTTTTTTGATTCCGGCGAGTTAAAAGATTTTTGGGAAAGTCATGACAGGGTGTTTTTTGTTGTGGATAAGCGCAGAAGGGATCGATTTGAGTCCCTTTTAACGTCGTTTGAAATCACAATTCCGGAATTGCTCGGAGTAAGCAGCAGAAACGTGATATACGTAAAGGAATAAAAAAGACAGTGGCCAGTGTACAATGATTAGACCTGCTAAGAAAAGTCAAGTATTAACTGAAACACGCTGTCGTCAACATTTCCATTTTTTAGGACGCAAGACATGACCTGAAACAAAGTCTTGCGTAACGCCGACGGACCTTGTTTGGAAATGCTGCGCGAGCGAGCTTCATACATGCCGGATTGATTTTCAGGAGGTTCTATACCGGCGAAACTGACAAGAGGCTGTTTACGTTGAAAGCGGCGAATATCGCCAATCTCTGCGATAAATTGAGGGCCAAGCGTTTCACCGACGCCGTGCATAGCCATGACAGTGTTATATTCCGGCAGCGACGTCCGCAAACGGCAGGAAGTCGGGCGCGGACTTCGCCTTTCCGTCAATCAAAGCGGCGAGCGCATGGACGAGAATATATTAAGCCGTGATGAGGTTCATAACGTAAATGTGCTGACTGTTATTGCAAACGAGAGTTACGACAGCTTCGCCAAAAGCCTGCAAAGTGAAATAGCGGAAGCTGTCGTTGACCGTCCTGTCAAAGTGGAAGCGAAACTTTTCACAGAGAAATTTGACAGTAATACAGCGCTCGCAATTTACGAAAGTTTGGTTGAGAACGGTTATGTCAGGCGCGGGGAACTCACCGAGAAGTATTATGAGGATAAAAAAAACGGTACGGTTGCCGTTCCCGAAGAAGCGGCAGGGCGGGCAGCCGATGTGATAGCCGCGCTTGATTCCGTCTATGACCCAAACGCGGCCAAGCCGGAAGATGCCCGTAAAAATACGGTTGACGTTACCATTGACAAGTCAAAATTGGACAGCCGCGCTTTCAGGGAGCTATGGTCAAAAATCAACGGGAAAAGCTACTACATCGTTGATTTCAAAGAAGATGAGCTTGTAGAGAAAGCAATCACAGAGCTGAATAAGCGGCTGCGTGTTTCCAGGATTTATTTCAAGGTTGAGCAAGGCCAGCAGGCCAAAGACATGGAATCGAAGGAACAGTTGAAAATATTTTGAAAATATTTGGTTGAAAATATTTTTTCAAAAACACCTATTTTAAGAGTAAACTACTATTGACAATTCCAGCCCTATTGATATTATCAATCTGGTTTCATAGACAACTTATGTATTATGTGAGGTTATACAATGAAATGGGCGTACTTCGTAGGTGGATTTTGCTTTTCTTTTCTGCCTTTCCTCTTTCCAAATGGAGCGATTGTATTTTTTAGTCCTATGGTCATATTTGCTTATCCAAGTATATTTTTGCTTGGAGTAGTGCTTAACGCTCCCTTTATCTTCGCGGTCGTACAGGCCGTTCGCGGAAAGAAAGGAGCATACGCTTGGATTTTTGGGTCAATCGTATCTGTCTCAGTGGGTTTTATACTGTTTGTTTCAATCGGATTCAATTTTATTCCTGTCTAATATTTCACTTTGAGCAGGTCTTAGTCTCCAAATCCAACTAGGGCGTGTTTGAAAACTCAAAAATCACAGTACTATCTCAACAAAATCATACAAGAAGCAAGCAAAGCGAAACTTAAGAAGTTACGCGAGAGTTTGTCGTAGCGAGTAGCGACACGCCGAAACTGCTTGAGTTTATTGAAAAAACATTCGACCAGATGGCGTTCTTTGTATTGATAGAAATCACATTCCCAAGGTTGTTTCGCATTGTCTTTGGGAGGAATGCAATATGAGCCGCCATTAGCTTCGATAAATTCACGAATTCCGGCACTTCCATAAGCCTTGTCTCCCATAACAATGCTACCGGTAAGTGTAATTCCATCAAGTACGTCTATTGCCACGGTACAATCATTGACATTGCCCGGAGTGAGGTAAAGCTTGATTGGATTGCCTAAAGCATCAACAACTGCGTGGATTTTGGTGTTTCTCCCACCGCGAGATATACCTATGTCTTGATTCGTTTCGGCATTTTCAGCCCCTTTTTTGCGCCGGCGGCGTGCTGATGTGCTTTACATGATGTGCTGTCGATAGACATATCCTGCATATCAGCATCACCAGATAATTGCTCGAACAATTCGTTGAAGGTGTCGTTTTGGCTCCATCGGCGAAAACGTGAATACACAGTTTCCCAGGGCCCGAATCGTTCCGGCAAATCCCGCCAAGGGGCACCGGTTTTATTGATCCAAAGCATTCCATTGAGCATTATACGGTTGGGTTTGGACGGTCGGCCTTCACCTGTGTTTTCAGGCGGCAATAAGTCTTTTATACGTTCCCATTCACTGTCGCTTATTTCATGGCGTTGAAGCATTATTCTACATCTCCCTATGTTTTTGTGAAATTGTGCCATAACATTCGGCATTGTGCAATTTTAAGTTTTCAAACACGCCCTAGCCAACAAGAGATCGAAATTGCGTGATAGGATAGCGCAACGTAAAGCGATAATTGCGTTCGCGCCCCGCACTGACCAGTGCATGCCAGATTGTTTGAGTCGCTTGCCGATCACATTTTTACATCCGGCTTCGATAACACCGCTGCCAACAAACAGGCCTTGTTTTTTAAAGTCAGCATATTGCATGCGTGTTGCATTGTCTTTGAAGTAGTTGATTTCGCGTTCGAGATTTTCTTGTTCTTCTGGACTGCAACAAGTAAATCTGTCCATTTCAGCGGTAAGTTTTTGAATGTCGCCTTCTTCTAAAAGATTGAACAATTCTTTTTTCATTGATGCCCTTGTGTCTTCATCCAAAAACCTATCCTTGATAAATTCATAAAGACGTTCTTTGGCGTGATAAATGTCAATAATTTGGGTGGCGCCTGGAAAATTATCATATGCTAAATTCCATATCCATTTTGCGCCATCTCCGATTACTGCAACCTTTTCCGCCAAGTTGATGCCTCGGTTTACGGCTTCCATATATAGCCGCCTACTAAAAGAATCACTCGTTTCTATCGCGCCGAAATATGTGGTGCTGTCCTTATCTCTTATAGGTTCACCTTCATCATTGACCGCCGTCTGCGTAAAAACACATCCCAGCTTGACTTCACGGGTTTTCGCAGCCCCATCTTCCTGTTTTCCTTTCCGACCGGCAACCTCGCGGTTCAAAACCGGTATGCCGGTTCCGTCATACTCAATGTACATGATCGGTATGGACGGCTGGGCAGGATGCCGTGTCTCACTCATGGAAAATATCTTCTCAATTTGCATGGCTTTTTCTGCTTCAATGGCGGCGCCAGCAGCTTCCGAGATTCTTTCTGTATCTTTACTGCAAATATAAATACCGCATACTTCCTCCAAAGTTATACTGCTCCGCTCAAAGGAGTCACAGGCAGCAAGCTGTGAGACAATGCGGCGTACACCTGGGGTAAAAGACGTGTTTGCGATATCAAGCAACTCATCTTTGGGCAGATTGTGATTTCCACATTTACACCCGAAATAAGTGCGCGAAATATTTCCTTCCCCAAGCAGGCTTACGATATTCTTGCTCCTGATGCCAAGATTCTTCATCGGCACAGCGCAGTTGGGACATATTGGAGCCGTATCCTTTATGCCGGAAAGAAACTGGGTAAAAATGATGTTGCCCCCACGCAGAGCCGCGTCTCTGAACCCTTTCTCAATCTCTTCAAACGATATTGATTCCCCTGCTTCCATCCTTTCAGTTACAACCGCCGCGAACCGGTGGACTTCCTGCTCGTATTCCCAAGAAATATTTAGTTTTTTTTACCTTCGTCTTTGCTGTCCTTGATGAGCGATATTTGTTCACATACATCCACATATTCGTCCGCCAACTGCCGGAATCGTTTATAGTTGCCCACTTCTGCTTGTATATGTTCAGCATCCCTTACCGGCACAGATTGTGCGATTGTTTTACCGCCGGATCCCTTTTTCGTTAATTCGTAATACGGTCCTTTTACTGCCACTTCACCGTTTTTATACTTAACTTTTTGATATTTTGCGTTCAAAACCCCTTTTCTCATGCTTTTTATTTCAGTTATCTCACCAATGATTTCCATTCGCCTTGCAGTTAGTTGAACGAAGTTTAACATCATGATCTCCTCCATAACATTACTGTATATATACAGCAATATTATTCCAGGAAACCTTCGCCCTGTCCAGAACCTCCTTTTATAAATATTTTTATGACTTACACCCCGCGCTGCCTCCAGAATTGACTTTTCCATTAGCATACTATAAAATTTATGCTTACGAACATCTTTGTTTCGTTCTCGTCTTGCCTTCGTATTGGTATTGTTTGTTTTTAGAAATGACAAGTAAAATATGAAACGTTTTAAGACTTTGATGGTGTTGCTTGAGCAATCTTCAGCATAAGCGATTTCGGGGAAGCCGAAATTTCGGCAAAAATGTTTGTCGTGTGGTCATAGGCTCGTCGAATGATTTTCATCCGCGGCGTCGCGTATCACCGATTCTGCGCCGGATGAATTTCATGATATCAATGACTCAAAAAAAGGGAGTGTGATCGTTGTGAGGAAGTTGAGAGTTGTGTTCCTGTTGGCGGCGTTCGTTTTGGTGATTACGGCGGCCTGTTCGTTTGGGGCGGATTTCCCCAGGGTTAGGATAGGCTGGGCTCCGCCGAATATCACCGGGGTTTTCAAAACGGCGACGGATTTTATGGAAAGCGCGGCAGCGGACGCTAAGGCTCACGGGATCGACGTTGAGATCATCACAAGGGCCGAGCCGGACGAAACACAGGTGCAAAATCAGGTGCGGGCAATCGAAAATCTCGTGCAGCTCAGGGTTGACGCCATCATATGCTCGCCGGGAGATGCCGAAGCTATTAAACCGGCGCTGCAGACGGTGACCGACGCGGGAATACCGATAATCCTGGTCAATATGCTGG
>Ga0099364_10011350_pt1 | contig 12179 bp, 8 predicted proteins | sample TergutTh196P3_FD_73070 | JGI IMG/M metagenome (GOLD analysis project Ga0099364, IMG submission 73070) | Microcerotermes parvus P3 segment gut microbial communities from Pointe-Noire, Republic of the Congo - Th196 P3 | ecosystem: Host-associated > Arthropoda: Insects > Digestive system > Gut ...
AGGCAGCCGGAGCAGGTGCAGGATTTTTATCCCACTCCAGGCGCCTTGTCCACTTGCATGTATTACACAGGTCTGGATCCAAGGACGATGAAGCCTGTATATGTCCCTCGCTCCAGGGAAGAAAAGGCGATGCAGCGCGCGCTTCTCCAGTGGAAGAGGCCAGAAAATCACAGCAGGGTCATTAGGGCACTAAAAGAGGCGGGCAGGGAAGACCTCATCGGTTTTGGGAGACATTGTCTGGTAAAGCCGAGAAGATAGCAAATGAAAAGATGCTGGTCAGTGATAATTTAATTGGCGACATCGTAGCGTGTTCCAGTTTAATGTTTTCGTTTTCATGAGCTGGGAGCTGGGAGCTACGAGCTACGAGAAAAGCCGCAGAAAAGTGCAAATTATTTCTGCAAATGTCGTTCAAACTAAATTGTTGAAAAAACATTGAAATTACAAGTATTTTTAATTAAATTGGACTGTTTTTCTACAAACTGGGTGTAGTTTGCGACTGAGATTTATGAATATAGGGTATTTCTTTTACCCCGATAAGGCATTATATTGTTTTTGGGCAACGGAAGCGACTAGAATCGTTTATAGCTTGTTCAAGCAATCAAATATAAATGCCATTTTCGTTTTTGTGCCCGATTTTCGCTTTCCCAATCGAAAAAGCGCTGTTGCATAAATAATGCAACTAGCAAAATCGGACAAAAAAGGAGTGGTAGTATAAGAATGAAGGGTGTCGGGCATTTTGTCTGCCACCGGAAAAACTAACCTAACCTAATCTAAATCTATAATAGAAAAGCGCGAGTTTACCCCGCTTGCGCAAAACCGCAGAATATAGCGCAAACGACCAAAATGGTTGTTTGTGCTATGTTCTTTTTCATCATGCGCCTGCAGTGATGGGGCTGCAAGCGTAATGGATGGGCGTTCCGGATGGGCTGGCGGGTGATTGGCGGGGGGACAGTCGGAGGGGAGCTAATCTATTCTCAGATACCTTGCCACTGAATTTCTCATGAGACGCTTTGTGCCGGATTCTTCAAAGGCAACTTCCATTAGTGCGTCATTGCCCGACGGCTGGATGTTTAATATGATACCTCGCCCGAAGCTGGTGTGTACGACTGTGTCGCCCTTTCTATATTCCGGTATTTCTATCGGACTGATGGACACGAGGGGCTTGGTGTCGGGTGCAAGGGACGCTGCGCCCTGTTGCGTTCTGCTTGCATATTCAAATGATCGCACTCCTGTACTTGCTACATTATCGTCTTCATCTTGATAGTCGATTTTGCTGAAACTGTTCCCATAGCCATGGTAGCTGTCAATGTAATCAATGTTTTCCTTACTGATCTCCCCAATGAATCTGGAAACTTGCGCTGAAACCGTTTTTCCGAATAGAGTCCGCTGCTTCGCTCTGATGAAATAGAGCCTTTTCATGGCGCGAGTCATTGCAACGTAGCACAGGCGGCGCTCTTCCTCGATTTCGGCAGTACTGTAAGTGGCCATGGAACTCGGGAATACGCCCTCTTCGGCACCAATGATAAATACTGTGTCGAACTCGAGTCCTTTGGCGCTGTGCATAGTCATCAAGTTTACATGGTCTGTGTCAGTATCGTCCCTGTCGGAGTCTGTATATAGTGCGGTTTCTGACAGAAAACCGAAGAGCGAACCATCGTCTTCATGCTCTTTCATGTAGTTCAAAATGTTGGTTTTCATTTCATAAACGTTTTCCAGGCGAGATATGTTTTCGTTTGTGTCTCTTTCTTCGAGCATTTTGATATATCCGCTTCGGTTTAGCAGCAGCTCATACAGCTCGTCCAAGGGAAGCGTTTCTGCTGCATCGCGAAGGTCAACCAGCATATCTGCAAATTGATGCAGCCTGCCTGCCGCGCTTCTCAAGCTCTCGTCCTTTTGAGACTCGTAGATGCCTTCAAAGAGAGAGCAGCCCAGCCTGCCGGAGAGCTCCACAAGCCTTGAGACGCTCGTGTTGCCGATGCCCCGCGCCGGCTTGTTTATTATCCGCAGGAGCCTCGCATCGTCTTTCGGATTGTGAATCGCGCACAGGTAGGCAAGCATATCTTTTATTTCCGCACGTTCGTAGAAGCCAGTTCCGCCGAGAACGCGATATGGGATTCCGGCTCTTTTAAACGCTGTTTCAAGCTGGTTTGACTGGGCATTCATGCGATAGAGGATAGCGTGCTCGTGCCACTGGCGCCCATTGGCGACGGAATCCACAATCGAATCTGCGACAAATTGTGCTTCAGCACGCTCGTCTTCCACCAAATGCAGCTCAGGTTTTTTGCCCCGTTCGTTGACAGTCCAGAGTTCTTTGCCTTTTCTATCTATGTTTTTTCGAATGACATCGTTGGATGCGCTGAGTATGTATCCCGTGGAGCGGTAGTTCTGTTCTAGTCGGATCACTTTTGCATCTTTGAACCGCTTTTCGAAATTCAAAATATTTTCTATCGTTGCACCGCGGAACTTATAGATGCTCTGGTCGTCGTCGCCGACAACGCATATGTTCCCGTGTCCGCCTGCTAGTGCAGCCGCTAGGCGATATTGGAGCTTGTTCGTATCTTGGTATTCGTCGATGAGCACATATCGAAACCTTCTTTGGTATTGCTCCAGTATATCTTTGTTATCCATCAATAAGCGAACAGCAAGAAGGAGCAAATCGTCGAAATCGAGGGCATTTGCAGCTTTCAGCCTGCTTTCATATTCGACGTATATCTTTGCAACCATCCTTTCGCGCATTTCCCCTCTCGCTTCCATTTGCTGCATATAGTCTTCGGCAAAAACCATTTCTCCTTTTGCGTGGCTGATGTAGCTAAGGGCTGTCCGAGGCGACATGATTTTTTCGTCGATGTCCATGTCTTTTAATATTCGCTTCATCAATGAACCCGTGTCACTCATGTCGTAGATGGTGAAGCTGCGTTCATAGCCTAGCCTGTCGATGTCCTGCCTGAGGATGCGGGCGCAGGCAGAATGAAAGGTCATCGCCCATATGTCTTTAGCGGATGTTCCGAGGGCTCTATCCAGGCGTTGTTTCATTTCGGCAGCGGCTTTGTTGGTGAATGTAATCGCAATGATGCGCCAGGGGGGAACGGGATCTAATGAACACAGATGCTGCATTCTAAGCCTATCATCATCGTCGATGGAATCTTTAGTCCCTGAATCGGCGGTAACGCTGCTTTGCAAAGGAGATGCGGAGGAAAAAGCGGAAACATATCTTTCTAAGAAATCTATATCATCTTCTGTTGCCCCTTGTGGCACAAAGTCGCTGTCAGAACCATAGCCGTACTTTATCAGATTTTCGATGCGGCTTGTGAGTACAGTGGTTTTTCCGCTTCCCGCTCCGGCAAGCAATAGAAGGGGGCCTTCTGTCGCCAGCACGGAGCAGAGCTGAATATCGTTGAGGCGTGTAAAATCGCAGGCAATAGCTTCCCTGCGCAATGCTGCAAACCTTTTGTTGAATTCGCTGGTATTCATTTTTATCATCCTAGCTTATTAGTCTTTTTGGGGCTGGTTACTACAGCTCTGCTTCGTTTTTCTATAGTATACCACAAAGTACACTTTTAGGAAAGAAGCAACTACAGGGAAGGGAAGCTCATGAAAACGAAAACACTAAACTGGAACATTGTAGATTTTCCTATCCATGCCTAATAAAAAAGGAAAGGTTAACGGGAGTCCTGAGACTCCCGTTAACCAACAGATTATGAGGATAATAAAATGAAAAAAAGAATTTAGCGACCCTGCAATATGATAATAACAGTTAGTTATTAAGTAATATACATAAAGATATTTCAAAAATATTAAATATTTCAAGTTTTTTTGAAAAACCGAAAGAAATTTTCAAAAAGAGAGATTTGAAGAAAATTTATATTTTGTTCAATGTTACAAGTGGGTTTATGTGCGAATGTGGCGATGTGCAGTGTGGGGGGTAAAGGGGGGCGAAAAGGGAGAAGTGCAACGAGAGATGTGCCATGAAGCGGCATATTTTTAAGAGCAGATGGGGAATGATGTGAAATTTCTAGTCGAATGCGATGCCGTAATAGGGGAGCGCCAATGATTTGTCTGCATTGTCCATTTGCTCTTTGGCATTCATATTGCTCCATGAGAGCATTCCGAACCTGCGTATCTGGGAAGCGGGCTTGGAAGCATATGCAGGAGTTCTTACAAGATACTCGCTAGAGGGAAACATCTCAGAAACCGCAAAGAGAATGGAATGTTCGTCCTCTGTATCTGACAGGAGCTCCTTTATCCATACTGCGCCGTCTGCTTGGATTTCAATGAGGACGCAGGCACTGCCTTTTGGCAGGTCGGCAGAAAAAAAGCCTCCTCCGTATTGTTTGCATAAGCTGCTTTGGAATGACAGTGCTTTGTTATCGAATTCGATATGGGGGATGCCAGAGAGTATTTCGCCACGAAGGGTTGCGTATTCTTTGGCGTCAACTTCTCGCAAGGTGGCGTTATCGCTGGATATTGGGATACTTGAGTAATGTGTCTGGGCTACGTAAAACCAGTCAATTAGATCAGTTCTGCTGCTGTAGTATTCGAAGAGGTTATCAGAAGAGGGGCAAAGGACAATAGCTTCATACAAGTTTTCTGGAAACCCGAGGGAAAGTAGGTCGCGCACAATCGCCGTGCCAAGACCGCGCCCCCGAAAATCGGGTAGAGTTGCCACAGAGTATATCATGCCGCATAGCAAGCGCTCTGTTCCCAATGCTAGGTTTCCAACATGAATGATATGCCCGGCGGCAACGGGGCGGGATTCTGACTCAGCAAGGAAGACCGAATACTCGGCGAAGTAACTGTCGAAAAAAGTCTTTATAAGTTCATCGGAATCGCCAAAGACAGTTTTCCATATGCGACGCAAATCCTCCTCGTCTGATGGAGAGGCAGGGCGTATTATATCCTCAGCTATTCCTTCCATAGCGCTAACCTCCATATGTTTTCACGCAAATCTCTTTGATGCCTCGCTCCAGTTCTTTCAATGCAACAAAAGTCTCGGGTCTGCGGTTTGGATCTCTCAGCAGCGCGGCGGGGTGATATAGGGCAATATGGCGGATCCCATTGATGTCGAACCATGTACCATGCTCCCTTGATATTAAAAAATCGCTGCGGATAAGCTCAATTGCGGCAATGCGCCCGAGGCAGACAACGATCTTAGGACCGATTAAGTCAGACTGGCGGCGTAGCCAATCCATGCAGGCTTCCCGTTCGCCGTTGGATGGGTCTCTGTTTTTTGGCGGGCGGCATTTTACGATATTGGCGATATAGATGTTCTTGCTTCGCTCAAGGTTGATAATCTTGAGCATATCGTCGAGGAGCTTACCAGCTCGACCGACAAAAGGCTCCCCGCTCAAATCTTCGTTTTCACCCGGACCTTCGCCTACAAAGAGAACCTCTGCTTCTCGGTTGCCGACTCCGAAGACGGGTTTTGTACGGCTTTCGTGCAGTTCGCACTTTTTGCAGTTGCTGCAAGCTCTTTCCAATTCTTCCCAGGCTTTGTTTTGCAGTTCTCCAGACATATGCTCATCAGTTCTTTCCTTTTTCATTTCGCACGAATTATTATATCATCTGACCAAGGGCGATGTATACAGTAAAATGAAAGTTCTCGGAATCGATTGGCAGTTTCTCTGTACTGTTTATCTATTTCATTTTATGCAGAAATACAACCGCCCAACTCAACATAATAGCTCAGCAGAAGCTTTACAAAGACAATCAGGGCAATCTACCATAAAGCAGATTGCCCTGAAAAGTTTGATTTAAAAAATGCGAAAATACGGTACAAAATAATCAATAATACAATAATAGCTGAATTGTCATGCTATATTATGACTATGCGCGGCTTAGGAAGAACTGCCGCCTCCGCCGCCTGGAGCTGCACCGCCACCACCGGCTCCAGCAGGAGCAGGTGCGGATCCAGCAGCTTCGGCTTCGGCAGCAGCTTTTGCAGCAGCTTCGCGCTCTGCCATCATTTGGCGGTTGGATTCTGCCATTGCCGCAAATTCAGCATCGCTCTTGTTCCAACCGATGATGTAAAGGAGAAGGCTGAGTGCGCCGGAAACCATTGCATAGCCGTAGTTGGCTTTGACAAGCCTCTCGGCATCAAGCGTCACGTTGCCAGGACCGTGCTGCACAAAGTTGCAGAAGTACATAACCCAGGCGTATGTGAAGGATGAACCGAACTGTCCGACTTTCAGGGTAATCGAGTTAATCGACATAATCAAAGGCCTCGAGTCTCTGCCTGTTTTGTGCAGCTGATAGTCGGAGGCGTTGATCCACTGGTTGATGCCGTAAACGCTAGACGGTCCCATGGCGATACGGTTGATTAATACGCAGACCATATACAGCGGGAAATTCTCGTGGACGAAAAGGAACATGATAACGTTGTTTATCAACCCCACCACACCTGTAAGCATGACTGAGCGCTTAATACCAAGTTTTCTGGCAATTGGCGGCGACATTGAAACAACAAACAACCCGAGGAAATTCGTCGCAGTCCGGCTTATAGCCATGTTTGCTGTGCCTCCCAGGGAGTACATGAACATATATGTACCGATGGAACCTGCAGGGCTGATACCGGTCATAATCGCCCGAATCATCAAGACCCAAACATAGCGGTTGGTGAATGTGTCTTTGTAAGCGTTGGCGACTTTGACTTGCGCCGTGCTTCCTTCAACCCTTTTGAGGTTGGGGTCGTAAAGGTCGTAGGGTTTAAGAGCTATGTAGGTGATAAGTTGACCGAGGCATTGGAATACGCTCATCCAGCAAGCGGTGATCAGATAGCCTCTGCCGTTGCCCATTCTTGCGTTGAAGTACTCAACGGAAGCAATCATTATGGCGCTGACGCACAATCCGGAAGTTGTTGTCGCAAGGCTGGTTTTTGCTGTAATTGCAAGACGGTTGTTGAAGTTTGGTCCAGCCGCCTTACCGATGAGGGTGTTCTGGGCTGCAACGAGGAAGTTCTGGGGGATGTTCCTGAAGAAATGCCCAATTAGGAAGAATACGAGCTTCATTTGCGCAGTAAGATCAGGATTTAAGAAAATCATGAAGTTTCCGATTAAGAGCAGCGGGCCATTCATCAATATCCAAGTACGATATGGACCTGATTTGAAGTTGGCTTTTTGCACGATCGCTCCTGCGACCAATGACACACATGTGTCAACAGTACGTCCGATTGTCAATATGCCAGCAACAGCTATAGGCGTATATAACATGAAGTTGGTCATAAACACATTCAGGAACGTAAGTGATGTCTGAATCCCGAATGCTTGGGAAAACTGGTTGATAAAGAAAACCCATGGGATTTTTTTATCGATGTCTGCTGGGGGTGATTGAGCCCCCGCGCCTCCTCTAGATGCCATTTTTTTTACCTCCATAATTTGGTTTTTCCTTGCAGATTGGTATTTCAGAGTTTTCGTTCGTGCTTTGTGTCATATTATCTGCAAGGCTCCTCTACCGTGGGCAAATACGAAAACTGGTGATGATCATATTCAGGGGTATGTTCCGTTTCGTTTTTGCTCAGTGTGAGGGGGTGCAGGCGATGTGCCCACTTTTGCATCCTTGCGCGGTTTTCGGATGCCGACGGAAAATGCTTGGCGAAAGCCGTGGTACAATCCTCCTTCCAGACAAACTCCCCAGTAAAAATGTATACGGGTTCGTTGGGTTCCATGCCTTTTTGAATATTTTTCCAGTATGTCTGCATTTCATAAAAATACTCTGCTTATATTCGAAATTCATATCGGATTGCAGCACCGGACGCTGGAATTTTATGTTGTTTTTTAAAAGGCTGATATATTGTTACCCCAACAATTTCTGATTATACACGTTTTTTCCAAAAATACAAGTCATAATTTACAAAAAATTTACCAAAATTTCACACGGAACAGCAAATGTATAAAAACCAACTCTTTTTGAGTCTTTATTCAAGCAAATCTATCCAAACCAGATGCCCGCCTAAACAGAAATTCCGCATGAAGAAATCTGTTGAAAAGCTATTGACAAATGCTTTCGATAGCAATATAATGACATCACTTTTTGCGCGAGTGCTGGAATTGGTAGACAGGCACGGTTGAGGGCCGTGTGTCAGCAGGCGTGGGGGTTCAAGTCCCCCCTCGCGCACCAGAGGCAAAGAAAACCCGTAACCGTTGCAGTTGCGGGTTTCCTTGCGGAGGTGACGATTTTTGCGAATCCAGCAACATATGCGGAGCCGCCGACTGTGCCAGATACAAAATATTGACAAGGAGATGCTAGTGAATGAATGTAGAACAAATTGTTGAGTATATAAACAGCTTCAAACTCGAGGGTAGAAGCCTCGGCCCCGAGCGCACTCAAAGCTTCTTGGATCGGCTTGGAAACCCCGAGAAATCACTGAAATTCGTCCATGTTACCGGTACCAATGGGAAAGGCTCAACTTGCGCCTATATCGCTTCGGTGCTGAGGAAAGCTGGCTACAGGACCGGCTCTTTCGTGTCTCCCCACATCGTCAAATTCAACGAACGTATGCAGTGCGACGGCGAATATATCACAGATGATGAGCTCATAAAATTGATGGAAGAAGCTCAGCCCATTCTTGAAAGCATGGACGACCCCCCAACAATGTTTGAAATCGTGGTTGGACTGGCTTTTAAACATTATGTCAACAAAGGCTGCGACATTGTTGTCCTGGAAGTAGGGATGGGCGGCGACACCGATGCGACAAACGTTATCGACACGCCTGAGGTTGCCGTGGTAGCCACCATTGGACTTGACCATGTTGCGGCATTGGGAAATGAACTGACCGACATTGCAAGGGCAAAATCGGGCATAATAAAAGGCGGCGATGCCGTGATTTATGGCAGCACCAAGGAAGTTGAAGACTTGTTTGAATCTGTGTGCAAAGAGCGCGGGGCAATTCTCCACAAGGCTGATTTTTCCCGTATATCAAATCAGGTTGAGTCCCTTGACGGGCTCAAGTTCAATCTGGAACCATATGGCGAGGTAATGACAGGCCTCCTTGGCTCATATCAATCGAAAAACGCGACCCTTGCGGTGACCGCTCTAGAAATACTGCGGAGCAAAGGGTACAATATCAGCGATTCCAACATCGTTAGCGGTCTGAGGGATGTCCATTGGCCCGGACGCTTCGAAGTGATCGGAAGAAATCCTGTATTCATTTTGGATGGCGCCCACAATGCGGAAGCCGTGGAAGTGACAGCGGACAGCCTCAAACGCTATTTCGGCGATGATAAAATCGTGTTCATCATCGGTGCAATGTCAAACAAAGATGTGGATACGATGGTTTCGTTCATTGCTCCATTGGCAAAAGCCTTTATAAATGCCCGACCGGATTACGAGCGAGCGATGGAGTCTGAAATCATGGAAGAAAAGCTTTCGGTTTATGACGCTCCCGTATATACGATCGACGATTTTGACCAAGCTGTTACGCAGGCGATCAGCCTTGCGGGCAGCGAGGGCATTGTCTGCGTCATCGGCTCATTGCATTTTTCCACCGACCTGAGAACGTCCTATAACAACATAATGCAATAATGCAAAACCAATAGCTTGGCGCTGGCAAGATACGGAGACGGCTCTGTGTCCTTCGATGGTAATTGTTGCGAGCTTAAAGGTTTGAGACCACTGGCATCAAATTAGAGGCTCTCGAATTTCCTACTGCCTGCCTTTGAAAGGTATAGATATAAGAGTGCTGACACTGTTAGGAATAGGGCAATGCAGAGGTAAAGGTAATGATCCAGCTTAATCGTGTCGATGAACACAAATGCATATAGCAGCACCAACGTGAGCATGAGCGCCATTTCTCCCAATAGGGCGATGAAGACGCTCATGCCTTGCTTTACAGGCTGGAGGGGGTTGATCCAATCGAACCTGGGAAAAGCCAGGTTGACAGTGACCCCAACGAGAGACTGCATCAATGTGATCGCCATGGGCAGTGCGAATATCATAGCAATTCCCACGGCTCCAGTGATTTTCAGCGCGAATATGCTTATTATTCCTGCAAACACCGATGGGATGGAGCTAAGGCATATATGGGCGCAAGCTTTCGACAGCAAAATTATGCGGGGCGGCAATGGTAAATTTTTCACCACCCAGAGTGTTTTCCCTTCCAGGGAAATGCTGGGTGCCGAAATATAATTAAAAGAAGCAAAAACAGTAATGATTGCGGCAACTATCAATCCAATGTTGACATCTGGAATGGCCTGTTTTATTAGATTAAGCGCTTCGGTAATCGCCGATAGACGAAGCAATAGCATCCCTGTTAGAATCAAGGTAAAAATACTCCCGAGAGCAGCGTTCAGCACATACATTGGCATTGACAGGAATAGCTTCACCTCGCGTACCACGAGGGCTTTGAAAGCACTGGATGTTTTCAAAGCTTTTTCCTGATATTCCCTTTTTTTGGCGCTTTTCCCACCTGCGACGATTTTGTTGAAGCTGAGGGACAGCAGCAGGTACATGAGTAGGAAGGGTAAAAGAGAATAGAGCGCAAATATGAGGAAGCTGCCAATGCTGCCCTGTGCAGCTGCAATCCCGAAATGATATGCGGGAGGGATAGCGCGGCGCACAGCCTGCGCGATTTCTGTTCCCCTGATAAGCAGGTTTCCCAGATTGTTCATCATATCCATGTAAAAGCGAAAATAGAGCCCAAATAGCCCAAGGGAGAGAAGGATGGTAATGATGTTTTTATTGCGCATACGGGATGAAATGAGTGCCACTGCATAGCCAACCAGAGCTGAAAGGGAAAGAACAAACAGTGGCAGCAGCATTGCAGAAGCGAGGAAAAGAATAATCCCCATCGGAGGTATAGCAAACATATTGCCAGTCATTGCCAGCACTACAATCACCGGAGCAAGCACCAAAGCCAAAAATCCGTAGTCCACCACCAGGAGAGAGCAAAGTCGCCCTGCGATTATCGCCGATGGCTTAATGGGCATGGATAGCAAAAGCTCGTTGTCTTGGGCATTGAACAGCTGCGATTGAATCATGAACACATTGCTTATGAAACAGATAACAAAAACGATGAGACCCGCTAAGGCAAAGTAAAACCAGCCTATGCCCATGGTAAAGAAGGGTGTGCAAAGGAAAAAGAACATTGCGCCGATTGAGAACAGCATAGTTGCCGTTATGTAAAGAGCCAGTATGACAAAAAGCACGACAGAGCTCTTTTTTCGTTTTTTGCTGGTTCCACGGAAAGACCGTGCAAATAGCGCAGAGAGGTTTAGCTTAATAAGTTTCCAAGTCATAGACTTTCCTCCAACTCGAAAAAGATGGATTCAAGAGAAGAATCGCCCTTGACTTCGTCCATGTCTCCGAAAGCCATTAGCTTCCCAGACTTAATTATCGCCACTCGGTCGCAAAGCTTTTCAGCCACTTCTAGGATATGGGTGGAGAAGAATATTGCTCCCCCTGCATCGCAGATTTCGCGCATGAGCTGCTTTAGATCCCTTGCCGCTTTTGGGTCAAGCCCAACGAAGGGTTCGTCCAGGAGCATCAGCTTGGGTTCGTGGATGAGCGCCGATATTAGTGCCAACTTCTGCTTCATCCCATGGGAATATGCAGATATTGGTTGGGCGAGGTCGTCTGTGAGCGCGAACAGGTCTGCATATTTCCTTATGCGATCCTGCCTTTCGTCTGCGGCGATTCCGAACACATCGGCAATGAAGTTTAGATATTTGATACCCGATAGAAACTCATATAGGTCTGGGTTGTCGGGTATATATGCTATTTGCGATTTGCATCCCATAGGGTCTTCTTTTATGGAAACACCGTCTATGCGTATTTCGCCGGAATCGAACTGGATAATCCCGCTGACCGCTTTGATTGTGGTGGTTTTTCCGGCGCCGTTGTGTCCGATGAAGGCGCAAATCTGCCCTGGTGCAATGGTTAGCGTCAAGTCGTCCACAGCCAGTTTGTCTCCATATGTTTTTGTAAGGTTTTCGATATTTAGCATAAATCAGCCCTCCAATATTGCCTGCCATTAATGTAGATTTTACCATATGAATTCACCATATGCAAGGAACACAAGGGGACGGTTCTCCTGTGTTATAGCTCTAATTCTATGACGATGTTTTTTTCGTTTTGGGGCATATAATAGACATTTAGCACAGCTCCCGGCAGTATTTTTGGAAGCATAGCCGGTGGAATTGCTTTTTCGACTTCTGTGTCGAAAAAACCGGCATTGTTTGGCTTTGTCA
>Ga0099364_10011351_pt1 | contig 12177 bp, 12 predicted proteins | sample TergutTh196P3_FD_73070 | JGI IMG/M metagenome (GOLD analysis project Ga0099364, IMG submission 73070) | Microcerotermes parvus P3 segment gut microbial communities from Pointe-Noire, Republic of the Congo - Th196 P3 | ecosystem: Host-associated > Arthropoda: Insects > Digestive system > Gut ...
ACTATACCCCGCAATAAAGCAGACCCCAGACTAATCAGCGGAATGACGCTCGCAATCGAACCAATGGTGAACTCAGGAGTTCCGGCGATAAAGATACTTGAAAATAAGTGGACGGTCGTCACGGCAGACGGCAAGAACTCAGCGCATTACGAAAATACAGTGCTTATTACTGCCGGCGAGCCTGAGATTCTGACCGTATGTGAAGACATATAGAAGCCTTTCCGCCAACCGCTAACCAAATCCCCACGAGGATATTTATTTTATGGAAATCGAAATAGCACATATCGTGATGTCACTAAACGGACGAGATAAAGGCAAACGTTTCATAATTATTGGAACAGAAGAAGAGTTTTCGCTCTTAGCTGACGGCAAGGGACGGAAAATCGAAAAGCCAAAACGAAAAAAAAATAAACACATGAAGTCTGAGGGGTTAATTGATAATCAAATTGCTGAAAAGCTTAGATTCAGCCAAAAAGTAACGAACAGCGAAATAAGGCGGGCATTGGCGGAATATACAGCCACTCGTAATGTAAAATAATACGTCTGCGCAGCGGGTGCATCAATTTCGAATCAGCTAGGATGCCGCATTAAGGAGGTATGTAATATGGCCAAAGACGATATGATAGAGCTTGAAGGAACAGTAGTCGACTCGCTGCCCAATACTATGTTCCACGTAGACATCGGCAACGGGCATACGATTTTGGCGCATATCTCCGGTAAACTCAGAATGAACTTTATACGCATTTTGCCAGGTGACAAAGTAACAGTCCAAATGTCACCATACGACCTCACAAGAGGCAGAATAACATGGCGGAGCAAGTAGAGTTTAATGTTTAAATATCATCACAGTTAACTAATCACTGCGGCGAAGCCGCGATAGGGAGGACATAAAATGAAAGTTAGGCCATCGGTTAAGCCTATGTGCGAGAAATGTAAAATCATTAAGCGCAAAGGCAGGGTAATGATAATCTGCATAAACCCAAAACATAAGCAACGTCAGGGTTAGCGCAAGTTATGCAAGACATTATGTAGGGACGGTCGCCCCGACCGTCAGAATCTTCCGAATAGGTTTCACAAACGGATGACCGTGGTCGGTCATCCCTACACTACACAAAAGAAGGGACTGAACTATTGCATGGCACGTATTGTCGGTGTTGACTTACCTAAGGACAAGCGAATCGAAATCGGGCTGACCTATGTATTTGGAATAGGTCGGACTACCGCAAAGAGAATCCTTGCGGAAACTGGCATTGATCCCAATACTAGGGTAAAAAACCTTACTGAAGCGGAAGAAGCCGCTTTGCGCGAATGTATTGACAAAAACCATGTAGTCGAGGGCGACTTGCGCCGTGCTGTCGCTTTTGACATCAAACGCTTAACTGAAATAGGCAGTTATCGCGGGTTACGGCACAGGCGAGGCCTGCCGGTGCGAGGACAGCGGAGCAAAACAAACGCGCGCACGCGAAAAGGACCAAAGCGCACTATAGCCAATAAGAAAAAATAAGGGAGTGAGCATGACAGATGGCACCACCCAAAGGTAAAAAAGTTAGAACCAGGCGCAGAGAACGTAAGAATATCGAAAAAGGCGCGGTCCACATCAGATCGTCATTTAACAACACCATGGTTACGGTTACAGACGTAAACGGAAATGCGATATCATGGGCGTCTTCGGGACAGATGGGATTTAGAGGAAGCAGAAAGTCCACACCGTTTGCTTCGCAAACGGCAGCGGAAACAGCTGCAAAAGCCGCTATGGAACACGGACTCAAGAGCGTTGAAGTTTTTGTAAAAGGCCCAGGTTCAGGTCGTGAAGCGGCGATTAGAGCCCTTCAATCCGCAGGGCTTGAGGTCACAATGATTAAAGATGTGACGCCGATACCGCATAATGGCTGCCGCCCACCCAAAAGGCGCAGGGTATAGGAGGAAGAAGACATGGCAAGATATACAGACGCAGTATGCCGCCTTTGCCGCAGAGAGAACCAGAAGCTCTTTCTTAAAGGCGACAGATGCTACACAGATAAATGCGCAGCAGACCGCAGACCATATCCTCCGGGGCAGCATGGTCAAGGCCGCACTAAAACATCCGAATACGGCATTCAGCTGCGTGAAAAGCAAAAAGCTAAAAGATACTATGGAGTTCTTGAGAGCCAGTTCCGCAGTTATTATCAGATGGCTGCCAGAAGAAAAGGCAAGACGGGCGAGAACCTGCTTGCTATACTTGAGTCACGCCTCGACAATGTTGTATACAGGCTCGGTTTCGCAATGAGCCGCGCCGAAGCAAGGCAGCTTGTGCTGCATGGACACTTCCTTGTCAACGGCAGGAAGGTAAATATCCCCTCTTTCCAAGTTAAGCCCGGTATGATATTAACACTTAAAGAGAAAAGCCGCAGTCTTGACAAGTTAAAGGCGGTTATTGAAGCGAATGCATTCAGGCAGCCTCCCAAATGGCTAGACTATGATGCCAATGCCTTAGTCGCAAAGGTTACTGCTATTCCCTATAGAGAGGATATTGATATCCCGATAGAAGAACAGCTCATAGTTGAGTTCTACTCAAAGTAATGGCATAAACCGGGCAACCACTGAAAAGCCTAGAGTACGGTTCTGAAAGATTTGCACAGAAGATGTTGACGGGAGTTGTTCAGCGGTTGCATTGACCCTCATATAATAAGGGGCATCCATATCAAGTAAAGGAGGGTAATTTATGATAGAAATCGAACGTCCTCGCATTGAATGCATTGAGACACCGGAAGATGAATCTTACGGTAAGTATATTATCGAACCTTTGGAGCGCGGTTACGGTACGACGCTTGGAAACTCACTGCGGAGAATACTGCTCTCGTCGCTGCCGGGGACGGCTGTTACAACCGTCAAGATTGCCGGGATTCAGCATGAGTTCTCGACAATACCGGGCATTAAAGAAGATGTTACAGAGATAATCTTGAATATCAAAGGCATCACAGTACGGCTGCATTCCCCGAGGCCAAAAACTGTTTATATCGAAGCGAGCGGCGAAGGCGTTGTCAAAGCAGGAGACATAAAACCTGATGGCGAAGTGGAGATACTCAATCCTGATTTGCATATTGCCACACTCAGCGCTGACGCATCGCTCAGCATGGAGCTAACGATTGACCATGGCCGCGGGTATATGTCTGCGGAGAGGAACAAACTTCAGCAGCCTATAATCGGCGTTATTCCGATTGACTCAATTTACACCCCGGTACACAGGGTCAATTACAATGTTGAGAATACGCGCGTAGGTAATGTCACCGACTTCGATAAGCTTACGCTTGAGGTTTGGACAGATAAAACGATTACTGCTAGAGATGCGGTTTCGCTTGGCGCGAAGATTCTCTGCGATCACTTCACGTTATTCACTGATTTGTCAGAGAACATTGGATTTAGATCCATCGTAGTCGAAAAAGCCGAAACGCCAAGAGACAAGGTTCTTGAAATGACCATCGAGGAACTTGACCTGTCCGTCCGAAGCTTTAATTGCCTAAAGCGCGCGAATATAAACACGGTGGAAGAGTTAATATCGAAGACAGAAGATGAAATGATTAAAGTCAGAAATCTAGGGCGAAAGTCGCTGGAAGAAGTAATTCACAAACTGGCAATGCTGGGGCTTATGTTACTCGCCGAAAAACGCCCGGAAGCATAATTTATAGTTTATAGGAGGAATGAAAAATGCCTGGAACACGTAAGCTTGGTAAGCCTACCGCGCAGCGCAAGGCAATGCTGCGCCAGCAGGTGACCGACTTTCTAGATAAAGGTAAAATGGTAACGACTGTTACGCGCTGTAAGGAGATTGCGCCAATCGCCGAGAAAATGATTACACTCGGCAAGAAAAATACGCTTGCCACGCGCCGCATGGCACTGGGGTTTATCACCCGCGAAGACGTGGTGACAAAGGTATTTTCTGAGACTGCGCCCAAGTACTCAGAGCGCAACGGCGGCTACACCAGAATCACAAAAACAGGCCCCCGCCGGGGCGATGCCGCTGAGATGGGTATTTTGGAACTGGTCTAAAGCGGGCTTCGCATCCACAAATAACAGAAGCAATGCGTAAAGCGAAACCTCTAGGATTGCCTAGAGGTTTTGTTTTTGCAGAAAAAAGTGAAGGAGAAAAATAGAGCAAAAACGAGACCTCCGGAATGCCGGAGGTCTCGCTTTTTTTATTATACTTAGTGCTTGTGCGATGTTGCGAAACAGTCTACGGACCTTCAATGATGTAGATTGCTACGATATCGCTGTCCTTGGCATCATCGTCCCAATCGACCATTACGAAGCTGCCTTCCGTTACGTGCTTGTTGTTGCCTGACAGATTGCCGGTGGCAACATTGTCGCTGTGGCGCATACGGAACACCGGTATATTGCTTTCGAGGGTGTACGGGGCATCGTCTACGCCATCATGCAGCCAGATTACGCCGTCTTCATACTCAGCTGTTACCTCAAAGACCTTGCCTTCTACGCGGGCATTGCTAGGCAGGGCTTCCTGCTGAACTCTGTCATATCTGCCGTTTTCGTCTATGCGAAGCGAGCCTTGCCATACGCCGGTAAGTGCATATGCGCCTGTGAATAATACGCCCTGATGTGCGCCTGCGCTAATTGACCTCTTAACCCAGCCTATCTCGCCATCGATTACAGCTCTATACTCAATGTACGCACCATCAAGGTCTGAGCCGGATCTGCTGCCATTGGCCAGAACCACTACGTCGCGGCCTTCAACGGCGCCTTCAATTTCGCCGCCATCCAAGAAGATAATCACGACAACGTTACCATCGAGCACGTACGCCCAGCGGTCGGCATTTTCCACGCCGGGGCTGTTCCTGACGCCATTAAAGACTGTGAAGCCATCATCTTCATCGCCGACTACATACGTTGTGTTGCTGTTGGCAAAGTGCGTAGCTGTGGAGCCAGTTCCGGAGAAACGAGCACTTCCTGCAGTGAGCTTGAATGTAGAGTCACTGCCTTTATGCATTGTTGTAGGCATTAACTTATATCGAGCGCCGTCTATTTCATACTCGTATATATTGCCTTCAAAGGCTTTGGGTGCGCTCGTGTCTACGGCATCACCATCAAAGTGAGAAATCTGAATGGTATCAACAGTCCCGTCAGCAAAAACTACATCAGCTTCAACAGTTCTGGTGCCACTAAATGAAGTCAATACAAATATGTATTCCGGATCCGAATCTTCCACTGCAGCTTCCCTGATGTAGACAACGAAACCGTAGTCATCAAGGAAAAGGTCATGGGTGTCATCGGCATGTGCCTTAAGACCGCTGTGGGATGCATTGAATACGTTGAAATAGTACCTAGTTCCGCCGGACACGAACGAACCTTCGTTGTCTTCGGATAAACTGACAGTTCCGCTTGTCGCGCTGACTGTGACTCCGCTGACAACTCTTGCGAGCCAGATGTCGATAACACCAGCAGCATCTGTATATGTGTACAGCACGATGTCTTCTTCATCGAAGTCTTCCGTTTCGATTTCCTCATCATCGTATGGGCCGGTGATGGCATCTAGGACAATAAACCTGTCGTCGCTTTCGGTTTCCTCTTCTACTTCGGCGACTTCGGCAACATAGACGTTGTACTGAACAATAAATATGTCCTCTTCGAATTTGGTTTTGTCATTATCAATGCTGTACACCAGCGTGATTACGCCATTATTGGAGATTCCTACATCGTCATCGCCATTGCCTCTGACAACCGGCTGTAGGTCAAGTTTATACACACCGTTTTCGAAGATATCAAAGGCATTGCCGCCGCCTGACAGGCCGAGCGCGGTGTAGAGGGATCCCTGTGTAATCGCTTCGCCTGACTCGAATATGGGCTTATAGTAGATGTCGGCAAGATGGTCATCGCCCAGTTTCCATACATCGAAGGGGCGACCGAGATCGTCTTGGTCAAACTCTACTTCCAAAATGCCGCGATATACGGTGTCCCTGATCGTACCGGCGTTAATCATAGCCGGCCTATAGTTCTGTACGTCCTCGCTCCAATATACGCGCTGGAGTGACGTAAACGCATCATCGTCAAGCGTTGGCAGAAGCAGGTTGAACGCATACTGGGCTGCCTCTTCGCGCTTTGCCGGCGCTGAGAAGTTCACGTTGCTCGGAACATCCTCAAGCACGCCGAAATTGACGCCATCGGTAATAGCGTTGATTTCCCACATGACACCGACATACTCGCCGCGGCGGCCGTAACCGAGCGAACGGAGCAGCATTGCGGCGAACTGGGAGCCGGTTACCTCGTTGTTCGGTTTGAATGTGCCATCCGGGAAGCCTTCGATGATGCCTTGGGAAACGCAGTAGCCGATGTAGCCGCTGTGCCAGTCTCCTGAGCGAACGTCGGGGAAGCGTGTGTCGACCTGCGGAAGCCTGTCCGCCGTGTTGCGGGTGAGCACCAGGCGAGTGACAATCGCCGCAGCCTGTGCGCGGGTGAGTGTGCTATCCGGCCTGAACGAGCCATCCGGGAAGCCTTCGATTACGTCGAGGGCTGTCAGGATCGTCGCCGCCGTGGTCTGGTTGATCGCGCCTGCATCGGTGAAGCCATCGAATGACGCGGTTGCCGCAAATGGCACTATTCCGATCGTCATGACCAGCGCGAGCATCAGGCATAGGGTTTTCTTGAATCTTTTCATAATTCCTCCTTAAAATTATGCCCTTTTCAGGACTCTTACTTAGGAAGCATAATGCTTCCCCTTACGCGGGTATAATAACACAGTGAAAAAACCACGTCAATAGTTTAATCAATGATGTAATGTTATTGTAACAATGCATCACAATGTTGCGAAGGCTGTGATATTGTTCTTAAAACGCTATGAAACGCAATATTTGCAAATTCTGCTTCACAATCACCCCTGCTTCTGTTATAATAGGGCGGTCTTAGACAGCTTTTTTGGTATTGGAAGGCTTAGTTTAATGGAAAGCTCAAGAATTGATGTACTCGGCGTTGGGTTCAGCGATGTGTCGATCGAAGAGGCAGTGCGATGCGCGTTTGATGTGATACAGAGAGGTGAAAAGGCTTATGTTGTAACGCCTAATCCGGAAATCGTGTGGATGTGCCGGCGCAACAAGAAGCTCAATGACGCGATGAACGGTGCCGGGCTTGTCCTCCCGGACGGGATTGGAGTAATTCTTGGGGCGCGGATTCTCGGCAAGCCATTGCGCAGCGGCAGGGTTACAGGCATCGACTTTGCATCATCCTTATTCGGGAAAATCGCAGAGTCAGGCGGGAGCGTTTTCCTTTTTGGAGCAAAGCCATCATATGCCGATGAAGCCGGGAAGAAGCTTGCAGAGGAGTACCCCGGGCTCAGAATCGCAGGCACCGCAGACGGTTACTTCGACAGCGATGAACCGGTAATTGAACTGATCAATAATGCGAAACCTGACTTTCTACTTGTTTGCCTGGGCGCGCCAAAGCAGGAGCTTTGGATGATGGAGAACCTGCAAAAGCTAAACACCCCGCTCTGCGCCGGGCTCGGCGGCTCGATAGATGTGTTTGCGGGCAAGGTAAAGCGTGCGCCTGTTTTTTTTCAGAGAATCGGCATGGAATGGTTTTACAGATTAATATGCCAGCCGAGCCGCATAAAAAGAATGATAAAACTGCCGTTATTCCTACTGGCGGTTTTATTGAAAAGGATTAGGCGGTGATAGTCGTGGGGAGACTGATTGTTTTGGAAGGTATTGACGGGAGCGGGAAATCGACGCAGTTTGAACTGCTTTGTAACCGTATATCGAAAGAGGGCAGGGATTTTATGCGCGTCAGATTCCCGCGTTACAACGAGCCTTCCTCAGCCTTGATAAAAATGTACTTGGGCGGCGAGTTCGGCGACAATCCAAACGCAGTCAACGCTTATGCTGCATCATCTTTTTTCGCTGTTGACAGGTATGCATCATTTTTGCAGGACTGGCAGGAGTATTTTGAAAGCGGTGGATTCATCCTGACGGACAGATACACAACTAGCAATGCAATTCACCAAGGCGCGAAGATGCCCGAAGAACAGCGCATTCATTTCTTCGAATGGCTGTATGACTACGAGTTTAGGCTAATGGGCTTGCCGCAACCTGATATGGTTATATACATGGACATTGATGCCGAGCTTGCCAGTCGAAGGATTTCGCGGCGTGAGACGGAGGCAAACATAGGCACTGATATTCATGAGACGGATTTGGAGTATCTAAAGCAGTGTGCTATAAGTGGCAGGCATGCCGCTGATTTCTATGGATGGCAGACTGTTAGGTGCGTTGATAATGGGAAAGAATCGAACGAAGCCGAACTGCACGATGTTGTGTATGGAATGATTCATAGTTTAGATAATCATGGGTTATGATAAAAGAGCGATGAGGCGGCTTTTGCGTGAAGAGATTGCTGCCCTGCCTGAGGAGTATGTATATTCTTCCGATGAAGGGATATACCGGCAAGTGATGTCACTTGACGAGTTTGTCTCAGCTAGGAACATATTCATTTATTACAGCGTCAATAAAGAGCCGGACACACACAGAATAATGAGCGCTGCACTTGCAATGGGAAAAACCGTCGCGCTCCCATACTGCTATGACTGCGGAGTTATGGAAGCTCGTATTGTTCAAAGCCCAGACATTCTCTGTCCTGCGATGCTAAAAATCCCGGCTCCGCCTGAAACCTCGCCGATTATCGCTTTGAAGGATTTGGATTTAGTGATTGTTCCGGCGCTCGCATGTGATTTGGATGGGTATCGTCTCGGCTATGGCGGCGGTTATTATGATAGATACTTGGCCAACAGTTCAGTTTTTACAATTGGGCTGGCTAGAGAACGCTTGGTCAAGGACAGATTACCCCGCCAACCACATGACATTGCTCTAAACTGCATTGTAACAGAATCCCAAAACATATTAATCTAAGTTCTCGAATTCGGATTGAGGGCAGTTTGCCTGGGGTGCATAATTTGCTTTATAATGATGACGAACTGAAAAACCTAATAAACAGTTATTTAAACCCTGCGCATAGCGAAGCCGGGAGTCCCTCTCCAAATGTGCAGAGCAATGGCGACTCAGGGAACAATCCCGCCTTGCCCGAAACACCTGATATAGTAAATATACCTACTGCTATTAGCAATCAAACCGATTTGGAAGGTCTTGTCACCGTATCCGACATTGCGCGTCCGAATGACCTTGCACTCCATACGCCGAAACCACAGCGTTTAGCCCCACGGCCCGAGCGCCCGGTTCGGCATCCTAACGAGTCCCGCATGATTGCTGCCAGAAAACCTGACCAGCCAGAACAACCACAGCAACAAAGAAAACTGCCTCAGAAACGCTCGTATGATGTATCTGGTGACGATAGCGCGATAAAACGCCCGGAAGAGAGAATCGAGCTAGACACAGGCCCTGAGGATATTGATATAGATTTTGACTTTGACGGTGAGTATGAAGACGTGCCGGAAGACAGGCCGCTTCGCCCGCGCCGCGAAAAAAGAACAGGGTGCATAGGGGGAGTTCTATACTCAGCTTTCGTAATCAGCATCAGCCTTGTGCTTGCATCGCTCTTATGGATGGCGACCGTCGATGTCCTAGGATTCGGCAATGATAACGAACTGGTAAGCGTTACGGTTCCTGATGGCTTCACGATTGATGACATCGCCGACATCCTTTATGATGCCGGCCTTATCAGATACAGATTTTTATTTATTATATTTGCAGATTTCTCTGAAGCTGAAGAGAAAATTTCCCCGGGCGCTTATGTGCTCAACATGAGTTACGACTACCGTGCGCTTGTGCAAGGGATGACTGCGCGAGCAGGTGTGCGAGAAGAGACGACTGTGACCATCCCCGAAGGGTTTTCCCAAGCGCAAGTATTCAATCTCCTCGAAGAGTACGGGGTTACGCCGGCGAGCGAGCTTTGGGAGACCGCCAGAAATCATAGCTTCAACTTCGGTTTCCTGGAAGAAACAGAAGTTGGCGATAGGCTCAGGCTTGAGGGATTCATGTTCCCTGATACATATAATTTCTTCATTGACTCACCGCCGGAACTGACCTTAAACAGACTATTGCGCGAGTTTGACAGAAGATTCTCCGACGAAATGCACGAACGCGCAGAGGAAATGGGATATACGGTGCGCGAGATTATCACAATCGCATCAATGATTGAGCGCGAGGCAGGTTCGGATGAGGAGAGGTCAAGAATATCTGCCGTCATATACAACAGGCTTGAAAACTGGACCAATCCGCTGCTACAGATAGATGCGACGATTCACTATGCCATAGCGGGCACGGACCGTATATTCGATATTGAAATGGACAGTTTATACAACACATACATACACGCAGGGTTGCCGCCGGGGCCGATAGCAAATCCCGGCATGGCTTCGATACATGCCGCGTTGTATCCAGAGTCAACAAATGAGTTCTACTATGCACTCAATAGGCAAGACACGCATGAGTTCTTCAGGACTTATGATGAGCAACGCGCGTTCGTCAATAGCCCTGAGTACGGTGGTAGATGATAATTGAGAATGGAGAATTGAGAATTGAGAAATAGGAAAACGGTAATTGAGGTTCTGCGGAAATCATGGCTTTTGTGCTTGGCTGTGATATTGCTGATTGTGGCGGTTGCTTGTTCTTTGTGGGTGAATTTTGGGATGCGGATGCCGGTGGAGCTTAAGGATAGGACTGTTGGCTTGCTAATTGACTACGATGAGCTCAAGCGAATTGCGGATGGCAGCATGGATACGGACTCCGGGCTGGATATTGAGTTTTCCGATATGCTTCGCAAAGCGTCCTTAGCCGGCGCAACGGGAATCGTTGTAAGAGAGCGCATTCTTGCTGACTGGGAAGCTTCCGGCGATATCATTGTGTTTTCCGGAGGTCAGCTAAGTTTTCAGCTTGAAACATCTTTAAGCGGATTCGCCCCTCAGGCGGATAACTACATTCAAACAAGCGGTATGCTAGAATCAATTGCGCCGGAAAAAACGTATATTCTAACGAAAGACCAGCTCGTCCATGAGCAGATTTTTTCCTTGCTTGAAACAAAAAGGCGCTATCCAGAATCCTTTGAGTTCTCGGGATATATGGGGATTGTTTCGAACCTTCACTCATCCGAGCGCGCTACGCTCGGCATGGGATTCCCGTTGAAGCAGCTGGAAGAGGCAGCAGAAGCGGGTTTTCAGATAATCCCCCGTCTTCGCAACTGGGAACCTGTCAGGCGCGAGAACCTAATTGAGGTTTTCAGCTGGGTGGCAAGAATCCCAAATTTGGCCGCAGTTGGCTTTAACGAGCAAAGCATCCCCGGCGATGCGACAAACCCGGTTCTTTTGGATCATTACGAAGCAGCTATGAGACCGCTGAATGTGCCGCTTGTTTCCTTTGAGTTCTATGATCAAATAGGGCTTCCGGCTCTTGCGGCCCGTTTTGACGACAATTTACTTAGAGCTCATGCCATTGCGGAAAACGAGCTGCAGAATTATACAGACTTCGATAAGGCAATGGACCGCTACGCTCTTGCTGCTGCGGAGCGGAATATTCGCTACATATATCTACGTTTTCAAGATTTAATTAACCCTGCCGCTTCAATGGAAGGCAATATGGAGCTAATCGCCGATGTCAGAAGCGGCTTGATTGAAAAAGGGCTACAGGTCGGAAAACCGGAACCCATACAAGCGTCATTTATACCAATGCCTGTAATGTTCCTGCTGGGCGCTGGCGTTATTACTGCCGCAGGCTGGCTTGCTGCTATGGCGGCAGAGCAATTTGCAAAGAAGAAATGGCGTCTGATTTTTATGCTGATGATCATTCTCGGCTTTGTCGGCTGGGCCGGTGCGCTTGTTGTCAGCCCAATGCTTGGCAGAAAACTGATGGCGCTTGCGGCGGCTGTTGTTTTCCCGGGGCTTGCCGTGGTTTTGGTCATAAAGCATAATCAGAAAAATGAACGGTTGCGCAATGTGCATGGCTTGCTTCGTTCCGTTTTGCAGCTTGTGATTATGTCAGCGCTTGCGTTTATGGGTGCGATGGTCATGACCGCCATACTCTCTGAACAAAGGTTCATGCTCAAGTTAGATCAATTCTTTGGAGTCACGCCGGCTTACGTGCTTCCTCTGGCGATAATCCCGTTGGTGCTATGGCTGCGCGAAAAGGACTGGTTCTCTCTTTTGTCAGGAGCCGTTAAGAACAGTGTCCGCTTATGGCAATTAGGTGTCTG
>Ga0099364_10011353_pt1 | contig 12176 bp, 18 predicted proteins | sample TergutTh196P3_FD_73070 | JGI IMG/M metagenome (GOLD analysis project Ga0099364, IMG submission 73070) | Microcerotermes parvus P3 segment gut microbial communities from Pointe-Noire, Republic of the Congo - Th196 P3 | ecosystem: Host-associated > Arthropoda: Insects > Digestive system > Gut ...
AAAGGGCTGGAATATCTTTTCGATCTGCTCCGGCGTCATGCCGATTCCGGTGTCTTTCACTTCAAAGTAGATGGTCGCGTCGTCGTCGTCCAAGTACACCACGGAAGACAGCAGCTCAATGCGCCCCGCATCCGTAAACTTGACGGCGTTGGACAGCAGGTTGAGCAGAATTTGGTACAGCCTGACCGGGTCGCCCAACAGATTTTTGTCGGGCAGGGCGGGCGCGTCGACGCTCAACTCAATTTCCTTTTCTTTCGTCAGTGGCAAAATGACCGACTGGCAGCGGGAAATGACGTCCTCCAGCTTGAAAGGCGTTTCTTCCAATTCCATTTTGCCCGCCTCAATCTTTGAGATATCGAGGATGTCATTGATGATGCCCAACAGCCACTTTGCGCCGTCCATGATTTTGTTTAGGTATTCTTTGATCTGAGGCGTCGCGCCTTTGTTTTCCAGCGCAAGCTCCGCAAAACCCATGACGCTGTTCATGGGGGTTCTGATTTCGTGGCTCATCGTCGCGAGAAAATCAGATTTCGCCTGGTTTGCCACCTCCGCCTGTATAAAGGAAGCTTCCATCTGCATCACGGCCGATTCCAGTTCTTCCATCATTTTGTAATGTTCCCGCAAATCCCTGGTATAGCCGAGTATCACATCCTCCCCGCCGTACTCGACGCGGACAAGGGTGATTTCCGCAGGCATCCGTGCGTCTTCCTTGGGCAGCCGGTGAATCCATTCGCCGTTGTAATAGCCCCCGTCAAAGGCTTGGTTGATCGCTTGGATTGCTTTTTGGTCGGAACGCTGCCCGTCCTCCTGGTATTCCGGCGAGCAATCCCGCAAAAACCGCGCCTTAAACTCCGCTTTATCGCGAAACCCGAACAGCTTGACGGCGGCTTCGTTGCAATCGATCGTCTCGCCGTTTCGGTTGATGATTTGACAGCACAGCGGCGTGGAATCCAGCATCAGCGTCGCCCGTTCTTCCGCGTCGCGCAGCTCGTCGGTCCGCTGCCGCACAACCCCCTCAAGCTTCCGGGCGGTGTGGCGACTTCGGATGAAAAGGGTAAACATGAGCACAAGGACGGAAATGGACAAGACAATGCCCAAGATGATCCACGGCTTTTGCGCCCGTGCTTGCGCCTCCAACATCTGCGCCCGGTAGTCGAATGTCCTGGATTGCCACTGTTCCGCAATCAGTTCCGCATCATCGATCCGCGCCATCGCCTTGTCCATGATGCTGCACAACTCTGCTGCGTCAATATGGATGCCAAATCGGGTTTCAAAGCTGTTGTCAAAGACAATATTGGTCTTGTAGCCCACAGCCTCTTGGTAATGCGTCAGCCGCAGCAAACCGGCGCCCCTGTCCATCACAAGGTCCAACTCATCCCGCGCCAGCGCTTCGAACGCTTCCTCCACATCCTCAAATTCCACCGTGTTTTGATGATCCGGGAACATGCGGTGAAACATTTCGGCGTGAGCCGTGTCCCGCCCCATCCCCACCCGGGTCGCATACACTTGGTAGAGGTTGAGGTTGGGGAAGTTCGCTTTGGAGATGAGCGCAAAGTGATCCGTCACCAGCGGGGTTTCCGGCCACAAAAAACGGCCCTCCCGCTCCTCCGTGCGGATCAACTCCGTCACCATCAGCGCGTCGCCCCGCCCAAACAGTTCAAACAGTTGCGTCCATTCCAAGGGGTCTTCATGCGCAATCACAAAGATAAGCCCGGTCAATATTTCGATTTGCGCCAACACGTCAAAGGCGATGCCGCGCCATTCCCCCTCCCGCTGGTCATAAAAGCTGACGGGATAGTTGTTGTACTCGGCCGCCAGCGGGATGACGGGGTTTTGTTGAATAAATGCCCGTTCTTCTTCGGTGAGGGAGAGCCACATCGCATGCTGCATATAGGCGTAGTTGCCCTGCCTGTACAGCTCGCCGAAGAAATCGTTCCCCCCCGCGTCCAGCGCCTTTTGCAGGACGGAAACAAAGGGTTCAAGCGCGGGGTTTTGCGTCGAGAAGGAAGCCGAGCTGTGTATCATCGGCAAAAAATAATCGGAAACCACATCGTCGAAAGCCGCAAATACCGTCTCCGCAATGCCGATCGTAATGTGCGCGTCGACTTCCCCGCTTTTCAACAGCGCGTAGGCGTCAATGTTTTCGGTGACATACACCGGTTCAAAGTCATAATTCGTATAGCGCAAAATGCTGTGGGTGCTGGAGGCGTCTTCGATGAGCGAATAACGCGGCAGGCGCGTCGCCCTGATTTGCGCATCGGACGCGCTGCCCGCAAGCCGGAAATACTTCACCGGGCGCCAAACAATCGGGCCGGTCATATGATAATTTTCCCGCCGCCGGTCGGTGGACATCAAGTAACCGGTGAAATCAACCTCACCGCTTGCAAGCCCGTCCATCAACTCGTCCAGCGTATAGTTTTGGGGCACAAAAGGGATGCCGTAAAATGTGGTCAGCCATTCGGCCATGAGGGGCGTAAACCCTTGTAACGTTCCTGTCTCATCGTAAAAGGACTCGGTGCTTTCCAGCATCCCGTACACAAAGGCATTGTTGTACCGCAACAAGAATTCGATCGCTTCGATTTCTGCTTCGGTCACGCCGGGCACATCGCGAAAAGAAGTATAAAAAGACGGCGCTTCTTCCGCTTCTTCCGCAACGGGCACATCGCCGGTATCGGCGCAGCCGGCCAACGCCGCTAAGGCGACCAGCACAGCCAACAGTGCCGACGCCGCACGACGCGAAAATAACCGCTTGACTTTCCCGCGTTTATTACGCCGGCATTTAATGCTTAAAAGTAGCTGATTGGCTTCTGTGTTCTTTCTCAAATAAAGGAACCTCCCCACAAACGGGTTCACATTTTGACGGGCCAACAGTCAAATCCGGCTCGGTGTCAAATCCGTTTAAGGATAGGTTAAGTTTATCGAAAAATGCGACAATTAGCAAGACTTTTCCGCAAGAAAAAACGGCGCTCAGCGGCGACGCGCAGACGCGGTCAATTTCCGTATAGTGTCAACCCCAATTGACCCCAATTAGGGCTTGCTGGAGAATCAGACGGGAGCGGAGTCCACAGCCCTCACAGCGGCACGAAGTAGCGCGCCGCCCGTGTCACATGATTGTACTGATTCGTGGGGTGGGGAAAGGCGGTCATCGTCTTGATGCCTTTCAGGGTGTCGGTATGGCCCTCAAAGATGGCTTTTTCCATCTTGTGCTTCTTGCCCACGCAGCGGTCTGTGCCGTGACAGGCGCACTGGGTCAGGCCGTCGAAGCACGTCGCCACACATTCCATTTCGATAAACTGCGTGTCGGCGGGGTATACCGTGAGGTTGCTATCGTCTTTTCCCTTAAACCAACAGTCCCAAGTGGCGCCGATGCCGCCTGCGACCTGTTCCAGTTCGTCTTCGTTGATTTTGCTCGCTTCGTCACTTGCGTTTGTTTTTTTCTTTTCCATCTTATCCATCTTTCATTCCTTTCTTTTTTGAACGGACGGTTCAGTCTCCCGCTTCTACAAGCGGGAGTTACCGCTAAACGCGCTGTCAAATCCAAAACGGAGCCGGATTTGACTACCGAATGTCGTTTCCATTATGGCAGCTTCGGCTCTGAGTAATTCTTGGTAAAACTCTTGAGTCCGTGGTTCGCGAAGCTACGTGGCAGCAGCCGCGCGTCCGTACTCGCCTCAACCTTGTGCCAGCAGTCGACACAGTGGGGCCGCCCGTGGCAGGCGCACCCCCAGCAGCCCGCGCCGCTATACGTGCACTTCAGCCAGACATACGACGGGTCCGCCCCCTGCTTCTCGTAGAAACTGGCGTCAAGCCCCTTGGGATAAAAAAAGCACTTCTCGCCGTCGCCGCTGCCGCCCGCGACCTGCTCCAGTTCTTCCTCGCCGACTTTTTTCGCTTCGTTGTTTTCGTTTGTTTTATCCATCTTTTTTTCCTTTCAGTTAACGCAGCCTTCCGCGAGATGCCAGGTGCCTATGCACTTGTACGTGTCATGGCAACGGCAAAAATACGCCGTGCCCTCAAGAATTTTGATCACGCAGCAACAAAATTGCCGGCACTTTTTGCGCGAGTGGCCGTCCCGCATCTCCGCATCGCCCGAAGCAAAGAACCAGCAGTCCGGGCTCATCTTCTCTATCAGTTGACCATGCCCACCGGCGATGCTTTCCAGTTCTTCTTCCGACAGTGGCTGTCTGGCCGGTTGCCCCGTGGGGATACTGTCGCACCAGTCCGCATAGGCCTGCCAATCGGTCTCGGTAAAATGGAAGCCCTTTCGCGCACCCAAGGCGACAACATCCGCAGCCAGATCGCCGCTTTTGGCCAGCTTTCGCAACATCGGCGCAAATGCGTCTTCCGTCGCCATCGTTTCTAACATCGCTTTGATTTGTTCCATGTTTTCCCCCATGTTCCATTTTTGGGTTTCCATTGCTGCCTGGCCCTTTCTTCTTTCACCTTTACGATCGCCGCTTTATCGCCCATCACATGCTGGTTTCGGTGAATGCAGGAAACCCATTCATCACGCAACTAATGGTTTTGTTTTTATATTTGTACCCGTCTTTGATTTCAGTCCAAGTGTCGCTCACCCGGAAATGGTCGCACCAACGGTCGAAGAGGGCGATGTCTTTGGTGAGCATCACGTTGCGACATTCCGAGCGCGGCTTGGTTAGCTTGCCGCATATGTTGGGATCGTAGCGGTTTTCGCTCCATCCCCCCGAAACTTGTTCAAGTACCGCTTCGTCGATTTTTTTCGTTTCGTTGCTTGTATCCATCTTTGTTTCCTTTCTTTCCTATACCACCTCGTACTCGATCCATATGCTCCCGTGGTTGTAATGGTTATAGGGATGGGGTTGGGCCCGCACCATGGGCGCGCCCGTCGGGCTGGTGGTGTGTTGATTGTCCATCTTGTGCATCTTGCCCACGCAGCGGTCTGTGCCGTGGCAGGCGCACTGGGTCAGACCCTTAAAGCAACTGTCTCGCGAGCAGGGCAGCGTGTCGCTTTCGCGCCAGTGTTTGCCGGAGCTGCCGCCCCATTGAAACCAACAGTCTGAAGTGGCGCCGACGCCGCCGGAAACTTCTTCCAGTTCGTCTTCGTTTACGCGCTTTATTTCGTTGTTTGTATCCATTTTTGTTTCCTTTCTTTTTTGAATACCGATTGACACCGCGCGGTTTTTGTCGTATACTCCAATTAAAAGGACTGCCGCGCTGTACAGCGGTCAGCCAAAAATTGGGTGAGCCGCCTAATGCTATTTAGGCGGCTCTTGCTATCTTTTCCTGAAAATCAGGTAAAGCGCTATTCCAACAATAACTATGCTAACATAGATATTTATGATCATAGCACCACCCCCTTTCGGAGATAGCTAACCGCCCACGGCAATCCTTGCCGTCATTTTATCTGATTAGAGCCACCTTGTCAACCTATATTTTACAATTAATGCAAATTTTTCCTATCTCCATGTGGCATGTCGCCCTGCGCGGTCACGCGAAGCCGCCCGCGACGGAAGCGTCTTCGAGCAAGAACGGTTCAAAGGCATCCAGAATCTCGTCAAGGGATAAACGCGCACCGTTTTCCCAGTACACGCACTCCCCGTCGGTCTTCGCTTCGCTGCTCGCCCTGTTCGCGATGATTTCCGCAAACAGGGGATCGTCTTTTTTGAAGTCTAAGCAAACAAACCCTCTCCGTCCGTCGTTCAGGACGATAAAGACGTCGATTCCCATGCCGTTCGCGTCGCAGCCGCTGTTGTCCAGCCATACGTACTCAATTTTCATCGTCGCTTCCATCGCGCCTCCTGTCTCATTTTTATTTTTTTAAGACGGCTTGACGCCGTTCGCGTTTGTGCCGTTCGCTTCATTTCGTCCAGAAACGCACTTCCAGGTTTTTATGATTATATTGATCTTTGGGGTAGGGCATGCTTTCAAATCCCGCGTGTCCGGCGCCGAACCCGCCCGGCCCGGAGCCCTTTGCCGCGGAAGCCTTATCCATTTTGTGCATCCGGCCCACGCAACGGTCTGTCCCGTGACAGGCGCACTGGCGCAACCCTTCAAAACAACTGCTTCGCCGACAGATATACGTGGTAAACTCAAATCCCGGCTCTTGGAGTTGGTTCACCCACCCGTCACTCTGAAACCAACAGTCCCAGGTGGCGCCGGCGCCGCCCGCGGCCTGTTCCAGTTCTTCCTCGCCTACTTTTTTCGCTTCGTTGTTTTCGTCCACTTTATCGCTTCCTTTCTTTTTTGAATATCGATTGACACCGCACGGTTTTTGTCGTACGGCTTGTCACTTGTACCATTTGGCGTGTCCCTTGAAATGGGCGGGGATGGGGTGGCCGCTTTCCGAAACCGTGTGCCACCGGTTGACGCAGATGCGGTCGGGATGGTTGTGGCACGCGCAGTACACAAACTTGTTGCTGCCGCCCATGGTGCAGTTCGAGTCACACTCCGCTTCCGTCCGGCCGTCGTAGCTTCGGATCTTCCCCCCCGGCTTATGGACGAAATAACATTCTCCGGTGCTGTTCCCGCCCGCCACATTCATCAGGTCGCTTTCCGATAATTCGCGGTTTTCCCGCGCCGTTTCCGCATCCTTCATTTTTTCTTTCATGGTCAAGTTCTCCTTTTCCTTTTTCTTTATCATCGTTTCGTAGTCACAGCCCGCTATTGCGTGTTGTACGAGTTGCTCTTTAGTTTGCTCCCGTGGTTCGCGAAATTGGCGGGAAGCAGTTCCTTCGACGTCGCGTCAACCTTGTGATAGCAGTCGACACAGTGGCCCCGCCCGTGGCAGGCGCACCCCCAGCAGCCCACGCCGCTATACGACGCGCACTTCAACCAGATAAACGACGGGTCCGCCCCCTCCTTCTCGTAGAATTTGGCGTTGGCGTCAAGCCCCTGGTTCTGAAAAAAGCACTTCTCGCCGTCGCCGCTGCCACCGGAAACCGCTTCCAGTTCTTCTTCCTTGATTTTGTTCGCTTCGTTGTTTTCGTTTGTTTTCTTCTTTTCCATTTTTTTCTTCTCCTTACAACGTCATGTGGTAACGCGCCGCCTTCTCCCTGTGGTTATACCGGTCCTTGGGGTAGGGAAAGGATGCTGCCCGCGTCAGCCCGGAATGTTCGCGGCCTTGTCGCTCGCGCTGTGATTGCGATTGTCCTTCGGGGAAGGGCGCAGCAACGCGCCGTCCTTCTCCATGATATGAAAGGAGTTGACGCATCGCTTGCTGTCCACGCACGGGCAAAAGGTGAGGCCGGTCCAGCAGGTGCTGTTGCATTTCCACCAGTAGGTGCCGTTCTCTACGCGGTAATCACTGCCCCGCGTAAACCAACACTTGGCGAAAACGTTGCTTAGGTCGCCGCCGGAAACGTGTTCCAGTTCGTCTTCGTTGATTCGCTTCGCTTCGTTGTTTGTGTCCATTTTATCCATCTTTGCTTCCTTTCTTTTTGGGGTTTCACGGTTGGGCCTACCATTTCCGTGGCGGCAGCTTCGCGGGCGGATCCAGGGGCGGCAATGTAATACCGCCGCCCGCGACCTGCTCCAGTTCTTCCTCGTCGACTTTTTGCGCTTCGTTGCTTTCGTCTGTTTTATCCATTTTTGTTTCCATTTATACGTTTTCCTTTCTTTTTTGGGGTTTCCATTTCTACTTTTTCCTTTTGTCCCTTTCCACGTCTTCCCCTTCTTCCCCTTCAGGAGGCGGCGCCACCGGCGGATATGTAATACCGCCGCCCACGATCTGATCCAGTTCGTCGTCGCTGATTGGCTGCACACCGTTGCTTTCGTTTGTTTTATCCATCTTATCCATCTTTCATTCCTTTCTTTTTCGACTACCGATTGACATCTCGCGTTTGTTTTCGTCTTTCATGGATGCTTCTCTTTGCTAATTCGGCTGTTTTACATAAATAACTGTTTCATCCGGGGAATCTCCGCTTGGCCCGCTGTAAGGAACGGTAAGTTCCGGGTCCGCGAAATACTCGTATTCTTCCAGTGTAAGCGGCACCATCCCCGCGCCCTTGCCCAAAAAATGGGTAAATTCGCGCCCGTCCCACAGGATAAACCGCACCACCCGCGCCTCGCTCGTGTCCTTTGTCCGCGCCACATAATCCGGTTCCGCCAACGCGTCGTCCTGGCCGTACGTCAGCGCCCGAACCGAAATCAGCGTGGTTTCCCCGTCCGCGTTCACGGTATAGCGCTCACCCAGCAACAGGCCGGTTTTCGCGTCATAGTCATAGGCGCTTTCCAGCACGCCGCTGTAAAATCCGTAGAGCTGTTGGGTATACTCTACATCCGCGACGTCCGCGTGGTAGAGCAGTGTGCGGACATTGTCTTTCTCGACATCCGAAACAAGCGTGTTGCTCTCTACAAACATCGGTGTCGGCAAAATCGTTTCGGTGATATAGGGAAGATAATATTCCTCAAAGTATCCGTCGCCGAAAAAGATGTATTTTCCATAGGTTTCATCGTCATAATAGAAATATACCGCGTCGGGTTCAACCGTATACCCGTACGTGTACCCGCTTTCCGAGCTGAAATCGGTGCTCACGGTCACGGCGCCGTTTCTCTTGACGTATACCGTGGTTTGGGACGCGTCTTCCCCCTCCATCCCGTAGTAGTTTGACGCCACGCGCACGCTCGCGTGTGTCGCGAATACGGCGTCAATCAAGTTGAGGCCGTCGAGTTCCTCCCGGGGAATGGTTTCCGGCGCCGCCGGTTCCGCCGGCCCCGCGCATCCGGCCGCGATGACGATTACGCAGAGCAAGACCGCCGATGCGGCAACCCTTTTCGCGATACGCATATGAAGCCATATCCATCTTGCGCATCCGACCCACGCCTTTGTTTCCATGTCAAGTTCTCCTTATCCTTTTCAATCGTTTGATTTTGTCCGCGCAGCGCTCATTTCGCGTAGAACCACACGCTCAGTTCCATATGATCGTACTGATCCTGAGGGTAGGGCGCGCTTTTAAATTGGTACCCAGAACCACGCGCCCCGACTCATATGATCATATTGATCTTGGGGGTAAGGCGCGCTTTTCAGTTGTTTGATTCCATAACCGGGGGTGTCGATGCCTTCATAGAAAGCCTTGTCCATCTTGTGCATCCGGCCCACGCAGCGGTCTGTCCCGTGACAGGCGCACTGGGTCAACCCTTCAAAACAACTCTCTCGCCGGCAGAGCAGCGTGCCAAACTGAAATCCCGGCTCTTGGACTTGGTGCATGCCAAGCCCATTTCCACCCTTGAACCAACAGTGCGCGGTGGCGCCGACGCCGCCCGTGGCCTGTTCCAGTTCTTCCTCGCTTACTTTTTTCGCTTCGTTGCTTTCGTTTGTTTTTTTGGTTTCCATTTCTACTTTTCCCTCCACTGTTTCTCATTCCTTGTTTTGAATGCGGATTGACACCGCGCTTACTGGGAGCCTTCGGGGGGCGGCCCGCCGATATACCCTTTCTGGTTCACGCATTTGCCGTTTCTGTCCAGCACGGACAGGAGATGCAACCCTTTCCCGCAGATGTAGCTCTTGTAACATTTGCAGTGGTATCCGTTTGGAGAAGTACAGAAAAACCGGTGACACCACACATACCGCTTGCTGTAGTCCCATTCCGCCGTAATCAGCCAACATTCATCGCTTTCTTCTTTCGAACCAGCGCCGCCGGCGACGCTCTCCAGGTCTTCCTCGGTAAGCGCGCGCCGCCGCGCGGGCGCGGGGATCGTGCTTTGCTCCCATTCCATGTACGCCCGCCAGTCGGCCGCGTTGATGTCAAAGCCGTTTCGCGCCGCCAGCGCGACGATGCCGGGGATGTCCTCTTTGTTCGCGAGGTTCCTGAACTGTCCCCACAATTCGGTGTCGCCGCCCAGCGCGCCAGCCATTTCCGCGACCTTGTTCCCCGCCGGGCGGTCCGCTATGCTTGGGTTGTTTCCACAGTTACACATTTTGCTTCCTCTCTTTTTTGAATACGGATTGACACCGCGCGGCTCATTTCGTCCAGAAACGCACTTCCAGGTTTTTATGATTGTATTGATCTTTGGGGTAGGGCATGCTTTCAAATCCCGGGTGTCCGGCGCCGAACCCGCCCGGCCCGGAGCCCTTTGCCGGGGAAGCCTTATCCATCTTGTGCATCCGGCCCACGCAGCGGTCTGTCCCGTGACAGGCGCACTGGCTCAACCCTTCAAAACAACTGCTTCGCCCGCAGATATACGTGGTAAACTCAAATCCCGGCTCTTGGAGTTGGTTCACCCACCCGGCACTCTGAAACCAACAGTCCCAAGCGGCGCCGACGCCGCCCGCGACCTGTTCCAGTTCTTCCTCGTTGACTTTTTGGGTTTCGTTGCTTGTATCCATCTTTTCCCTCTTTCTTTATGTAACAATTTATCACCAGACGGTTGTCGCGCTAAGACGCCCGCCTCTCAGTTCACGCAGCCTTCCGCGAGATGCCAGGTGTCTACGCACTTGTACGTGTCATGGCAACGGCAAAAGTACGCCGTGCCCTCCAAAATTTTGACCACGCAGCAACAAAATTGCCGGCACTTTTTGCGCGAGTAGCCGCCCCTCGTCTCCGCGTCGCCCGAAGCGAAGAACCAGCAGTCCGGACTCATTTTCTCGATCAGCTTTCCATGCCCACCGGCGACGCTTTCCAGTTCTTCTTCCGACAGTGGCTGTCCGGCCGGTTTCCCCGCGGGGATCTTGTCGCACCAGTCCGCGTACGCCTGCCAATCGGCCTCGGTAAAATGGAAGCCCTTTCGCGCGCCCAAGGCGACAACATTCGCGGCGAGATCGCCGCTTTTGGCCAGCTTTCGCAACAGCGGCGCGAACGCGTCGTCCGTCGCCATCGTTTCAAGCATCGCTTTGATTTGCTCCATGCTTTTCTTCCTCTTTCATTTTATGGGATTTTGTGCCCTTTCATCGAGCCGTGCCGTTCGTGCCGGTATTGGTTCTTCGGCGTCAAGGATACGCCGACGTATTGCTGCTTGCTGTAATCCAGTTCCACCGTGTGCATCTTGCCCACGCAGCGGTCGGTGCCGTGGCAGGCGCACTGTATAAGTCCGAGAAGCTGGAAGCAACTGCTCTGCTCGCAGGGGAGCCGCCCATCGACAATCGTACCCAAATCGATCAGATAGCCGTTTGAGGCGTCATGGAACCAGCACTCTTCCTGCGCGTTGACGCCGCCGGCGACGCTTTCCAGTTCGCTTTCGGACAGTTCAGCGGCGCGGCGGCCGCCGGGCTTTCGCGCCGTGGTGTTCGCCGTCCAGTCATCCTTCGTAATGTGATAGCCCAGTTCCCGGACCGCGGCGACGCCTTGTTCCGGCGTCAGCCTCCGCGTCACGAGCGCGGAGACCTTCCCGCGAAAATCCTCGTCCGCGGCGATTCTTTCCAGTAACGCGTTGATTTCGCTCATGCTTTATTCCTCCTCAATACGGGTGCAGGCCGTTCATCTGCTTGCGCGGGTCGCTGTGGTTGTGTTCCGCGGCGGGCCGCGGGCTCCAGTGGCCGGGCGACACCTCCATGATGTCGTGCCACCTGTCGACACAGCTCCCTGTGCCGTGGCAACTGCAAACTTTGCCGATGAGGAACATGGTGTGGCATTTTGATTTGCATTTCACCTGAATCCCGCCGCCGTTTCGCCGCCAGTCAAAGGGCTGATCCGGCTCAAAGTAGCAATTCTTGTCTTTGGTCCACTCGAAGCCGCCTTCCGGTTCGCCCCCGGTGACGTCCCCCAGTTGTTCTTCGTTCACTTTCTCTATTTTGCTCATGTTGATTTTCCTTCCTGATTTGGCGCGCGCCTCAATCCGTTTTGAGCCACTTTCCTTTTTTGGAACGGTGGTTCGAAAAGTCGAGCGGCAGAAGCGCCGCGTCGTCAATGTGGAACTTGTGATAGAGATTCACGCAGTGATCCGTTCCTTGGCAGTCGCAGAGCTTACAGTCGATGCTGTTGGCGCGGGCGCACTTCAGCCAACACCACGAGGGTTCGTAGCCCCGTTTGTCTTCATAGTTGGCCGTCGGGACAAAATAGCATCCGCGGCCGGCGCCCCCGGCGACCTGCTCTAATTGTTCTTCGGTAATCGTTTCTTTTTCGCTCATTTCGCTTTTCCTTCCTTTAGTCCAACAAGTTCCTGCCCGAAGTCCCCTTGTCCTTGGCGCTGTGGTTGAACAGGTCGCGGGGCGACGGCCAGTACACGCCGCTCACTTTGGTCATCCGATGGTATCCGTCTATACA
>Ga0099364_10011354_pt1 | contig 12176 bp, 7 predicted proteins | sample TergutTh196P3_FD_73070 | JGI IMG/M metagenome (GOLD analysis project Ga0099364, IMG submission 73070) | Microcerotermes parvus P3 segment gut microbial communities from Pointe-Noire, Republic of the Congo - Th196 P3 | ecosystem: Host-associated > Arthropoda: Insects > Digestive system > Gut ...
ACATCGTTGAACAAAGCGGCAACTTCAGCAACCCGTACCGCTACTCAAGCTACGTCTACGACGAGGAGTCCCGTCTATACAACCTAAACGCCCGCTTCTACGACGCATCCATAGCACGATTCATGCAGGAGGACACATACCTCGGCAACCGCAGCGACCCGTTGAGCCTGAACCTGTATACGTATTGTCATAATAACCCGCTCATATACCATGATCCAACCGGGCATGTAGTATCTGCGGCAGACAAAGCGAATCTTAGCTATTCGCAACAGTACTCAATCCAAGTCTGGACAGACCGCTATGAAAGAGCAAAAGCCACGGGAAATACAGCCGCTATGGCTAATGCCCATGCGAAAGCAGAGGCAATCCGGGCAACCGCAGGCTACTCCGGCAGCAGCAATGGCAGTACATACATACCTATAACACCAACTGGTTCATCCGGTTCGTCAAATAACTCAAGCACAAGGCAAGGCTCAAACAGTAGCGGTTCAAGTTCAAGACCAGGCTCTAACAGCAGCAGTTCAAGTTCTTACTACAACAGCAATTCTGCATACATCGAAGCACATTTGACAGCGTCTATCAACTCCCCGGGCTTGATAGCATCTTCGTCCCAAGGGTCAAGAGGGATTTCGCCAGGCAGTGTTAAAAGCATTGATTATATTCCAAACCTGGTTGAGTGGCTTGTAAGAGCAACAATAGATTTCGATGAGGATCTCTATTCAAATATTATTGATTACGTGGCATCGCAAAACCCAAAAAGAACATCAGAAATCATAGGAGACATTGACCCAAACGCCAGAATTATTATTAATACCAAAAACAAGGAAGTGGCCAATCTAGTTATTGCCGAAATGCAAAAATTAACAAATGATACCCTGATGCTTGGTGAGGCAGGTTATGCTAATCTGCTACTAATTGACCAAGTAAGACTTTCCAGACAAGTCACCGTAGTAGCTTATCCTGTTTATATTGAAACTAGAAAGAATAGCGTCTCAAAGCCAGGTGGAACCGAATTAATTAGAGCATTGGCAGACGCAAATAACAGAACAATAATTGAGCACTCGAAAAGGGGTTGGGGAAGAAGTTATGATTCTGAAAAAGAAAAAGACACTCAAAATGGTGTTGGCACTGATGCGTATGTACGGTTCGATTTCAATAATTTACCAGAACTTGTTGAGAGAGCTTTTGACCTGGATTCCAGAAAATTTTTATACACCCTTCGTCCAGTCCCAGTAGAAATTGCGTTTGGCCATGAATTTATTCATGCAATGGATACTGTTACCGGAAAACATGTTACAGGATATGTAACGTACACTTGCCCACTTACAGGAAAAGATTTGCGAATCATAAAGTCAGAAGCCGTGACAGTCGGTTTTAGCTATAAAGAGAATGGTGAAGAGCACGTGCCAAGCAAACAACAAATAACCGAAAACAAACTCCGCAAAGAAAGCAAAATATATAACCAACGGGCATACTATGATACTAATGATTATAAAAAAGAAATAAAATGAGTGATAACTACCTCAACAAACTATATATTGTGTCGACTACATTAATAACGTTGTAAAGTGTTAAATGCTTTTGGCACATGGCGTATATTCCATAGTGTGTCTTTCGTAGAAGGGAATGGGTGTAATTATGAAGAATCCAAAAAAACTGACTATAGTTTTTGTACTGTTTATGTTTTGTTGTTTGGGAATGGTTGTTGGCATATACGCTGTTAGCAACCTCATTGGCAACTCAGATGGAGAGTTAGAACACACAATATATGTCTACATTGATGGACAGCGTATTAACTTCAATGACCAACATCCAATTATACAGAATGACCGGGCTTTGGTTCCTGTTCGGGGTGTATTCGAACACCTTGACTACAAAGTAGACTGGGATGTGGCAACAAATACTGTAAGTCTCGTTAATGATGTTAATGTGGTAACCATTACAGTTGGCAAGTCAGCCTTTATTACAAACGAAACTACCTATAACCTTGATGTCCCAGCCAGCATTATAAATGGGCGTACGATGCTTCCCCTTAGAGCATTACTTGAAAGTATTGGTTATTCGGTTTATTGGGATGGAAATAAAAATACAGTTTTCATCCAGACTAATGAGTCTGAGGCTTATAGGCTTGCACTGATTATGCTGGATGATGATGGGGGAGGGGGTATTTATGAAATTGTATCAGATGGAACAATAAATTATAGTTTCGACATAGCAGGGCATATAAACCCGTTGATAGATTACTTTGATGTAATAGATGAAGGCATACAGGAAGATTCGGATAACTGCAGGAGCTCTTATGGTATGCTTATTGGAAAGGTGCAGAAAGCCAAATTGTCCAGTGCAGAATTTGAAATTCTTAATGAAATGCTAGATTTGTTAAGAAGGTTTGCTTCTGAGGAAATAAATAATTATATGACGGGAAATGGGCTACGCTATATACATGCAATTATTGACGGGAATCTACATGGAAGTGAGTATGTTTCGTCATATGTGCTTGAAGAAGGGTTCGAACATGAATACTATTGGGATAACGTTTTGCTAAACGATATTGCCTATTTTCTTCTTGATACAATTCCACACATGCTCAATAGGTATTACTGGGAAACACCAAAAGAACTAGTAGAACAAGGCAGACTAAAGGACTATTATGGGCTGTCCACTTTCTATTATCGTCACAATGAGGAATCTAAAACAAAAATACTATAAACTGACCCAAAAAGAAATTAATCCTAGATTTTCACGACGAAAATCTTTACCTAATCAAGTATGAGTATTTGCAGTGAAAATTAGTTTTTTATTACCAATCCAATAGTAGGGTTTACCAACATCCGGTAGACTCTCTCTCAAAAGTGGCAATGAACGTTTACGGTTCATCTTAACTGTGATTGATTGTTCGCCGACGACGACTTCTCCGTAATTGTCAATAAATGTATTGTACAAGGTCTGCGCTCTGAGGGTTGAGTACACGGGCAACTGAAGCGCAAGCAACCGATATAAATTGTGAGCGAGTATAGTCATTGTCAGATCAAAATCAACCTTAACCACGATGCCGGAGGAGTTACGATTCAAGTGGAAAAAATGAATCTGCTCCGAAATCTCGTTTTCAATCAACCAACGTTTTGCGTATTTGCGTATTACATCCACAGCTTTGAGGCCAAAGTCATTGGTAAGTATGGTAGACGGCTTAATGGATCTACCCTTCAAGAATATCTGACGCAATGGCTGATCTCCATATATTTGATTAACATGCGTACTTTCACTATACATCACATTTCGCGATTTATGATTTGACTTTTCAATTCGGGCAGATTTCCACTGATTGTCCGGGATTTGTTGTGTTTTTTCGTTTAGGTTCTTACTCCTTCGCTGTATTGTAATGAACTTGATACCATCTCCATTAATGCGAGCGAGGTTTCCAAGGGTGGTGAATTTGCTGTCGAAAACAAGGTAGTTGATGTTCCTGCCAGTTCCATCCCTATAAAAATCAAGGAACTCTAACGCCACGCTGTCCTGATTGTCGTGCTTCACTGTTGTATCACCGTAGCAGAGTATCCCTGTGTCCGGGTCCTGCGCAAGGGCGGCTTGTATTGATATTAGCGCTTTCGAGCGCTGCCCTGACCAATTGTTCTCATATGGTTCCTCACCGCCCCAGTATGGTATGGCAGTGAAGTCGATGTTCGCTGTATCTGACAGCAGACCATATTTTTCATATATTCGATTTAAAGCCTTCATAAACACAATATTATCATCTCTTTTGATGGCTGAAGAGTATGAGCTGAACCATGAGGTTTTCGGAAGTACATTCAATCCCGCAAACATCCCAAGCCCCCGATCCATACACCATCCATCGTCTTGACCATAGCGTTTTACATTAGACAGTTTCAACGCAAGGAATGCCAGCAGAGAATTCATCTTCCCGATTTGTTTCGTGCCGGGGTATGGTGCCCTCATGAGGACTTTGTCTATGCCATATGCCATAATAAATGGAAGAAAACATAAAACACCAACACCTTTTGAAGAAAAACTATCACCTGCGTCGAATGAATGCTCCACTGATACGGGTGCCTGCAAAATGTCCACGTAACCACTGCTTTCCATAAGTTCCTGACGCTCCTGCTTGCTACGTTTGGGCAATCTTACAAACCCATTCTCGTCACATATCCTGTATATCATCCCCTCGGACGCATTGTATCCTCTGCCATCTAAAATTATCTTTATATCAGGTACACTAAGCTGTTTTTTTCGATATGCTACCACTGCGTCTACGAGGTCGTCGTCTCTAACCGCCTTCTTTCTTCCGGGTTTAGGGGTTTGAAAGAATGGATCTTCTCCGCGTGCGGCGCATTCTCGAATTCTTCCCTTAAACTCTCTCGCCAGTGTATATATCGTGCTGACAGTGTATCCAAAATCTTTCGCGACCTCCTCGGCGGTCTTCTCGCCTGCGAAGAAGTTGCGGAGGGCGAGGTACTGACGGTGTTGCGGTTCACTTGGTTCGGTAAAATACTTCAAAATAGATGGTTCTACAAATCTTGTTTTTCCCATAGCACACCTCTAATTAGGAATTATTTTCGTCATGATAATTATATACCTAATTAGTTGTATTGTCAATACAAAACCACTATATTTTGTGTATATTGAAAAATTGCTTTGTTTTAGGGTGTTTGCGCTACAAAATAGCAGGAAGTCTCGATCCTCGCAAAAGTATAACTTAATAAACTGATTACAGCATCTCATAAATACATCCTAATATTGTATGCAGAAATATGTCATTGTATAGAGAAACAGTCACTCGTTTCTTGCGCCTTATGTATCATTATTTAAAAATCATTTGGTAATATTAGGAATTATCAAACCCGTGAAAATCTAGGTTTCTTATAGCGGCTTCAACCTTTTAGAGACAAAATCGAATAATAACTGTGGAAATGTAATTATAAGGTGTGGTATCTCAAATGTATTTATAAAATGTGGTTAATTGAGTAAGTAAATGTCCAAAAAGCACATAAAGGGCAAAAAATAATACTTTTTCTTTCAACATTTCTTTCAATTAACATTTCTTTCAATGTCTCATATGATGTCTCTATAAAATATGGAAATATTTTAAGAAAGTGTGATATACTCTCAGTGAGGCTAGAGTACTTGCGGAACAGAAAATTGAGGTGCTATATGAGTGAAGAACAAATAGAAAGAATTCTAAAAAACACAAAGTTCACCATGGAGATGGAAGGATTTACGATTGATGATAACCTTGAAGATGTGGGACGTAGAATTCTAAAAGGTGAATTAGACCGTAAATATTTTATTGAATCTGTGAAGCAAAGATATAGAGGGGATCCCAGTGAAGCAGAGGTCAACACGCTTCACCCGTTCAGAGAGGGCAACGGTAGAACCCAAAGGGTCTTTTTTGAAGAACTCGCACGTCGTGCCCGATATGAAATAAATTTCTCAAATGTAACACCTGATGAGTTATTAAAAGCAGATATCGCGGCTTATTACAAGGATTATGCTCCGATGATTGACTTGTTGGAACAGAGAATCGTTAAGCGGTAGATCCACAATAACTGTCAGGCGTAACTTTGCAAGGTGTGTTGCCACCAACAGAAAAACTGAAAGGTGTTATGCGAGATGAAAGCATTGGGAAAATGCTTAGTTTGTTACTGACCTTGCTTCTTATAAAAAACAACGGCTTTAACTGCGATGTACATGGTATATCCTAAAACAAATGCAAGAAACACCGGATTGATGAATAAAACCGAAGTGTTAATAGTTCCCCCGAACATGTTAAACACGTACAAAATTGATAGCAAAGTAACTAAAACGCCGGCAACGACGTGAGCAATCACTCGATCCTTATGCTTAAGGCTTTCTTTTTGACAAAAACCCATAACGGCAAATATCAATCCGGAGATCGCATAAGTGGTTAGTAACCAGATATTATATTTGAAGTCGAATGTGCTTGAAACTAACCTGCTGATATAAACTTCTAAACGGTCAATTCCAAAGACAAATATTATAGGCCATAGCGCGATAAGCGCACTATATGCAATGTTTGTTGATTTTCTCATCATGATGTCACTCCAGTCTTGTTTTCATTAAATAAAAATTCCCACATGCCAACAAAAGCGTAACCATTCGTCAAAATACTTTAATATAACGCCTAATCCTAAAAACAGGCACGTTGCCAAAGTACTCTGTTTCAGCGGCATTCGCCCCCGTTACTGTTGGTGTCGCGGTGCCGGTGGGTGTCGCTACGCCTGTGGGTGCCGCGACGCTGGCGGGTGTCGCGATGTCGGCGGGTGTCGCGGTGCCGATGGGTGTCGCAACGTCGGTGGGTTTCGCGGTGCTGGCTGGAATCGCGACGCTGGTTGGTGTCGCGACACCAGCAGGTGCCATTTTGACACAAAACGCCACATCTAATCCTAGCTTCCCTGCAACCTCCCCTACAAGCCCAGCCCCAGTAGCAATGTCGGATTCGGTTGTGTCGGAAAGCAGGTTGGCGTTGCTTACGAAAGCGTCGAATTTGATGCGGGCGCTCTTCTGTATTTCGTTGAAAGTCTGTTCTATCTTTTCCCCTGTATTGGTCATTGGCCTTTTGGTGTTAACTACATAAAACATAATAGTGCGGTCAGCTAAAAACTCCTCGCTGTACCTGGAAACCGCCCTGGCGCCCAGGTCGTCGCCACCGACGTCGAACACAACATGGTAACCCTTGTTTTCAAACATCCCGTATATTTCTGCCGGAAGCGCGGGAACGTCTACATTCGTATTTGCGTATATCGGCGTAATGACCCTGACACCGTGGCTGTTTAGCTCCTCCTTAGCATCTGCGGCGCGAAAAAACGGGTTCACGATATCCATATCGACTAGTGCAACTTTTTTGCCGCTCCTTACCAACTCCAGTGCAAAGTTTATGGAAATCTCAGTTTTTCCGCTCCCAAAATGCCCGGCAAACACGAACAGCCTCTTCCCCGGGAATAAATCAGAAATCATAACAGTACCCCTTCGTTTCTCTCTTAGTGTGGTTTATGATACGAATTTACCACATAGCGTGAGCGGACGATACCCGCCCCTACGTTACGTGAATAGGTGGCCCCTACGTTACGCGAGTAGGTGGCCCCTACGTGTTTACGTGGGCAGGTGGCCCCTACGTGACTGCGCGGGCTGGTAGCCCCTATCCTACGTCTATTTCAGCCGTTCTATGCCTGCAACAACTTTTTCAAGCATGTCGCGGTACTTAGTCAGCTTGTCTTTTTCCTCTTCAATGACCTTCTTCGGCGCCTTCGACGTAAAACCTGGGTTGTTTAGTTTGCTTTCAGCCCGCTCTACTTCGCCCAAAAGCGTCTTCTTTTCTTTTTCCAGGCGTAGAATTTCCTTTTCAATGTCAATAAGCTCCTCAAGTGGCAAAAACACCTCCACGCCCCGCGCCACAACAACTACCGCATCGCTTGGAACCAGGTTCTTGCTGTCTCTGACGTCAAACGGCAATATGCCCGCTAGCCTTTCAATAAAGGTCCTTCCGCTCTCCAACGCTTCGGCGGTCCCTCTATCCGATGTGACGAATACAGCGTTCACCCTTTTCGACGGTGGGACGTTCATGTCCGATCTGATGTTTCTAATGCCCCTTATCAGCTCCATGAGCAATTCCATTGCGGCAGAGTCTTCAGCCGCCTCCAGCGCTTCGTCATACTTCGGCCATTCGGAGATCATAACGCTTGCCGTGTCAGTTTCACTGCTTAAGGCGGCACCGGCCTTGTCTATGATCGCGCAATAAATTTCTTCCGAAATGAATGGCATGAACGGGTGCAACAGCTTCATGCTGCAAGCGAGCGCCCTGCACAGTGTGTACATCGCTTCGTTGCGTGATTCCGAAGTTTTGTCAAAGAGCCTCGGCTTAACAATCTCAATATACCAATCACAGAATTCCTCCCATATGAATTCATATATCTTTTGGAGGGCAATACCCAGCTCGAACTTTTCCAAATTGTCGGAAACTTCCGCAACCAGGCTATTCAATCGCGACAGAATCCATCTGTCGGCAATTGTGAATTTGCTTGGGTCGGCATTCCCGAAATCCGCCCCGTCGTCAACGCTCATTAGGACGAAGCGCGAAGCGTTCCATATTTTGTTAGCGAAATTCCTTGCAGACTCCACCTTGTCGGTAGAAAACCTGAGGTCGTGCCCTGGGGATACCCCGATTGTAAGCGCGAACCGTAGCGCGTCCGTCCCGTACTCGTTAATGATGTCAAGCGGGTCAATGCCGTTCCCTAAGGACTTGCTCATTTTTCTTCCTTGCCCGTCTCGTATCATACCATGAATAAACACATGTCTGAAAGGTATTTTGCCAGTATTCTCAACGCCGGAGAATATCATCCGCGCAACCCAGAAGAAAATTATGTCATAACCCGTCACCAACACGTCGGTGGGGTAATAATAGTCCAGCTCAGGAGTATTGTCAGGCCACCCAAGGGTGGAGAACGGCCATAACGCGGAACTAAACCATGTGTCAAGCGTATTGTCGTCCTGCCTTACGTCATGCCCGCCGCATTCCTTGCAGACAGTGACAGCATTCCGCGAGACTTGCTCGGCACCGCACCCGCCGCAATAGTAAACCGGTATTCTGTGTCCCCACCAAAGCTGCCGGGATATGCACCAATCCTGGATATTCTCCATCCAGTTGTAATATGTCTTGGAGAACCTGTCGGGGACAAACTTTATTTCGCCGCTTTTGACGACGCCGATCGCCGGCTCCGCCAGCGGTTTCATGCTAACAAACCATTGGTTAGATATCAGGGGTTCAATAGTCGTGTTGCACCTATAGCACTCGCCAACATTATGGACATGTGGCTCGGTTTTAGCCATTAGCCCGCGAGCTTCCAACTCTTCGACGATCCTTTTCCTCGCGTCGTACCTGTCCATGCCCTCATACGCGCCGCCCTCACTATTTATGTACCCAAAGTCGTCAATCACCCTGATCTGGGGCAGGTCGTGCCTTAGCCCAACTTCAAAGTCGTTGGGGTCGTGGGCGGGCGTTATTTTTACCGCGCCAGTCCCGAGTTCCATATCGACATAAGTATCCGCGATAACCGGTATTTCCCTCTCCATGAGCGGCAAAATGACTGTTTGCCCAATCAGTTCCTTGTACCTCGGGTCGTCGGGATGTACCGCCACGGCTGTGTCGCCCAGCATTGTCTCGGGCCTTGTAGTGGCTACCACTATATATTTGTCAATCCCCTTAACCGGGTACTTGACATGCCAAAAAACACTTTCCCTCTCCTGGTACTCCACTTCCGCGTCGGATATGGAAGTGCGGCATTTGGGGCACCAGTTAATGATCCTGTCCCCCCTGTATATGAGCCCTTTTTCATAGAGCCTAATAAACACCTCCAGAACCGCCGCCGACAAACCTTCGTCCATCGTGAAGCGCTCCCTCTCCCAGTCGCATGAGCAGCCTAGCCGTTTTAGCTGTTCGACTATCTTACCTCCGTAGACGCGCTTCCATTCCCATGCCCGCTTCAGGAACTCGCCCCTCCCAATCTGCTCTTTTGTCAATCCTTCCGCCTTTAGCGCCTCAACCAGTTTCGCTTCGGTCGCGATGCTGGCATGATCCGTCCCCGGCATCCAAAGCGTCGAATACCCCTGCATCCTCTTCCACCTTATCAGGATGTCTTGAATGGTGTTATCAAGGGCATGGCCCATATGAAGCTGCCCAGTTATATTCGGCGGCGGTATTACAATGCAGTACGGCTCCTTGTCGGGGCTGGGTTCCGCGTGGAACCAGTTGCCATCGAGCCATTTTTGATAAAGCCTTTTCTCAACCGCGTCCGGCGAGTACGTTTTTGCGATGTTTACATTTTCAGTCATAAATCTGCTCCTATGTTTGTTTTGTAGTGTCTAAAAAACCGTTATTTACCCTGTCTATATTTGAGGATAGATATCTGTTTTAAAAGCGTTTGTATATCAATGCCCGGTACCAGCTCATACCATCCAGTGATAAGCTCTCCGGTAAGTCTTTGTCTCCTCACTTCCGCCATAAATTCATCCACGCTGGAAATGATGCCCGCCCTGTACAGATTGTTGGCAATTGTAGTAGCTCCGTCGCTTCGCTTAATCTCAAAAGAAACTGTCGCCTTGTTCGAACTTTGAACATCAGGGGCAGAGGCCGCCTGTGTTGTGGGTTCGCTTGGCGTTGGCTCCGTCGCTGGGCTTGGCGTTGGATCTGTTGCGGGGCTTGGGGCTGGTGGTGCTGTAGTCGCTTCGTCTGGCGTTGTGGTGGAGGCTTGTGTTGGCTCTGCGGCTGGTGCCGGGCTTCGCGCCGGTGTAGGCGTTGCGTCGGGTGCCGGGCTTATCGCTGGTGTGGGTATTGCGGCTGGCACCGGGCTTCGCGTAGGTGTGGGCATTGCGGCTGGCACCGGGCTTCGCGTAGGTGTGGGCATTGCAATGACCACTGGACCTCTTGCCGGTGTGGGCAATACAATAGCCACCGAGCTTCGAGCGGTCGTGGACGGTTCAGTATGCGCCTGGCTTAACGACGGCATGGGTGCCAAGTTATTCATTTGCACAAGGCCCATCCCCCATTTCCGTGCAACAGGCAACATAACAATTGTAACAGGTGCTGGGAACATCTCCGGTGCGGTAGCCTGTTTTCGCGTGGGCATTGGTGTCGGGTATCGCGCAGGCGTTGGTGCCGTGAACATCTTCGGTGCAGTTGTCTGTTTTCGCGTAGGCGTTGGTGCTGGGTATCGCGCTGGAATGGCCACTTGGACTCTCGCCGATGTGGGCATCGGGCTATATTGGGTAGCAGCTGCCACAATAGCCGTTAGGTCTTGCATTGGCACTGGCACCATGCTCCGCGTCTGTGCAGTGCCAGGAGCAACTTTCGTGACAAGCCCATACCTTTGTGGCTGTGTATCCCCCCGGCTATGCGCTGAAGTGCCCCCAGGGTTCCGTGCCTGTGTGTTCTCCATGCCTTGTCTCTGTGCTCCCCCCTGGTTAAGTGACGATGGCGTACTCCCAGGGCCTAGCACAGGAGCAATTGAAATTGCGGGGCTATGCGCCGGGGTAATTGTTGCTGCAGGGCTATGCACCGGGGCGATTGTAATTGTAGGGCTTTGTGTTGGGGCGATTGACGCTGTGGGGCTATGCGTAGGGGTTAGCGTAGCAAAAGGCTCCAGCCCAGCCGTATTAGAAACATCGGAGAAAGAAGATAACACAATGGTGTTTATCTTGATCCCATTATATTCTTCCTCATTCAGATGATACCCGTCAGCTCTTTCGTCGTCTATACCGTAAAACAGTAAGCCCCCGCTAGTCATGCTATCATTTTTCCTGTTTATCCTCTGGGCAGCTTCAAGTACTTCGTCGTCACTGACAAAAGCTAAAGGGCTGGAATTATACAAATACACTGCGCATACAAGCGATGCAAATATCAGCCCTAGTCCAAACCCGAGCAGAATATTCTTATAACTAAAACTTTTCATAATAACTCTTTAGGCCTATTATCAGTTCAACCTCGCCTTTCCCAATGTTGAGTTTTCTTGCAATTTCCGCTTCTGTCATGCCTTCGTCCGCATATTTTAGAATACTTCCGTATTTTTTTTCATTCATAGTCAGCACTGCCGTTCTTTTCCCGTTTTCGATTACAGCCTTACCTTTTAGCAACCTAATATCATACGGCTGCCTTTCTTCAAGCTCAGAGCCACCGCTTTGGGCATGGGCAGCCCTGTTTCGGCGTTCCATCCTATACACAGCCTTCTTCGTCTGAACCCGATTTACTTTTTGAGCTTCACGCTGGCTTTCTTTTTGAGCCTTACGCAAGCTTTCTTTTTGAGCCTCACTCAGGCTTTCTTTTTGAACCACACTTTGGCTTTCTTTTTGAACTACACTCTGACTTTTCACGCGATTGAGACGTTCCCCAGACATATCCATGTTTACCTGTGTTTCAACGACTTTCTTCAACTTCTCGTCCAGCTTTGTTAGCTGGCTGTCGACCTCCGAGTTCTTCTTCTCAATTTGAGATATTATATAATCTGAGAAGTTATTCAATTCGTCAACCATTAGCTCGGCATCGCCGATTATCGACTGCAACTCACCCTTTCCAGCTTCTGCGATCCTGATGAACTCCTTGTTCCTCTTGCCTTCTCTAATAATCATGACAGCCGCAATCCCAACCACTCCTA
>Ga0099364_10011355_pt1 | contig 12173 bp, 6 predicted proteins | sample TergutTh196P3_FD_73070 | JGI IMG/M metagenome (GOLD analysis project Ga0099364, IMG submission 73070) | Microcerotermes parvus P3 segment gut microbial communities from Pointe-Noire, Republic of the Congo - Th196 P3 | ecosystem: Host-associated > Arthropoda: Insects > Digestive system > Gut ...
TTGTAGTGTTGCGAATGAAAGCAAGAACGCAAAATTGATTTATTTTTTTATTCATTGTGAAAAAATTTTATTTGATTATTATTAATATTTTAATATTTTGTTCAACATGTTTTTTTATTGATACGTAAAATAGATTGTACCCTCTAATTTAAAGAACTGATTTGTGCTTCCGGTTTTTATGTTTGGCACTATTGTTGTCCGTTGTTTACTGCTTTAATTTCATAAAAGGTATTTTCCTATCCGTTTCAAAAAAAATTAAGTTTTCTCTACTTTTTTATAATTCTTGTTCAACAATTTGTCAAATATATTTTTTAAAACATTTAGCAATCGGCTCTATGTTATATTTTTCGCACGTTTATTCGTGCATTTGCTTTGTTTGGGGTTTGCCTTTTTTGCGGCAGCCTTGCAAACGATGCCTTTCTTTTTCCCTTACAAACTTCAAGCGTAATCGCTATTTTGTCTGTTTTAATCTTCTTCAAATAATTCTGCAAATTAAGAACATTATTTTTTAATGCGCAAATTCTTTGGCGTTTTTTGATGAAAAAATATTAAATTCATCAACATTTTTCTATTTTTGTCCCGCCTTTCTTGTTTTAAGGTTAATAAATAAAAATCATTTGCTCGATACATTTATAGCCGCGCAAGAGGGCATTTTATTTTTTCGGGCTTGCGAGACCCGAATACCTCATTTACTTATTCTCTTATTCACTCATTCACTCATTCACTCATTCACTGATATATATCAAGATTTTTCATAGGCTCTCAAAAAATAGACAACCCCATATTTTTTGCATTGTTCTCTTTTTTCTGCTTGCGGAAGATGTTCGTATTTTTTTTCAACGTCGTTCCATATATCTGCAATTAATTTATCAGAAAATAGACGATACTCGTTAACTTTTTCTTGCAGTTTTTGGGTAGTATTAAGCAAATCTTTGTGAGAGTTGAATAGTTCGCAAAATTTCTCATATTTAACTTTAACCATTGCAAGCGAAGGGTTATAAATTCTTGTTGCACCTGTCATCATTCGTTCTTCTTCGCCAGAAATAAGTTTTTTGCCCCAAGAAATCAATTGCTGTTCGGTGCCAATTATTGGAACGGTATTTTCAAACTCATTAAGACCAAAAAATTTTCTCACTTCAGGCTTAAGTTCTCCTCTCAAAATGGAAAAATTTACCACCTGAAAGAAATGCGAAACATACAATCTTGCAGATCGATATTGCTCTGAAAGTTGCTTTCCAACAACAGCCTGCCGCTCTTTATTTTGCTTATATTGGTTTATGGTTTGTTCGAAATGAGGGAAAAAAGAGTTTAATTCCATAAAATTTTTTTGCGTAATTGCTAAATCTCTCGGACTTAATTGTTTTCCTTTATTCAGTGCAATTTTTAATGCACGAATACGCGCTAAATCTGTATTTGGTAAACGACGATACGGCATAAAATCATATTATTCTAATTCTTTAAAATATTTTTCTGTAACAAAACAGCGGCAAAATTAAAAAAAAATGCAAAAAAAACATTATTTTAGTGCTTTTTTTGTTTCATTAACTTTGATTTTTGGTTGTAAAAACAATTAATTACTTATATTTGTACCCGAAAAGAAAACTTCTTAACAAGTTTATACAGTTAATAATAAGATATATAGAAAGCAAAAAATTGAGGTAAAATCAATGAAAAATATTAGAAATTTTTGTATAATTGCACACATTGACCACGGTAAAAGTACATTGGCAGACCGTTTACTCGAATATACTGAAACAATAAGCGACAAAGAGTTGCAAAATCAAGTGTTAGATAGCATGGAACTTGAGCGGGAGCGCGGCATTACAATAAAAAGTAAAGCAATTCAAATGCAATACCGTTACGAAAATGAAGACTATATATTAAATTTGATAGATACACCCGGTCACGTTGATTTTTCATACGAAGTATCACGTTCAATAGCCGCCTGCGAAGGTGCTTTATTAGTTGTGGATGCCACACAGGGAATTCAGGCACAAACAATAAGTAACCTATATCAGGCTATTGACAACGATTTGACAATTATACCAATCCTCAATAAAATGGATATGGAAAGTGCTATGCCCGAAGAGGTTGAGGACCAAATAATTGACATGCTGGGGTGCAGACGTAGCGAAATTATTAAAGCAAGTGGAAAAACCGGAATGGGAGTGTATGAAATACTCGAAACAATTGTAGAACTTGTACCTCCTCCAAACGGAAGCCCCGATAAACCCCTGCAAGCATTGATTTTCGATTCTGTTTTCAATTCGTTCAGAGGAATAATTGCCTATTTTAAAGTTGTAAACGGCGAAATACGAAAAGGTGATATGGTAAAATTTGTAAATACGGGCAAAGAATATGATGCAGACGAAGTAGGAGTGCTTGGGTTAGGATTAATTCCAAAAGATATTGTAAGAACAGGGGATGTGGGATATATTATTTCGGGTATAAAATCGAGTAAGGAGGTAAAGGTAGGAGATACAATTACTCATGTGAAAAACTCTTGTAATGAAGCCATTGCAGGTTTTGAAGAAGTAAAGCCTATGGTTTTTGCAGGAGTTTATCCAATCGACACGGAAGATTACGAGGATCTAAGGACATCAATCGAAAAATTACAATTAAATGATGCATCATTGACATTTCAACCCGAATCGTCAGCAGCACTTGGTTTCGGTTTCAGATGCGGATTCCTCGGCTTGTTGCATATGGAAATTGTCCAAGAACGACTTGACCGTGAATTTAATATGGATGTTATAACCACAGTTCCAAATGTTCCATATTTGGCATATACAAAAAAAGGAGATGTTGTAGAAGTTAATAATCCATCAAGTTTACCCGAACAAGGTATTTTAGATTATGTTGAAGAGCCATACATAAAGGCTCAGGTAATAACTAAATCGGAATTTATTGGAAATATAATGACCCTCTGTCTGGGAAAACGCGGTGAATTAATTAGGCAGCATTACCTTACCACCGACCGTGCCGAAATTGAATTTGATATGCCATTAGCCGAAATTGTTTTCGATTTTTACGACAAACTGAAAAGTATTTCCAAAGGATATGCTTCTTTTGATTATCATACAACAGGTTTTCGCCCCTCAAAACTTATAAAACTTGATTTACTCTTGAACGGTGAAAATGTTGACGCTCTTTCTACACTTACTCATATCGACAATGCTTATGCTCTCGGCAAACGAATGTGCGAAAAATTAAAAGAACTTATTCCCAGACAGCAATATGACGTTGCAATTCAAGCGGCTATCGGGTCAAAAATTATTTCCCGTGAAACTGTTAAAGCACTTCGTAAAGATGTTACTGCAAAATGTTATGGCGGCGATATCACACGAAAACGAAAACTACTTGAAAAACAAAAGAAAGGAAAGAAAAGAGTGAAACAAGTGGGAAATGTTGAAGTACCACAAAAAGCATTTTTAGCGGTGTTGAAACTTGATTGAATCATTTTTTTGCAACTCTGAAAATCGGTGTATTATTAGTGAGTAGGGACAAGGCATGCCTTGTCCCTACAATTCCTATTTTATCATCTAATATCTATACTCTAAACTCTGTCCTCTCTTATTCAACTTAAACCCTAACTCCGCTGTATTTTAGGGGAGCCCACGATTAACTAATTGAATAATAGGGACATTACGATTTTTGTAGATAACCTAAATAGGTCATTCATAAAATCGTATATGCCTATATAATAGCATATTAGCAATTTCACATTATTCTATATAACAGATATACAGCATTATAGAAAAACGTCAAAAAAATATTAAAAAAAATAAAAAAAATTTGGCGGATTCAATTTTTATGTGTTTCTTTGCTGCCCTAAATAGGTTATTTTATTACTTTAAATGTTGAAAATCATGTATTTACCAGAATGGGCTCAAAAACATAAAGAAAAATATACGGAAATCAAAAAAATTAATAATGGTTTCTATAAGTACCGGGTGGCATTTATCTATAACAAAGAAAAAAAGAAAACAGAAAAGAAAACCCTTAAACTGTTAGGCAAAATTACCGAAAAAGACGGCTTTGTACCCTCCTCAAAAGACCTTTTGAGGCAAAAAAGCGAGGAGTTGCCACAAGTAGACATCAAAACTTATGGACTGTTCAAACTATATTCAGATTTGATAAAAGAAGAGATTGTATCGCTGAAAGAATTTTTTGGTGCCGAGCAAACAGAACGTCTGTTGAGTTTTTCGATGATGCGGTGGGCATATCAAACTCCAATAAAACGGGCAACTAACTATCATTCACATGATTTTTGTTCGCAACACTGGGCAACAAAAAACATGTCTGATAAGATTATTTCACTGAATTTAAAAGGATTTGGCGAGAATCGCCAAAAAGTTGTCGGTTGGATGAAAACCCTATTGCGCGATGTGCCTGAAAATGAGCAAAATTTTGTTTTGATGGATTCCACACATGCTTTAAGCGTGTCTGAAAATCTGGCAATTAACGCTAAAGGATATAATCCTGATTTAGATTTTGAAAAACAGATACGACTGATGTACCTCTTTTCTGCACAAATGAAACAACCTGTATATTACCGAATGATAGCGGGGAATATCACAGACGTAAAATCAATGTCGTTGTGTATCAAAGAAATGGACATCAAGGATAAAGTGATATTCATTGCCGACAAAGGATTCTTTAGCGCCGAAAATATTACTATGATGGATGAAGAAAATCTCTCTTATATTATTCCTTTGCACCGAAATAATAAATTGATTGATTATACTCCATTACAGAGTAACCACTTCAAAAAGGATGCCTCTCATTTTATTTTTCAGGATAGAATTATTTGGTATTATTCTTATCAAAAAGATGGTTATAACCTGATTACTTTTCTTGACGACCGACTCAGAGTGGAGGAAGAAAAAGAGTACTTGTGTCGAATAGAAAGCCATCCTGAAAATTATACCAAAAAGGGATTTGACGAAAAAATGCACGGTTTTGGGACTTTAACTATTGCCTATAAAGCAGATAATCTCGTAGATAGCAAAAACGAGGATAATAAAAAAGGAAAGCGAAAGAAAAAGAACGAAAAAGTAAAACCAAAAGAACAAATAGTTTATGAATCTTATAAACAGCGAAATGATATAGAAGTGATGTTTGACAGTTATAAGAACTATCTTGATGCCGATGTATCATACATGCAGAACCGATTTGTTATGGAAGGATGGCTTTTTGCTAACTTTATCGCTATGATTGCATATTACAAATTATACGTCAGGCTCAGGCAAGCAGAACTTTTATCTAAACATTCGCCAAAGGACATCATAGAACTATCCAAGGCAATTTGTAAATTGAAAATCAGAGGAGAGTGGTATTGTTCGGAAATTACCAAGAAAACTATGGAACTGTTCGCTAAAATTGGAATAGACTATACCTCTGAAACATCAAAACTACTGAATAATGAGCGAAATGATAAGCAGCCACACGACCAATTGGAATAGCCATCATCAATCAACCCTTCTAAAACTCCAACCTATTACGTTGCCTAAAGCTATCGATGAGTAGGTTTGCAGCATGTCTTGACTGCATCCTTCCCCGATAGAAAACGGTAGACTACCTAAATTGATGCGGAGTTAGGGCTTAAAATAAGGGAAGAGTTGTTAGAGGTTGTTCATTTCTACTAAGGGTACTTTTGTAAAATAAGGGTTTCTTCATAAAAAATTTTGCAATAATTATTTATTGATTGCTCCTAAACTCTATACTCTAAACTCTATACTCTAAACTCATACTCTAACCATTAACCGCTAACCAATACTCATTCACTGAAAACTGAAAACTTTTTTCTTTTTTTTTGTATTTCAAATATTTTTTATTACTTTTGTATTTTAATTTTAAGAAATAAAGGGGCCTTATAGTTCAAGGGATAGAACGGAAGTTTCCTAAACTTCAGATTCGCGTTCGAGTCGCGGTGAGGCTACAAAACTAACAATATGGCATTAAGAAAACTACATATAATTTGTACATCGGTTCCCCACCCCCCCGATTATGGTGGTGCAATAGATGTCTTTTACAAAATAAAAGCATTGCATGAGATAGGAGTAGATATTATTTTGCACTGTTTTGAGTACACAAGACCACAATCAGAGGAATTAAAAAAATATTGTAACGAAGTTCACTATTATCCAAGAAAATCAAAAATATTAAGTCAATTTTCGATGATTCCCTACATCGTAAAAAGTCGCTTTAATCCTTTTTTATTGCAACGACTTATGAAAGACAACTATCCTATTTTGTTCGAAGGAATTCATACAACTGCTTACCTGAATCATCCCGCCTTAAGTGGTCGCAAAAAGTGGCTACGAGCGCATAATATCGAAAATGATTATTATAATTCACTTTTTAAAGCCGAGAGAAAACTTTACAAAAAATGTTATTATAAATTAGAATCTTTAAGAATAAAAAAGTACAATGCCATTCATAGTTCAGCGGACGGAGTTTTTGCCATATCACAGTTCGATGCCGCATATCTTAACAATTTTAATGAAAATACTGTTTTGCTTAATGCTTTTCACGGACATTCACGCATTACATCACAAATAGGAAAAGGTGATTATATTTTATATCATGGCGATTTATCAGTTGCAGAAAACAACCGCTCGGCAGAATTTATGGTAGAAGTATGCAAAAGCCTACCATACAGGCTACGAATTGCAGGAAAGAACCCTCAATCAAACCTTGTTAATCTTGTAAAACATCATAAAAATATTGATTTGATAGATAATCCCGACGAAATTGATATGGAAGATTACATACAAAATGCTGGCGTTATTCTACTACCTGCAAAACAAAAAACAGGCTTAAGATTGAAATTATTAGTATCACTTTTCAAAGGTAGGCATTGTATTGCATCACCCGAAATGGTAATTGATACAGGACTTGAAAAATTATGTCAAATTGCAGATAATAAAGAAGAGTGGCGACAAACAATTAAACTTTGTATGGACACTCCTTTTACAGAATATCATTACAAACAACGTATTCAACCCTTAAAAATTTATACCGATACCGACAACGCAAGAGAAATTGTAAAATTGATTTTCGAAGAAAAAAGAGTGATATAAAAATTTATTTTTTTAAAAATCAATAAATAAATATTAAATATTTTATATATTTGCAAATCTTAAATCTCAAATCTTCTAATAAATAAAAAATATTTTGAGTTATATATGTTTTATTATTAATAATTAATTAAAACCTTAGTTCTTTTATGAATAAAGTACTTTTAACACTTTTTTGTGTGGTATTTATTGGGATTAATAGTACATTTTCCCAAACACGCACAATAACGGGTATAGTTACAGATGGCACAGACGGAACTCCCGTACCAGGGGCTTCCGTCCATGTTAAAGGGACAACAATAGGAACAATTACTCAGGCAGATGGAAATTATACATTATCAGTTCCAGAAAATGCCGAGAAACTTGTTTTCTCTTTTGTCGGTATGAAAACCCAAGAAATTGATATTGGAAGTCGCACTACAATTGATGCTACATTAGAAAGCGACACCAAGATGATTGATGAAGTAATTGTCGTTGCCTACGGTACAGTTAAACGCGAGGCAAAAACAGGCTCGGTATCTTCCGTTAGCGGAGATAAGATTGCTGAACTGCCTGTTTCTTCTATCGACAAAGCGCTTGCAGGTAAAATGGCGGGCGTTTCAATTACATCATCAACAGGACAGCCTGGTGCTGCTTCTGACATTCGTATCAGAGGCAACTCCTCGATTAATGCAGGAAACGACCCTCTTTGGGTTGTTGATGGTATCCCAATTATGACCGGGGACCAAAGCATTTTTACAAACACAAGTAACGCTCTATCGTCATTAAACATGAACGACGTAGAGTCGATTACAGTTTTGAAAGACGCTGCAGCAGCCTCCGTTTACGGGTCAAGAGCAGCAAACGGCGTTATTCTTGTAACCACGAAATCAGGTAAAGACGGAAAAGCCAAATTTGCAGCGCGAGCAAAAGTTGGTATATCATGGTTAGCAAACGACAATAATTATGCCGTAATGACAGGCGAAGAACTACTTAGTTTTCAGAGGCAAGCAGTGATTAATGCGGGATTTAATCCCGACAGTCCAAATTCCAATCCGAGTTTGCCAAATTATAGTCCATACTACCGCCCCATGGAAATTTTAAGTCGTGAGCAAACAAGTTGGATGGATTGGGTTACAAGATACGGTAAATTACAAGAGTACGAAATTAACGCCTCCGGAGGAAATGCAAGAGGAAGTTATTACAGTTCTCTTTTGGCTCATAGAAATGACGGCGTTTTCTACGGCATCGATTTTTCTAAATTTTCATACAGAATAAATGCCGACTACAAACTGACAAACAATATTGAAACAGGAACACGTATCAATGTTGCTTATAGCGAAAGTAATGACGTTGCTATGCAGGCTCTTTATTATGTAAATCCGCTTTTTGCGGGGATGACAATACAACCGTGGACACAAAAATTCAATAGTGAAGGAGACCACAATGTTAATATCCCCGAAAACAGCAACGCAAATCCAAGAGCAACCGCTAAATATGAAGACCAATTTTCAAAACAATACAGATTCACGGGAAATATGTATCTTCAGTGGACACCCGTAAAAAATTTAGTTTTGAGAACTACAAATGCTTTTGAGGGTATGTTTGAAGACGGACGAAGATATTGGGCAGCAGAAGTCAATCAAGGTACTTCTACATTGCAGTCATCTAAAACATTTTACACACAAATGACAACTTCAAACACTGCTACCTACAATAATATTTTTTCAGACGTTCATTCTGTAAGATTGCTCGGAGGGCAGGAGGCTATGAAATCAGTTTTTGAAATGTTATATCTATATTCACCTGATGTTGACCCCGCTGTTCCTTATCCTACTACTTCAACACCCGAAGATGATGAAGGAGATTATGATTATTCTGCCGAAACAATGATGTCATATTTTGGCATTTTAGATTATAGTTTTGATTCAAAATATTATTTACAGGCTTCTATTCGATATGATGGAAGTTCTTTGTTTGGTAATAACAATATATGGGGACTATTTTGGTCGGTAGGTGCGTCGTGGAACATTCATAACGAAGAATTTTTGAAAGACATTTCATTTCTAAACATTTTGAAAGTTAGGGCAAGTTATGGTGTAAACGGAAATAATAATATTTTGGCATATCGCGCTTATGGTATCTACCGTTCAGTAAACTATAACGGAACAACAGGTTATATTCCGAGCAGACCCGAAAACCCCGAACTCTCGTGGGAAAAAAACTATACATGGAATGCAGGTATAGATTTTGGGGTATTAGGATGGTTATCGGCTAGCATTGACGTTTATAATCGTAAAACAACCGATATGCTTTTAAGCAAAAGAGTTCCGCAAACTACAGGTTTTACCTATAATTTTGTTAATATTGGTGAACTAGAAAACAAAGGAATAGAACTGCAATTAGATGCAGAAGTGCTAAAACAAGGAGACTTTGTTTGGGACATTGGTGCAAATATTGCATTTAATAGAACAAAAATTATTGACTTAGCAGACAACGAATTCCTTACATGGTTTCCAATTGGCGACCCCGAAGCAGAAGGTCGTTTAAGGCATATTGTTGGAAAATCATATCTTACTTTTTGGTTAAAAGAGTATTATGGAGTGAACCCCACAAACGGCGAACCGCTATTTGTAGACGATGATGGAAATATTACTAATGTTTACGACAAGGCAAGATATATTAATGCGGGTTCACCTGAACCTAAATTTACAGGTGGTTTTAATACCTCTCTATCGTGGAAAGGATTTAACCTTGGTGCATTTTTTGAATTTAAGGGAGGAAATAAAATTATGATTGTAGAAAATCGTTATATTCAAGCAGATGGTAATCAAATGAATATGAACCAAGCAAAAAGCGCACTTAATTACTGGAAAAATGTAGGTGATGTAGGTGTTAATCCCAAACCAATTGCAGGAAATGGCAATAACGGTTATAACGGAAATACAACCCGTTGGATAGAAAAAGGAGACTATCTGCGTGTTAAAGACATAACGTTAGCATACACATTGCCCAAACATATTACAGATAGGGCGTCGCTTGGGTCAGCAAGAGTTTACGTTAGCGGACTCAATATTTACACGTTCCATGACGTAAATTTTTGGGATCCCGAACGGGGAGTGGACGGAATGGGATACGGAATTTATCCCATGACTAAATCTTTTATTGGAGGTATTGAAATAACATTTTAATTAATAAGGAGATAAAATATGAAAAAAATAATAATTTCAATTGCAACTATTGCGATTATGCTATTTTCTAATTGTAACGATTTTTTAATAGAAAATCCTAGATTGGGACAAAGCGATGTATTAATCCTTGACACATACGTAGGTTTAGATAAAGCAACTGCAGGTGTTTATGCTTATATTTCTGACCAATTCTGGTATGGTGCCGATTACGTTTTAGATGCCGAAATGCGCTCAGGAAATGGTAAAAGACATATGGAATATGAATCTGGTCGTGCAATGGTTCCATATAGTTGGAATTACAATCCAGATGGCACTGCACCCTTTTGGGGAATAGGATATGCTGCTATTGCGGCTTCCAACAAAATTATGGAAAATTTGGAAGGTAAAGATATTGGAGATATTACCGCACAAGATTTAGATAATTTGAAAGCAGAATGCCTATTTATTAGAGCACTTGCGCATTTCGACTTAGTGAGATTATATGCACAGTCTTATACTTCGCCTACAAATTACGGCGTTCCATATATGAAATCAACCGACCCTTCATTGCTACCCTCACGAAATACTGTACAAGAAGTTTTCGCTTCTATTGTAGAAGATTTATTAGAGGCTGAAAAAATAATTGATCCTGATTACGAAAGAGCAGGAGTTACCGACACAAAATCTGTGGTTTCGTTACCCGTTATTCAGGCACTACTATCACGTGCATATCTTTATATGGGCAAATGGAAAGAATGTGCCGAATATGCAACAAAAGTTATAAACGATAATTCGTTTTCAATGTGGAAAGCAGAAGAATTAGAAGATGTTTGGATGGAAGATGTGCCCACAAGTGGTGAAGTTATTTTTCAAATGATTGGAGCAAGTGGAAACTCTTTTGATGCGTTCTGGGAAGGATCACCTTGGATGACTGATTTCGAAGGATATGGTGATATTGGAGCAAGTATAGATTTAGTGAATATATATGGTGATGATGACGTTAGAAAAAAACTTTTTAAAAGCCCCGATGACCAACTATTTTGGACAACGAAATATAACGGAAAAAATAAGAGAATGCCAGACGTTAACAATACAATTATTTTGCGACTTTCTGAAATGTACCTTAACAGAGCAGAAGCCAATATGGAAGCAGGTACTATGATTGGTGATACTCCTGCAAACGACTTAAACGTAATTATTTCTAATCGTAATGCAGAAGAACTTTCAAGTGTTGGAATGGGGGACATTTATATGGAGAGAAGAAAAGAATTAGCATTTGAAGGGCATTTAGTTTTTGATTTATCAAGAACAGGACGTCCGTTAGAGCGTGGCGACGATTATACAGGAGATCCTGCTAATAAAAATATTCCTTATCCAAACTATAAATGGGCATTGCCAATATCCAAGGCAGAAATGGACGTTAACCCTAATCTAAAACCTCAAAATCCAGGATATGGAGACTAATAAATATAATAAAATTAATTTAATTGATATGAAAAAGATATTATTTTTTATAGGAACAATATTTGGAATTTTTGTTTACTTTACATCTTGTAATGTAAATAGTGAACAAATACCAGCGTTTAACGACAAAGATGCATACGTAGCATTTACATCATTAACAGCCTCGGTTGACGAAGATTATTGTGTTCACCTCAGAAAAGGGAACGGTCAAAATTTTAAAATACCCGTTACATTGGCTTCTATTTCAGGTAAAGCAAGTACAGTAGAATTTATTGTAGAAGATGGTAAATATGTAGATAGAGATTCTTTGAAAAATGCTAAAGCGGGAATAAATTATAATTTAATAGGTGGTAATACTTTAAATTTTACTCCAGAAAACAGAATCCAATATATTGAACTAGAAATTATCAATGTACCCGATTCTTTAACAGGCGACCTAGAATTTTCTGTTACTTTGCTTAAAGCAGGAGCGGTAAAT
>Ga0099364_10011356_pt1 | contig 12173 bp, 19 predicted proteins | sample TergutTh196P3_FD_73070 | JGI IMG/M metagenome (GOLD analysis project Ga0099364, IMG submission 73070) | Microcerotermes parvus P3 segment gut microbial communities from Pointe-Noire, Republic of the Congo - Th196 P3 | ecosystem: Host-associated > Arthropoda: Insects > Digestive system > Gut ...
AAGTGTCGTTATCGTCCTGCTCGGTTTGACAATCGGGCTAGTTCCCGCAGGGCGGGTTGGTTGCCGCCTAGTGTGGAGCGACGGTTAGGTCGTCATAAAAAGACGATAGATAAATTGAAGTCGATTTGTCCGGTGTCTGACGTTAGAATTGAAGGTGCTTCGTTTGACATTCAGAAGTTGAATGACCCTAATATTTCGGGCGTTGGTTATCAACAGGGTGTATTACATCGTACTAACATGCGGAATTACTTGTTTGCCAGAGAGAATGGACTTTGTCAGTACTGTGGTAAACAGATTCAGAAGGGTGAGCGGATTGAGATGCATCACATAAGACAACGTAGTGAAGGTGGAACTGATAAGCCTAGTAACATGGCGTTATTTCATGAGAAGTGCCATCGCACAATGCATGTTAAAAACGACTTCAGTACGTTGAAAAAGAATAAACAGTACAAAGCCGAGACGTTTATGAACATCCTGCGTAAAAGATTGTTTGAACATTTTCCAGGAGCGATTGAGACGTTTGGTTATGAAACATCCACGAAACGGAATGAATTGGGTTTGCCAAAGGAACATTACATAGATGCGTTTGTTATTGCTGGTGGGACTACCCAGAGTATTCCCAAGCCATTGAAGTTAGTGGAGCGACGTAGAAATAATCGTAGTCTTCAGGTTCAGAAGCCGGGCAAGCAGATAGCGATTCGAAGGAAACGTTATGCTATTCAGCCTGGTGATTTGGTTTGGGTCGGAAAGAAGCGGTTCGTGTCGAAAGGTTGTGGTAGTTATGGTAAGACTGTTTGGGTTATGAAAGATGGTAAACGTTATCAACTTTCCGTTTCTAAAATAACTAAAGTGTACCACTTCGGAACGCTAGGATTCGAACAGTAGAATTCATTAGAATAATATGAGCGGACATTTTTAAATGTGCTGAACTAGAAACTGCTCCGCCGTTCGATGGACATACGTCGGTAGATGCGTTACAGCGTATTTTTAATTTCGCAAGTGAATTTTCAATAGCAGTGCTATGACAGAATTGGCTGATATTTTTGAGGAGGAGCAGTTTTGTAAAGAACTTGCAGAACGACTCAACATTACGTACATCAAGTTACCTAAAGATCATGGTCGCTATCGTGTCGACACTGCTGCGAGTATATTCGATGAAATCAGGATGTGTGACTATACTTCTGTTGATATTTATCTAGTTTGTTTCTATCATGAGTTAGGTCATATTTTAGTAACTCGTGATAACGTCTCGTTTCTTTCCAAGTTTGAGCGGGAATTACATGCTTGGAAATATGGTCTGCGTGAATTGGAAAAGTCGTACAACGTAACGTATGAGATGGTTAATTTCATGCTTGATGCACTTTTAACGTATGTTTGGGCGACTGAAACTTACAAATAATCATGACTTATCCTGCCCCTGCTTTACAACCAGAGCCTGACCGAAAGAAAACAGCCGTTGCGGTTGAATTAGCCCCGATTCCTCAAACGTGTGGCGAGTTATTTGGGTATTCGGAGGCGTGGTCGGACGAGATGAGTTATCTCGCCGACGACATGGACAAGTATGAAAAAGAGTATGCTTATGCCAGTTACATGGCAGCGAAGTTTGCGTGGGTGACGGTGGCGTTGCGCAACCGCCCAGAATACACGTCGGAACATCGTTTTGCACAGGCGGAAATCGACGACTTGATGGCGCAGTACGATACTACCTTCCCAGAGCGGGTAGTCCCTGAATATCTCCGGTTGCCTGAAGAGTTGGAGAAAGTATTCGGTAACGTGAAGGAAATCTGCAAGGATTTGAACGATAAAATCAAAGCGGGTAAGCCGATTTCCAAAGACGACGTTATTAAGATGAAGTTTGATGAGGAACCAGATTGGGATACCGGTTCGACGTACAAAGATGACTTCAAAAAGTTAAACAAGTATAAAGGTAAAGGCGACAGCGATGGTGCTTTTGTCGAAGCATAGTTTACTTGTGAAAGTTGATTGTTACTCTACATTACGTCAACAAGAATTTTTGAAAAGGATATAACTATGTTGGTTTTAATGCGGGGTTGGTCAGGTTCTGGTAAATCATACCACGTCCAGAAGTTCATGAAAGCGCATCCGGGTTCTTTGGCGTACAGCACCGACGACTTTTGGAGTATGGACGGAGCCTATCGTTTTGACCGGGAACGGTTGAATGAAGCCCATGCGTGGAATATCAATCGAGTGCGATTAACGCTTAAAGAGTCTGCTGGATTGTTTCGAGGTAAAGAGCGGCACATCTTCATTGATAACGTGAACATAAAGGTAATGCACATGCAGTCGTACATTGACCTTGCGAAACAGCATGACGTGCAGGTTTGTCAGTTTGTATCACCATCTGTTGCAGGGACTGTGAATAGATGGCGTGCATTGTGTGGCAGAGACGACAAGCAAAAAGCACTACTCGATGTGTACTCATGCTGGCGTCGAAGCACTCATGCGGTTCCGCTTTCCACGATGGTTCGCTGGATGGAGGAGTTTGAAATTGACGATTCGATTGAATATGTTTTGTTAAATCACCAACAAAGTGAGAATCTATAATACATCATGACAGAAAACAGAATTCCTGAAAGTAGACCAGATACGTTTCAAGCGGTTGTTCAGCGATTGTTAGAAGATACCGTCAATAACAATTTAGCGTGGTCGTGTGAAACTAAAAGTTACGGTGATGTTTATACTGTGACATACGGCTTGTTGTCATTTACGTTAGACATGAATGACGAATTGGGCTATGGATTTTCACCTGAATTGTACGCTGATGGCTATCGTCTCGATAAGGTACTTGATTCTGAATTATTCGAAGAACTTCAGACCGCTGTGAAGGTAAATCATGAATGTTTTTTAGTTGCACAGTTTAATTATGATCCTGCTAAAGAAGTGCTTGAATTTCTTTAAACTAAAATCTATAATACGTGCCTTTAACCACAATTAATTCATGGGCAAAACAAAAGAAGTAACATTCCATTACGACGAGGCGGCTAAATGCGACGTAGCCTTGTTCACGTTCAAAGACGATGTCTGCTCCGCAGGCGGGGTAGTCGACCCTGGTGCGAACCAGACGGAGGGCTTGTCGATAGCGGGCAAGGGCAAAGCCTCGCTACTGCTGTCGAATCATTTTTTCCCGTTTCTGACGCAGAACGGGAAAAACACGCATTTCATGAGTGCGGACGTTGCGAACGGGACGATGCGCTGTCTGAAACTCGACATGATCCCGCTGGAGTTCATCTGGCGGAGTAAGGCATGGGGTTCTTTCTGCAAGACGTATGGCGTTCCACAGGGGCAGGATTTGGGCGAAGGCGGGCTGGTTGAGGTAACGCTCAAGAACGACGAACTGGGCGACCCTCGCATCTGCGAAGAGGCATGTGTTCGGTTGGGACTCGTGACGCAATACAACTATCGGTTGTGTTATGAATATACGAAACGCATCGGCGACGTGCTTGCCCGTGAATTGTTTACAAAACATCAACTTGAACTAATTGACTTCAAAGTCGAGTTTGGGTTGTTTAACGATGTAGTGAAGTTGGGCGACGAGATCAGCGGTGATATTATGCGGGTGCTGGACGCAGACGGCAACTCCGTTAACCCAGTGACTCTTGCAGAGATTATAACCGGAGTATATATCGGTTCACGAGTTTAACGGCGGTGAAGCCTACAAGTGCGGCATTAGCGGTTGTGGTGAAGCAAACTAAACTAGGGTGTCGGGTGACACCCTAACGATACGGCGAGACGATGAGGTCGTCCGCACGGTAGCACCCGTGTTGTTGTGAGGTTCGACTCCTCCCGCCGTAGGTGGTTTTTAGAAATAAGGCTATGCATTCAATACACTTACAATATGCTTTGCGATGGCATGAACCTGAAAAAGGTTGTGGCAATAGGGACAAACAGCATTACGTTTTATACTGTGGTACCGTTCGATTGGCTATCATCGAAGAAGATTTATTTCAGGGGCGGTCGTTTAAACTACGATATGCGGTTTTTTATGTCGAAGACTCTGTTTTTAAAGTTTGGAACGGTTTAGATAATGCAAAGCGGGAATTAGAAGAACTCGCACTGGCATGGTTGGATGGATTTCAGGTACAAGTAGTTGAGTGAGTTAACTTTAAAGGAGAACATTATGAAAACGAGACGTGAATTTTTAACCGCCACCGCAGGTGCGGTAATCGGCGGGGTTACAGGAACGGCGGCAGCAAATACTGTCCAGCCACTTGGCGAGCAGTACAGCGAGGTGGGTGTGGATGGGCGACGCTATTCCAATAGTCACATCACTGAAAAACGCATGCGAGCGGAGAGAGAAGATGTTCCCGATACGTTGAAACATGTAGACCGGCTCATTATTCGGGCGTGTCAGAAGGTTGTCGAAGACTGTAAGTGGTCAGTCTATCGAGACATCAACTCCCGAATTGAAGATGGCGTACTGATCTATAACGAGAACGCTCCGTTGGTATTTACCGCCCGTCTTAACCAGACGGTTTATGACGGTTTTTACGCTGTACGTAAGGAAGCGGCATTTAACGAAATGCCAGAGTTGAAAATTAAAATCGATAAGTTGGTAGATTTCAGTTTCAACCCTGCTGTCATAGTATTCGATACGTTGGACGAAACGGCGTTAGTCCGGGCGCAGGAGTTTTTTGCCCTCTACGGCACATCCACGAAAAAATATCTGCCGACAGATGAATACCCTGACGGTGCGGAAATCACATACGAGAATGCCACTGTTATGCTTGCGAAGAGAACTTCACAGGACGGCGAGACGCATTGTTTAACGTTCCCTCGTCGGCAGCAAACTATCATGCGGTTATATAGAGCCGGAGTCGAAGGCACTAGAGACGACCTTGCAAAGATAGCCGACATGCTGGAAAAATGGCACGACGGCGTGGGCGTGTTTCGAGTGGAAATGATAAGCCTTGAGATTGTTAATAAACTCGGCATTGTGTGATAAAAATAGCAGAGTGGAGAAGTTGGTTATCTCGGAAGGCTCATAACCTTCAGGTCGCAGGTTCAAATCCTGCCTCTGCCACTTGCAATGTTCATGGTGAATGTTACAGAGAACCCTTAACAAAAAGGAGAATTTTATGACGGATGTGACAAAAGATGATGCGTGTTCGTGTGAGAAGCCTGACCCGAACAGCAAGAACCTGTACTGTAATCTCACTAATGGTGAGCAGAACGCCTATGTGCTTGATTTCTTATCGCTGATCGCCCGCAAAGGAGCTTCATATCAAGACGTGAAGTGCATCTGCGAACTTATGCGTCGGAATGCGATGGACAGTGCGAAGATGCTTGAGGCGGAGGCGATGGTCTTTGGTGCGAGGGTTATAGACCCGATTGTTAAACCTGAAGGTTAGTGTCAGTAGTTTGCTATTTTAGGGTGTCACCCGACACCCTAGCCTTCCTTGCAAAAAGATTGTTTTAGTTGGCTTATATGGCAGACAACCCTGCAAAAATTTTAACGAAGCGGCAGTTTCAGTATTTGGATTATATTCGATTAACTGCGATAGATGATCGAATTCGTTTTGTGAATTGTATGACTGATAAAACCGATTTACGCAATGCTTGTGCTGATTTGCATAAAGTACAAACAACGCTGGTGTTGGCTGCTTCAAAACAGGATGTGTTAGAGTGGTGTTATTATTCTCGTTTATACCATATTGAAATTTTATGTAATAATGCGATGAACACACAGGTACGAAAATCCGCTAGTAAACATCTTAAACGAATTGATAAGATTAGTAAGAAACTTCAACTCGCACATTTGAAATGACACCATTACGAACTCATTGTCCTTATTGCAATTCCGGTGCAACGTTTTTCAAACAGACTACTTCGTCTTTTGAACAGTACACGCAGTATTCGGTAGGCTGTTCCGGCAGTGGTTGTAAGATAAAACCGCAGACGCTTTTTGTCAAAGATGAGGCGGAGGCGGTGGCTATTTGGGACGGCTGGTTGAAAGACCGGTTTCAGCAGGATGACTTGCCACCGGTAGGAGTGGTTGACCATTAATCGGTTTTTACGAACCTGTCATGCAAGGCTTTGTCTATGAGCGGGATTTGTGCTTCGTATTTATCCATCAGGTACATTAGCAGTTTTGTATGATGCTCGTTAATCGCCACAGTTAAAAGGGTTAAGGCTACTTTTTCCCCCATGCTGTGCTGTTCTGTTGCGCAGGTACGAGCGAATTCGTCATCCGTTTCAAGCCACGATTGGACGAGTGATACGTCTATATCCACATGCTGGCATGCCAGATGTATAAACGGTATTTTTGCGAAGACTTTTAAGAATGTGGCTTTAAGTTCGGCTTCAGTGGGTGGCGGTTTAGGTTCGGCGGGCGGTGGTGTTTTTTCTTTAACGTCGTATGTGTCAAACAGATGATTGACGGCGGAGACGACAGCGTCGGAGATGGCGGTGGCGAGAGTAGAGGCAAATTTTTCTCGATTCATGATTTTTGAAACGGTTAGGTTTATGTTTTATAGAAACCTTCGTTGTTAAAATAAACCTAGTCTATAATATGTGAGGCTTGTAAACAAACATCAGCATGATGGCGACATTGGTGACACAGAGCAGAATACGGAAACAGCATTGAGTTTAAACTATTTTGTATAGTACGTCGACAGGCACGAGTTAACAGAATGTGAAAACAATGCTTACCACAGTTTGAAAGGAAACAAGCCTCTTTTTATCATGATTGATTTTATTTTTACTATATTCGGATGGTTTAAAATAAACGTCGCACCCGCTATATGTCCGGCGGGGTTGTTGTATGAAGTGGACATGGTACGAAATGTTTACACGTTTCGTCCACATTTTATGATTCGAGGTCGATGCACATTTGAGTAGCCTATTATTGAATGCGACGTGAGGGCTGTCGGCGGACAGCCCTTTTATTCTTGTGATATTTTTTCAAATTTCTATATTATAGTATGCGATATTTGATTCGTTTTTAGTGGAAGGATGTATTACATGAAATCTAAAAGAAATACACAATTTATTGTTATCCTGATTATACTTTTGGCATTTGCATTAATAGTGATTTCCAAAGTAGTCACAGAGATTGTGCCAGAGGTGCGAAGAACTTCTAGTGTTACATTTGAACTGGAGGAAATAATAGTTGAACCGGAAACAACCACACATGTTTCCGCAACCAGTGAAAACGAAGTACCACAAAATAACGAAATTCTCGATGATATAATCGCTCAATCGTCACCGATAATGGTACAAGCCAAGGGCGGAAATATTCTCATTGAACCAACATTTTACACACATAGCGGAGAATTGAGCGGTTACACGGCGGTTATTCCGTTAGACCACCCGGTAATGCTGGGTGCAAGAGACCAGTATGCTGTGTCGCATGGGAAGGTGGAAGGCGGCAGGATAACCTTCCGTATCGAAGGCAGACCTAAGGAAGTCTCTGTTAGTGCGGATGGCAGAATCATTTCTTACTTCGACTCCACGCATCAGACAGTATTCCGAGATGAAGTCACCCAAGTATGCAATCAGTGGTACACAGGCGACAAGTATCACATACAGCAACGCAACAATGATATACGAGGTAAGAACCTCCGCACAGGCGAAGTGTTCTCCGTCGACCTCAATAGTTTATGCACCGAAACACCCTTGGGTAGAAGTGACATACTAGAGGTGATGATGCGACTGCCAGGAGAGGTATTGCATGACATGTCTGTGTGTGTCAATTATATCATCCACCAAAAGGATGATGAATTGCGGCAAGGGAAACCTTGGGGCGGAGGCGGTTACTATGGTGGCGATGGGCGCGTCTATACGAGTTCCAATTTGAGTACCCTGGTACATGAAATAGGTCACGCAGTGCATGACCATTCTCAACAGAACAAGGGCGTGTCGTTCGGTGTAAGAGACGAAGACAACCGTATCTGGGCACAGACGAATGTTAGTAGTACTACACAGGGTATTGGTACTCCTTTTTACAAGGCGTTTAGCGCAGAACAAGCCGCTTATGCGAAAAACAAGCGGTTAGTAGTTGACGGGAAATACGTCAGTGGCACTTACAGACACCACATGCAAAATACAAATGAGATGTTTGCATATTGTTATGAAATTATTATGACAAATGGAAATTTTCATCCCGATGAGGCGTTTGCCGGTGAGGAGGCACAAAAAGCCACAATTACGGCGTTCGTAGAGTATCTGCGAAACATACGTAAATTGCCGATAGGACTGCAGGGTCGTTGACTGGTTTGATGGAATAATGTCACCCGCATATCAGTGAAAAAGTGATTGAAAGAGTAAACAGACTCATGATTGTTGCCCTTATAAATTATGTACGCCGAACTTTATTATTATTCAAAATCGGAAAATAGCACGACGCTTGTTAAACGGATTGAGATAGCGCATGAAATGACGGCTATCCAGATACTCATGCTTGTGGACAGTGATGCACTTATTTTACCGACCGGCGTTGCTTTAACTAAACTTGCAGATGGTTTTGATCGAACGAATCATATATCAATACCAACCGCATCGGGCGTTTACTCGTTTGTTAGAAATCAGGCGCAAGGGTTGTCGCTGGTGACTGACAGAAAAATCGACCCTGTTCGATGTATTCCGCTTCCTAAAGTCCATGAACATAAATATCAGTTTATTGTGCTTGAGGGGATGGATGGGTGTGGTAAGTCGACGCAACTAAAACTGCTTGCGGATAAATTACACATGAATGGGAAAACCGTTGTAGCGTGTCGAGACCCTGGCTCGACTGCACTATCTGACGAATTACGTGACATTGTAAAGTATCGGGAGGATATAGCGGTGTCGCCACTGGCGGAGGCGTTATTGTTTTCAGCGGCGAGGGCGCAGTTATTGGCGGAGGTTATAGCCCCTGCGTTGACGAAGGGGCATACAGTTGTCTGTGACCGGTTTGAATTGTCGACGTATGTCTATCAGGGACTGGGTGCGAATATCTCCGAACGTATGATTAGAGAACTTGGCTTGATTTTTCAACAGGTTTTTTCTATAACTCCAACGATAACGTTCGTGCTGGATTTATCCGTCCATGAGGCGTTGTCTCGACTGCCGGAGAAGCGGGATAAAATTGAACAGCGGGGCGTAGACTATTTTGGGAATGTCCGAACCCGCTATAAAGACTACGCCCAGAAGTTTAACCGCCTTACGTCGGAACACCGCATCGTCGATGCATCCGGTACTCCTGAACAAGTACATGAACGGATTTGGAAATTGATACCTCAACCTTTAAAATAACCATGACAGATAACTTCATTATTTTACGGAAACGAGAAGAAGACGGTAAAGCAAAACGGGTACTCCTCTCACTGACCGAAATCACCTACATTGAGGAGTTCGGTAATGGATGCTTCGTGATGTTAAAAGACGACGATGAATATGGAATTGAAGTCATAGATACGTTTGACGAGATTCTCAAAATTCTATATTAATTTTGGTGTGAGATGGTCGGTCGTTAATTATTCGAGATGTCGAAGATAACTAATCCTTGTCTAGCATACTGCCCTGCGGTACCTGTCTAGTCGGAGCAGCCTTGACGAAACCCTGTACAGGTGGAAATCGGATGGACATGTTGTCGAATGCGCACTGACGACTTTGCGACGGGAGGTTCGAGTCCTCCTACACCGTTTGTTAACCCTTTTGACCTTTAGAAACTATGAGTGCAAACACCACATTTGAAATGGCTGTTGAATCGATTGATTTAGCGAAAGCAGAGAACGCTTACTTCGGTAAACTCGCACAGGTTGCGTGGGCAGCCGTTCGGGAATTAGGCTTACGGTTTAAACTTGATGAAGAGTTACAATATCCAGTGTGGGCGGATGCTTCTGATTGGCAAAAGAAACTCGCCATTTACACCGCACGGTTTTGGCTAGAAAATAAAGAAAAGAACCCGCCTGACAGTATCATTCACGATAAGTGGGTGAATCATCAGATTCACAGCGGCTGGCGTTACGGTGTTGTGTCTGACCCTGATGAAAAGAAAGACAATAGGTTGATGCCGTTTACATTCCTTTCTGACAAGCATGTCCTGATGACTCGCCTGTTTCGTGTGGTAGTTGAATCATGTCATACTCTCGGAGGTTATCACTCATTTTATGATTAAATATGAACATACACGACGACATTAAAAAGATTGAAGTACTGCAACTTGCAGTTTTAATAGCAGAGTCCGACCCTAACGTGCTAGATTGCATTAAGTGGAATGACAGAATTCCACTTGATCAGCAGAGATTCTTGCATATGGCAGAAAATATTCTACAAACACATGTTCTCCTTGAACGTCCGAAAGTATGTCCGTATCCCGCCGGCTGTAATTGTCCTCACTTATAAACATGTCAGCATTATCCACACATTCACTGCGAGTCGCCTACGGCTGGGATGAGACTCCGAAAACTCTGCAACTACTCGAAGCGATTCGGCAGAATTTCATAGATTTTACCGAGCGACATGTTGTTCGTGTAAATACGCTTGCATCGTTCATAGGCAATTACTATCCCGAACACGACCAAGACAAATACACGTTACCGTTTTACTATTTGCTTCAGTGGCAGCATTCGGGTTATGAATTAGCCCGTCTGCCTGATTCGGAAGAGCGGTTAAACGAGGAGATTGGTAAGAACACATGGGCGCATATTCTTCGCAATTCACATCATCCAGAACACTGGGATTCGACTTTATCGTTAAATATCCCGTTTGATAGAGATAATCCTCGTATGGGTATTGATGCAAGAAGCATGACGATGGAGGCGTTACATGAGTACGTATGCGACTGTATGTCGATGTCAATTATGATACAAAAAGACCCGACTGCGGTGTATAAGTGGTTTTCCGACAACATAGATGTGAAAAAAGGTAAGCGGTGGTTAATGACCGGAGCCCAGATAAAATACATCAATTCGCTTGCGGAATACATTATAATCAAACTAAAGAACCCGAAGCGGCGGGTTTATTTTGACGTAGACGGCGTACTGCGGGATATCGTTAAATACTTCGGAACGTCCGGTAATTCATGGGACGAGATGGTAAATGGTATGACCATTTACGAGGCAATTACAAAGGATTTTTCATGTCTAGATAAAATGGAGGATATGCAGTTCGTCCCGACTGTTCAAAAGTTTAGTAAATCACCGCACATTCTAACATGTCAGCTTGAGCCAGAGGCAAAGATGTACACGGCGATGTGGCTGTCGAGACGCTTCGCACTGCCACAGGTTAAGTTTGTTAATAGCAGTGCAGAGAAAGCGACGCTATTAAATCCCGACGACCGGATTTTTGACGACCATCCAAAATTCCCGGAGTCAAATAAATTAATTATCGTTGGACATCTCTATAATAACAGTAAGCCAGGTTTTCGGATAAATACAATTGCCGAACTGGAAGGAGCGTTGGACGTTTTACAACCGTGGAGTTAGTACCATGATTTGGGATATTTTGTTTTACATTGCTGTTTTCAATGTAACTGTGTGGGCTATTTTGGCTTTATTTTTAGGTATAGTTTGTGCGATTGCTTCTGATAACGGTGAGGACACCCACAGAATTTTTATACGTTTTGTATGGTGTCTTGTTTTGATGTTGTTATCTCAAGCAGTGGGTAGCGTGGCGTATGTCTATTCTACATCACATGCAATGCCCTCGCCATGTTCGATATGCACGTCTAAACAACAAACTGCGTCTTATGCTTCGCATACTTTGAAGTTTTTTACAGAGACCGTTGCTGATTACATCAATTCGCCGTGTACTACGCCGGATTGTATAAATTTCAAACCTGAACCTGATACGTATGGTGAAAACGATTTATAAATATGTCATACCTTTTAGGGGTGGCGAAGTTTCAGTACAAATACCGAAAGATGCGGTGCTTTTGAAGAGCGGTTTTCAAGTAGTTGTAACTACTCCGATTTTGTGCGTTTGGGCGTTGGTCGACCCGAACGCCGAAAAGGAAGAGAGGCGGTTCCGTATTCATGAAACTGGACACACGCTACCGGATGATTCCGTTGCGGTTGGTGCCGCTATCGGTGAGTTCGAATATTGGGAAACGTTGATCGAACGTGATTTTGTATGGCATATTTTCGTTTCGGTTTCGTAGGGTGTCACCCGACCTCGTTATACCCCACAAGTATTTGACTTTGGCATGCACAGGCAAGATACGCAAGATGCAA
>Ga0099364_10011357_pt1 | contig 12173 bp, 11 predicted proteins | sample TergutTh196P3_FD_73070 | JGI IMG/M metagenome (GOLD analysis project Ga0099364, IMG submission 73070) | Microcerotermes parvus P3 segment gut microbial communities from Pointe-Noire, Republic of the Congo - Th196 P3 | ecosystem: Host-associated > Arthropoda: Insects > Digestive system > Gut ...
ATAGCTGACGGAAGCGCGATGGGAGATAGTTTATACAAAGTATTGGTTTATGAAGGCGGAGAACTCAAAGACAGTATAAAAGCATACGGCGGTGCGGGTTTCGACGGACATTTGGTTAGAGTTACGACGACCGAAAAAGATTTCTTGGGAGATGTACGCAGCCAGGTAGTCAGTATAGATAACGTCGCATCACGAATTGCTAAAACAGAAAGTCAGGTCGTTAACACTGGTCTTGACGAAGTTCTGACAATGACCAGAGGAAGAGTCGTCAGCCTGGAAAATGAAACCTCGATAGTTGTCGAAACAGACAAATATTTCACGTTAGACGGAATTAAACAGTATAGAAAAGTCAACTTATCAGGAACAAAGATTGGCGATAACTATGATTGGAATGTGCACGGCTTCAACGGCGCGGCTGTTTCGGGAATGAATTTATACGCTGTAGTATATTCTGAAACGTCGACAGGCAAAGTCATAAGCGTGACGTTAGCATTAGACACAGGTGCTATAGAAATAGAAGTGGAGTCAATAACAAAGGAAACAGAAACCACATTAGAAATCACTTTTGACGACGATGCATTTGTATTAGCATCTGAAGACATTAAGTTTAGCGGCGCGGGAAGCGCGACAGTTGTTTCTGTTGCGAACGATGGCGATGGCGTATGGACCGTGACTATAAATGTTACAACGGCGGGGGCTGTGACTGTATCGATTGCAAAACCTGGTTTTGTATTCGAGCAGTGGACTGAAAATATAGTTCTTACGATGGTCTAACTCTAAACGCAAAATCACGCAAACACACAAAAAAATCGGGGCGGACCGTCATGGTCCGCCCCTTTTGCGCTAGGTGTGGGGTGGCGTTGGGGGAAAAATTTTATTGTTGACTTTTGCAGATATATGTGGTATAATAGACCTCGGATAGCGAAAGGGTGGGAGGCTCGTCTCCGAAAGGAGGTGGGGCTAATGTCTAAATACAGGCTTTTCAGAATACTGTTGTTTATATTTTTTGTATTACTGTTTTGCCATGTTTTAACGATAACAGTAAAGTAAATTAGCCGCCAACCTTCCCAAGTTACGGCTAATCTACTTTTTAATCTAAATCACTATTAATCGAGCCGACTCACCCTAACTGCTGTCCGGTATGAATCCCTCAATATCATTATACCCCAAAAATAAATAAAAGTCAAGATAATTTTGAAAAAATCGCTCAAACACAAAAAAAATCAGGGCGGACCATCATGGTCCGCCCCTTTTGCGTTGGTGTGTGTGGGGTGGCGTTGGGGAAAAAATTTTGCGCCGAGTGTTGACAAAATCTATAACTTGGTGTATAATAAAAAATGTACATAGGGCGGTAAATCATGGCAAGCTCTGAAAGGGGTGAAGTGATGATTGAAACTGTTGCATCTGTTATCTCGACGATTGTCTCTGCGATTTCTATCTATATTTTTTTGAGAAATAGAAAAAACAGACCGCCCGAATAAAGGTGTAGGTTTGGTCTGTTTTCTCGGAATAAATTTTATTATCGAGCGCAGCCATGTACCGCCTGTGCGTACGGCTTCGGAGGGTGCTGCCAGGCACTCTCTCTTGCTTTTGTAGTCACATTATAACACATAAAAAAAATCCTGTCAAGATAATTTTGAAAAAAACACAAAAAAAAAAATCAGGGCGAACCGTCATGGTCCGCCCCCTTTTTTAACAAAACAAAACCGCTAGTCCGAAACATACGGTATAAGCGCGATATGCCTCGACCTCTTTATTGCGGTAGTGAGAAATCTCTGATGCTTCGCGCAGTTGCCGGTTATACGGCGAGGCAGAATCTTCGAACGTTCCGACAAGAACTTCCTCAGTCTCGCAACGTCTTTGTAATCTATATTATCGAGTTTTTCTACGCAGAAAGCGCACACTTTTCTCTTTTTGCGCATACGCATACCGCCCGGTCTCTGCTCTCTGTTGTCTCTGTTTTCTCTGTGTTCCCTGTGCTCTCTGTCCATTTCTACGGCGTTCCTCCTTAAATATTTTATGACTCATCAGTTATTTTAGTTATTAGTTATTAGTTATTAACTATTAGTTATTTTAAAACGGCAGGTCGTCGTCCGAACTGATTTCCTCGAACTTGGGCGACGATTCATAGCTTGTCGAATACGCGGCGGGCGCGGTCGGTCCGGGGTCTCCCGAGGAAGAATTAAACCCGTCCGATACGCTCTTGCGCTCGACGAAAGACACTTCGTCCGCTATGACTTCGACGGTCGTGCGCTTGTTGCCGTCCCTATCCTGCCAGTTTCTGGACTGAATCGCCCCGCAGACAAGTATCGGCTTGCCTTTGGAAAAATACTTGACGACGAATTCAGCCTGCATTCTCCACGCGACTATGTCGATAAAATCGGTCTGCTGCTGCTGCTGATTTTCGCTCGGCTTTACATATCTGCGTCCGACGGCGATTCTGAACGAGCATACGTTGACGCCGCTCGGCGTAGTTTTAAGTTCCGGGTCGGCAACCATGTTGCCTATCAATATAACTTTATTAAAACTTGCCAATTTTTAAACCCCCAATTATTTTTTCAAAAAATTTTTTTAATCTTCTGTTCTCTTAAACTCTTCTACTCGTCTTTTTTTATAACAAGCGAACGCAGAACGCTGTCCGTAATGTTATAAATACGGTCGAGTTCGGTGAGAAACTGGGAATCCGCGGTGAAATTGATTAAAACGTAGTAACCCTCGTTCAAAAACTGTATGGGATACGCAAGCTTGCGGAGTCCCCATTCGTTTTTTTCAATCACGGTTCCGTTTGCCGCTATCAAGTCCGTAAATCTGTCGACGGTCGATTTTATATTCTCGTCGCCTATATTCGGATTAAGGATGAAAACGGTTTCGTATTCGGAAATCACTCTACTCATACTCTGTACACCTCCTTATGGACGTCAGACCCCTCTTTGTTAGTTAATAACTAAACTACCGATAGCTATTCGCTATTTGCTATTAGTTATCAGCTGATTATTTTTCGGGGTAAGGATGGGATTTAATTTGATTTTTGGACGCTTCTGTTATTATACAATAATAAACGCCGCGTGTCAATAGAAAATACGCGATTTTTGAAAAAAATAATAAAAAAACCCGGCGTTTTTGAAAAAAACCGGGCTTTTTAGTATGTTCACAGATAAAATAACTTACGCTTTAAGAAATTCGACGGCCAAATCGGCGGCCGAGGCCGCGTCCGCGGTGTATCCGTCCGCTCCGATAGAACTGCAGTAAGCGTCCGTGATGGGCGCTCCGCCTATCATGACTTTTACTTTGTCTCTTATGCCTTCGGTTACGAAAATATCGACTATGTCTTTCATTACGCCCATCGTCGTTGTGAGCAGGGCGGAGGCGCACACTATCGCGCAGCCCTCGTCTTTTACCGCGGCGAGGAACTGCTCCGGAGAAACGTCGACGCCGAGGTCGACTACTTCGATGCCTTTGCCTTCCATCATCATTTTTACGAGATTTTTGCCTATGTCGTGCAGGTCGCCTTTAACCGTTCCTATGCAGATTTTGCCGAGAGGCCGTACGTTTGCGTCCGCGAGATACGGTTTTAAAATATCCGTTCCGGCTTTCATCGCCCTTGCGGAAATCAAAACCTCGGGAACGTAAACCTCGTTGTTTTTGAACTTGTCGCCGATTATGCTCATACCCGGCAGAAGACCTTCCTCGAGAATCGCTTTCGCTCCTACTCCGTCCGCGAGAGCCTGCTCTATCAACGCCTTGACCTCTTTCGCTTTTCCTTCCTGCAATTTCGCGGATATGTCGTTTAAAATTGCTGACATGATAAATTTTCCTCCTGTAAATTTAAAATTTTTATATATATATTATTTATATAAATTTCCGGATAGCCTGCTTTTTTTGTCCGGCGGGATTTTCCCGCTGCATTCTTTGAATTTCTTCGGCGTTACCCCCGTCACTTTCTTGAACACTTTGTTGAAATAACTCTGGTCGTAAAACCCTACGCTCGCCGCTATGTCCGCAAGGTTTATCCTTTCGGTGAGCAGAAGGACCTTGCTTTTTTCTATACGCACGTGATTCAGATAATCGTTGAAATAATAGCGCATCTCTTCTTTGAAAATCTTCGAAAAATACGACGGCGACAAAAACACATACTCCGCGACTTCGCTTAAAGTGATTTTACGCATATAATTCGTCTTGACGTAGGAAACCGCTTTCGATATTAAATCGACGTGCTTCACGCTTGAAAAATCAAAAGTTTCTTTCGTGAATTTTCTCAATATATCCGTTAACGCCCAGCATACCTCTTCTATTGTCTTATAGTTGAAAAACTCGCTTAAAAATTTTATGTTTATGTCAAAAATCTTCGACTGGTCCGCTCCGCCGTCGAGCGCGGCCCTCGAAATCATGACCGACAGTTCCATCGCCCTGACTTTTATAACGTCGAGATTATTCGCCGACGAAAAAAATATATGTCCCAGAATCTCGTTCAAATATCTTCTCGAGTTTACCAAATCCCCGCTTATTATCGCGTAAGCCAAATGCTTCTCTTTGTCGTACGGATACGATATATAACTCTGGCTTTCTTTAATTAAAGCCGCCTTTACGCTCTGTATATAATCGCCGATTTGACGCTGCTGCTCGTATATCTCGCTGTTTTTGAGAGCGTTCCGGTACTGCTGATTCTGACTCTGACCCGGAGAGTTTATTTCGGACAGATATCTCGCGCACACGTAAAGCATATTCGCCGTATGCGTTATATAATCCGGCGCTATTACCGGCGCGTCTTTCACCGCCTCGAGAGTTTCGCCCAAAGTTAATTTCAGCTTCAGCGCCGAGATTAGTTCTTCAGCGTCGAAATCTTCCGGGCGGACCGGCGAAATCGGTCCCGCCGCGAGATAATCCGTAACTTCGCCTCCGTTCCCGTCCGCGCAAATCAGAGGGCAGACGACGAACACGAACCCGGCGGGGCAGAAATATATATACTTCCCGCCGAACCGTTCGCTCTGCCGCCCCGCGTAAGCGTGAACGTCAAAACAGTAATTGCCGCTCCCCGGCGAATCCGTTAATTCTGAACTTTCTATTATCCGGCACGAACACCCGCAGGAATTTATATTGCCGGAGCTTAAATTATCGCCGCCGATACGCATAACGCCGCAGCCGACGCTTTTCGCGAAAGATTCAATAATTTCATTTTTCATAGTTTTTATTATAGCATTAATTTTATATATTTAATTGTAAAAACACGCTTTTTTTTGTAATATTGCAAAGTTTTTATAAATATATCTCCACGGGTTTATTTAAATTACAGCATTTGGCAATCGTATCGGCAGTACCCCTCGATTTCCCGTCCCAGAAGGCGAGGACTATATGGGCGTACTCGACGATTTGCGTATTTCTGACAAAAGCCGCGGATTTCCCGTAGATTTTATATTCCGGCAGAAATTCTTTGAGCATAAGTTTATTTTCTTTGGCGTAACGCCTGGCGAGAGTATCTATCCCGTCCGCTCCGCCGCTGACTATTTCGGTGCAGTTTCTGGGGATACTCCCGCATATTTTATCATACCAGTATTCTTCGCGCCCGGCTATATCTCTCGACCCGACTATCGCAACTCTCATAAATTTTTTTGTTTCTGACTCACATGACGACGACCGCGCCGTCTCGCCTTACGGAAAGTTCAAGACAGGATTTTTCGCCGAAAACAGGCCTGATTCTGTCAAAATATTCCCCGACGGATTTTTTGGGGATAAACGCCTGTATAGTCCCCGCGAAACCTCCGCCGTGGACTCTCGCGGCGGCGTTCTTATCCGACAGAATTTCTTCGGAAAGAGCGAGAGCGAGAGATAATCCCTGTATTTTCGGGTCGTTCGGCGTATACACGTTCTGCAGATACTTGAACGAAGAGTTCCCCGAAGCCGTTATAAGCTGCATGAATCCCTCGAAGTTGCCGTCTTTCAGAGCTTCCGTTCCGGTATATACCCTTGTGTTTTCGGCAAAATAATGCATGGCGCGCAAAACGGCCCTGTCTCCGTAAAGCTCTCTTAATTTGCATAGATTTTCGTTAAATTCAGCCCTGCTCACGTCTCTTAAAACTTCTTTATTGAAATACCCCGCGATTTGCTTCATTTCATAAGTGATTGCGGCATACTCGTCGTTTAAATTATCGTGCGAGCCGCCCGGAGCGACGATACACAGACTGTATCCCGACTTTGTCAGGTCGAAATCGAGTTTTTCGACGGACGCGTCCTCAGGGTCGCTGAAATCGAGCGCGACGAATCCTCCCAGCGAGCACGCCGTCTGGTCCATAAGACCGCTCGGTTTGCCGAAATAATTATTTTCGGCGTACTGCCCGATACGGGCAAGCTCGACAGGCGAGATTTTACCGTCGTTATATAAATAATTGAGAATAAACCCGACCGTTATCTCAAAAGCCGCCGACGAAGAAAGTCCGGAGCCTTTCAGAACGTCCGAAGTCGTGTACGCATCGAATCCGCCGATATTATATCCCAGCTCGTCGAATCTTTTCGCCGTTCCCCTGATTATCGCCGCGGAAGTAAACTTCTCGCCCTCGACAGGCTCAAGGCTTTCGGAATCGGCTATATCGATACTGTCGGGTTCGAACCCCTCGCTTTTTATTCTTATATGCGACTGCCTTCCCCCCGGAACGAGACTTTTCGACACGACGGCTATAATATCCAGATTTACCGCCGCCGCGAGAACCCTCCCCCTGTTGTGGTCGGTGTGATTGCCCAGAATCTCGCTTCTTCCCGGAACAGATATTATCTCTATTTCCCGGTTGCCGTAAATCTTTTCGAATTCTCCGATTGATTTCAAATAACGCTCTTTCGCGCTTTCGAGTTTTGCCTCCCCGTAAAATCTTTTGAGCTTCTCGTCGTATCCGCCGTTTTTTATCTTTTCGGCTAAAATTATTAATTCCATATAGTTTTACCCGCCTCCTTTTTTGGTTTTTTATATTATAACACAATAAAAAAAATATTTCAACAAAAAAATTCAACAGTTTTTATCATAAAACTCTTTTCAAAACTGTTTATATATGATAAAATATAAATAAACATAAAAAATAATATAAAATCCGGGAGATTGATACGCATGGCTGAAAAATATAACTACAGGCAGAAACTGAAATATACGGGAAATAAAAATCAATTATTTTCCGTGAAAAATTATATCTTTACGGACGGCAGGGCGAATAATACGAGGGGAATCGACGTAATAAACGGCGGGGGGCTGTTTATGACGATAGTTCCCGACAGATGTATGGATATTTACAGGCTTATATATAAAGACACGAATATTTCTTATATATCGGCGTCCGGCTTGACCCACCCGGCTTATTACGACAACAGGGGAGAGGAATTTCTGCGTGGGTTTTTCGCCGGATTTCTGACGACCTGCGGACTCGAGACTATATGCGCGGGAAGCGAGGACGGAGAGGAAACCCTCGGACTGCACGGCAGAATCGGCAATACCCCGGCAGATAATTTTTATACTGAAATCATAGAAGAAAACACAAAAAGCGGCTCTCCCGAAATTATCGTAACCGGAGAGATGAACCAGGCGAGGCTTTTCGGCGATAAATATTCGCTCTTAAGAAAAATAAAAATTTACACGAACGAAAACAAATTCGAAATAAGCGACGTCGTAAAAAATACTGGGTTCAGAAAATCCCCCCACATGATTTTGTATCACCTAAATTACGGCTACCCGTTTCTCGACGAAAATATAGAAATAAACATACCGTCCGAAGAAGTTATACCGGTAGACGATTACGCCGCGGAAGATATAGATAAATGGCATAAATTCAGCAAGCCGCAAAACGGCGTGAACGAACGGTGCTATTATCATAAATTAAAAACGGACGAAAATAATACGGCGAAATATTCTCTGTATAACCCGGAGTTAAAAAAAGGCGTGCGCGTCGAATACGGCGCGGAAACTCTCGATTATTTTATACAGTGGAAGATGAGCGGCGAGGGGGATTACGTTCTCGGACTCGAACCGGGCAACGCGAAAGGCGGGGGAAGAAAACAGAACCGAAACGACGGAACGCTTAAATTTCTCGAACCCGGCGAAGAAGTAAGATATAATTTAACGGTGACTCTGTCGGAGGACAGGCATTAATAAAAATACAGAGGTGAAAATTTTATGAGCATAACCGTAACGAACTCTCTCGTAAAAGAATTCGGCATACCCGAAAAAAAATTAACCGATACTATCGCTCTCTTCGATAACGGAGACACTATCCCGTTTATCGCGAGGTACAGAAAAGAAGTAACGGGTTCTCTCGACGACCAGATTCTTAGAGAATTATACGACAGAATGACGTATTTGAGAAATCTGGAGAACAGGAAAAACGAGGTCAGAGCCTCAATCGAAGAACAGGGCAAGCTCACGGACGAAATATCGGAGGCTATAAACAGGGCGGTAACCCTCGTCGAAGTCGAGGATATCTACAGGCCGTTCAAGCCGAAACGTAAAACCAGAGCCTCTGTCGCAAAAGAAAAAGGCCTGGAGCCGCTGTCTGAAATTTTATACGCGCAGGATATTTCAGACGGGGATATTTATGAAATCGCGGCAGAGTATATAAACGAAGAAAAAGGCGTTAATTCAGCCGAGGAAGCGCTGAACGGCGCGATGGATATCGTCGCGGAAAATATCTCGGACAACGCGGAATTCAGAAAGCAAATACGCTCGATTACTTTCGAATACGCTTCTGTTACGTGTAAAAAAACCGACAAAGCCGACGAAAACGCCGAGGGTAAAATATATTCTATGTATTTTGATTTTTCAGAACCCGTAAGCAAAATCCCGAGCCACAGAATACTCGCGATAAACAGAGCCGAAAAAGAAGGCTTTATAAAAGTTTCGGTCGATATAGACAAATCTATGATTTTGAATTATTTATTTAACGAAACGGTAAGCGCGAAAAAAAATCAGACGACGAAATTCGTCGAGAAAGCCGTCGTGGACGCTTACGACAGACTGGTTTCCCCGTCTATAGAACGCGAAATACGCGGGGATATTTTCGACGCGTCGAGCGAATCGAGTATAAGATTATTCGCCTTGAACTTGAAAAATTTACTGCTTACCCCGCCTCTCAAAGGCAAGACCGTTCTGGGGTTCGACCCCGGTTACAGAACCGGCTGTAAATTGTCCGTAGTCGATAAAACCGGCAAAGTAATAGACGTCGGGGTGATATATCCGACTAAGCCGCTGGAGAAAATCTCGGAATCCGAAAAAATAATCGCCGGACTAATTAAAAGGCATAAAATCGACGTTATTGCCATAGGCAACGGAACGGCCTCGAAAGAAAGCGAAATATTTATCGCGAATCTGCTAAAAAAACTGGACTGCGGGACGAAATATATAATAGTGTCGGAATCGGGAGCGTCGGTTTATTCCGCGTCGAAACTCGCGGCCGAAGAGTTTCCGGACTTCGACGTCACTTTAAGAAGCGCGGCGTCGATTGCGAGGCGCTTGCAGGACCCGCTCGCAGAACTGGTTAAAATCGACCCTAAATCTATCGGAGTGGGCCAGTATCAGCACGACATGAAACAGTCGAGACTGGACGAGGCGTTGTCCGGAGTAGTAGAGGACTGCGTAAACTCGGTCGGAGTCGACGTAAACACCGCGTCGTACAGCCTTTTGTCCTATGTTTCGGGAATAAATTCGGGTTCGGCGAAGAATATAGTTAGATACAGGGAAGAAAACGGCGAGTTCAAAACGCGCTCCGAAATAAAAAAGACGCCGAAAATAGGCGCGAAGGCGTTCGAGCAGTGCGCGGGATTTTTGAGAATACCCGGCGGAAAAGAAATCCTCGACAACACGGGAATACACCCGGAGTCTTATAAAGCCGCGAAAGAACTGCTCAAAATATATGATTTTACCCCGGACGACGTTAAAAACGGCAGAATAAAGGGTCTGTCGGAACGCGTAAAGTCAGACGGCTTAACAGACGTCGCGGACGTTCTGGGCATCGGAACGCCCACTTTGCGGGATATAATAAAAGAGCTGGAGAAGCCGGGCAGGGATATACGCGACGATTTCCCCGAGCCGGTTCTGAGAGAAGACATAATGGACATGAACGACCTTCAGGTCGGCATGGTTCTGACGGGGATCGTCCGAAACGTCATCGATTTCGGGGCGTTCGTGGACATAGGCGTTCACCAGGACGGTCTCGTTCACGTCTCCGAAATCTCAAACAGATATATAAAACACCCGAGCGAGGTTTTATCAGTCGGAGATATAGTTAAAGTCGCGGTAAAGACGGTCGACGCGAACGCAAAGAAAATCGGGCTGACTATAAAAGGCGTAAAGAATTAAATCAAACGGCAGACGGCAAACATCAAACAGAGGTAAAGAATTATGCGTAAATTAAACTATGAAGCCGAACCGGCGCAAATCATGCGTTCAGTGGTAATGGATTACGGCAAACAGATTTTCCTGACTTTCAACAAGAAAAAATTATCCGGTATCATAACCGAACTATATTCGAGATACCCGGTTATAAGAGACGCGCTGCATAAAGCCGTGGAGTTCGGCATCCCGGCCGAGCTGCTCAAACTTTACGCAAAGGGAGACCGGGATAATCAAATACGTATAATCGCGCGGCGTTTCGCGGTGAGTTATAAACTAACGCCGGAATCTTCGGAAGTAGTCGATTCGATAAGCTGCCTGACTTTCGCCCTCGATTACGGCATGTTCGATTATTCGGTTTACCGGCCGCCCTCACCCAGGGTAATACCGGCGTCGGAAGCGGGAAAACGCCGCTATCCGGAGTTAAAAGAAGCGGCGGAGGACAGGACTGAAACAGAAACAGAAACCGGAGCCGAAGAAGAAACTGACGGAGACGGGGTTAGTTTCGTCGATTTCAAAACCTGGTTCGAAAAAAAGCGGGTTATTACGGAAGACGAGTTTAAAGACAGGAACGGCGGGGGAGTTTATTTAAAAGGCGGGGACGATAATTATTACGAGTTGTCGCAGAGCGATTATCTGGTCGAGTCGGGGGCGGATTTCGGGGAACTGTTCAAAAATTTCAGCTCCGGGAAGAGAGAGAGAGAGATTATAAAAATGGGGATAGATATATGCTCTCAGCCCGGGATATTTGAAATATCGGCCGAACCGTCGAATATATACAGGGATAAATACGGCAATTACGGGCTGAAATCCGTAAAACCGGGCGGAGCGGGAGAGGTCGGGAATCCTGTATTTTTACTGGGGGTTTTCATGCGCGGACTTCTCGGACGCGAAATAAAACCGGAATCGGGGGAAGACGGACCGGCCGGAGAAATATTAAACGGCGTACTGCGTAAAACCCAGGAAAATAATAATAATAAATATACGCCGGAAATGATGAGAGAGGAACTGGAAATCGCTTTCGAGCTTGCTTTGGAAGAATGGCTTTTCGCGGGAACGACGTCGGTATCAGAGCTGACGTACGCGAAAGCGTCGGCGGATAAATCCACGGGCGAAGATACCCGCGACATGAGCGTTCCGGATAAATACGCGTCAATCGGCCCGAGAGCGTTTATCAGGCGGAGTAATTTAAGAAGCGTTATTCTGCCGGGGAGTATCGAAACCGTCGGAGGGTTCGCGTTCGGCTGGTGCGGAAATCTGGAAAACGTCACTATGGAGGGAGGCGGCGAAAACAAAAAGCTGAACATAGGCAGTTTCGCGTTCTGGGGATGCGAAAACTTAAAAAAAGTGACGATGCGCGAGACAATCGCCGAAAACATAGGCGACTGCGCGTTTTACGGCTGCCGCAAGCTTAAAGTCGACATATACGGGGATATAAAAGGCGGCGCGGACGAACTCGTACACAGGGTATTTTACGGCGCGCGCGATTCGGAAATCAATATATACACGGACGGACGGCGCAAAGAAAAAAAATACGACCGTATATTCAACAACAGAATCCAGTTTTATTAGGGGTGGGAAAATTATATAGTTAAACAACATCAGAATAACGCTTTACGAACTCTCCCCAGTAAACTCCCCCAGTCGCCTGCGGGCGACAGCCCCCTCAAAGAGGGAGCCAAGGAAGAAATTACGTCCAAAGCCTCCCTCAGCCGCGAAGCGGCGATTGAGGGGGGTGTCACGAAGTGACGGGGGGGGCGGATTTGAGCCTTTTTCAAGTTGTTTGACTATATTATGTATAGTTATATTTGGATTT
>Ga0099364_10011358_pt1 | contig 12173 bp, 9 predicted proteins | sample TergutTh196P3_FD_73070 | JGI IMG/M metagenome (GOLD analysis project Ga0099364, IMG submission 73070) | Microcerotermes parvus P3 segment gut microbial communities from Pointe-Noire, Republic of the Congo - Th196 P3 | ecosystem: Host-associated > Arthropoda: Insects > Digestive system > Gut ...
ATAATGATTTCGGAGCACTGGAAATTGAAATTGTATTTAGAAAAGTATAAAAGAAAAAGGAATCATTTTGAAATATAAAACATGGCAAACGAGCGAATAACAGAAGACATCGTACGCAATCACTTCAAGAACGACCCGCTGTACAGGACAATCAAGTTTGAAGAGCAAAAGTCGTACAACAAACGCGTAGTTGATTTACTGCAATCAGCCTCAAAAACAGGTAAGGGTATCGGAAAACCCGAGTTTATCGTTTCTTTTCCTGCTGGAAATATTGATTATCTTATCGTTATAGAATGTAAAGCCTCCGTTGTAGACCACAGAAGCGCAATGTTCGACAGTCCAAAGAATTATGCCGCCGACGGCGTTTTGCACTATGCAAAAGCATTATCAAAAGAGTTTGATATTGTGGCTATTGCAGTAAGCGGACAAACCGAGCAGGAATTGCTTGTATCGCATTTTGTCTGGAAAAAAGGCGAAGAAAAGGCTATTGAAAATCAAGCGGATAAAAAACTTTTGACAATCAACAATTATTTGAAATTGTTTAATAATGAACAGTTTGCCGATAATTTGCGGAACGTGGATATTATACAAAAAGCAATAACCCTCAACGATGAATACCAAGCCTACTCAATTACGGAAATGACCCGCTGCACAATGGTAAGTGCGATTTTGCTTTCGCTAATGTACGAGCCTTTTCGTATCAGTTATAAAACATATTCTACGTCCGAAAGTTTGGGAAATGCAATGTTGTCTGCAATAGATAATGTGCTATTAGAAAACAATACTCTCAACAGGAGCGCAATGATTGGCGAGTATGGCAAAATTCTGAACGAGCCGCTTTTCAAACAAAAAACGATTAAACACAAAAATAAAAAAGAGCATGAACAATCGGTAGAAGTTGCCAAAGCGATGATTGAATACCTGCAAAAAAATGTGTATCCTCTTATGGGCATGGAACAGAGTGGCTTTGATGTTCTGGGGCGTTTTTATACCGAATTTATCCGTTATGCCGGCAGCGAGCAAAGTCAGGGATTAGTGCTTACGCCCGCGCATATTACCGATTTGTTTTGCGATTTGGCAAACGTGAATTGCAATGATGTGATTTACGACCCATGTTGCGGAACGGGCGGTTTTTTGATTTCGGGAATGAAACGAATGTTTGCGCTTGCCGGAAATGACGAAGAAAAAAAGCAAAACATAAAAGACAGTCAATTAGTTGGAATAGAACTTCGCCCTTCGATGTTTACGTATGCCTGCTCGAACATGATGATGAGAGGCGATGGAAAATCAAATATTTTTTGCGGCGATTGTTTCGCATTAACCAAAACGATAGAGGACAGTCACAAGCCAACCATAGCGTTTTTAAATCCACCTTACGACGTCGGCAATGCAGGACAAATGCTCTTTGTTGAACATGCGTTGAATATGGTTTCGGCGCAAAACGGTACGGTTGTCGCGATTGTGCAAATGAGTTGCGCTATCAAAAACGAAAAGGAATTGATCGCCGTCAAGAAAAGAATTTTGGAAAAGCATCACTTAAAAGCCGTCCTTTCAATGCCCGACGACTTGTTTTATCCCGTAGGCGTGGTCACCTGTATTATGATATTTGAGGCAAACAAAGAAAATGCCGGCAAAAAAACATGGTTTGGGTATTTCAAAGACGATGGTTTTGAAAAACGCAAAAATAAAGGACGGGTAGACGCGCGCGCAAAATGGGCAAGTACGCACGCAAAGTGGATAACCGCTTACAATGACAAAGACGAAGTTGCGGGACTTTCTGTAAAACAGGAAGTAACAGGCAGCGACGAATGGTGCGCCGAAGCATATATGGAAACGGATTATTCTACATTAAATAAAGTGGATTTTGAAAAGAAAATCAAAGAGTTCCTTTCTTTTCAATTTTTGAATAATGCTGATTTAAGAACAATTTCACTGCCAAAAATCAACGAAATTGATATCTTAAAATCAAAATTAGTAAAGTTATCGGATATTTTCAATATTTGGTACGGAGTAAATCTTGAAGTAGTTAATTGCGATGAAATTACCGACGGTATTCCATTTGTGTCTCGCAAATCGATGAATAATGGTATTTCTGCTTATGTTCAAGAAATAGAAAACATTCTGCCCAATCCGCCAAATACTTTGAGCGTAGCCTGCAGCGGAACGGTTTTATCTACTTTTTATCATCCATATCCGTATTACAGCGGACGAGATGTATATATTTTAGAACCTAAACGACCCATGAACGAAACAGAAATGCTAATCTATTGCGTTTTAATAGAACACAATAAATATCGCTATAATTATGGTAGACAGGCTAATAAAACAATAAAAAATATTTTAATCCCCTTAATATAAATTAATATAAATAAATAAATAAAAATGACAATTAGAGACAGTTTTTCCGGTCGATTCGGAATCATAGCAGCGGCGGCAGGCTCGGCGATAGGTCTGGGCAATATTTGGCGCTTTCCGTACTTGTGCGGGCAAAATGGCGGCGGCGCATTTGTTTTGCTATACCTTATATGTATAGTCCTTATGGGATTGCCTATTATGCTCGCCGAATTCAGCATAGGACGCAAAGCCCAAAGTAACGCCTATCGAGCGTTCAAAGTATTAGCGCCGCGCAAACCATGGTACATGATTGGCGTGATGGGAATCGTTGCGTCGTTTACCATCATGTCGTTCTACAGCGCAGTAGGCGGATGGACAATCGAATACATTATTCGGTCGGTTTCAAATACCATGTCCATATCGGGCGATCATACCGAACAGTTTAACAGCTTCATTAGCGGCAGTTATAAACCATTGGCATATCAATTCGCTTTTCTTGTATTATCTTTCGCTATCGTGATGATGGGCGTTAGAAAAGGTATTGAAAGCAGTTCGAAAATATTGATGCCATTGCTGCTTATTCTGTTAATCATCCTGTGTATCCGTTCCGTGACGCTACCGGGCGCTACCGAAGGTTTGAATTTTTTGCTGAAACCTGATTTTTCAAAACTGACAGGCAATTCCATATTGCTTGCCATGGGACAGGCATTCTTTTCACTCTCGCTCGGCATGGGTTGCATGATTACATACGGGTCGTATATCAAACGCGAAGAAGATTTGACTTCGTCGGCGGGAATGGTTGCCGGCACCGATGCATTAATTGCTCTTTTGGCGGGCGTTGCCATCTTTCCGGCGGCTTTTGCGCTTGGTATAGAGCCGGATTCGGGAGCCGGATTAGCCTTTATTACGCTTCCCGGAATGTTCGAGCAAATGGCGGGAGGTATGATATTCTCTACTTTTTTCTTTACTTTATTGTGCATAGCCGCACTAACATCGTCAATTTCGCTGATTGAAGTAGTAGTGTCGTTCTGTGTGGAAGAGATGCGAATTCGTCGCGGACCGGCAACGGCATTAGTTGCAGGCTGTATCTTCTTGCTGGGTACGCTTTGCTCACTGTCGCTGGGAATAATACCCGGATTGGAACTGTTTGGATTGAACTTTTTCGACTTGATGGATTACATATCATCAAACCTGCTATTGCCAATCGGCGGATTCTTCATTTCAATTTATGTAGGCTGGGTACTGCAAAAACGCATCACCGTTAAGGAATTGACAAGCGACGGAACGGTAAGGTTTACAGGACTGCGCATTTTCTATTTCCTGATAAAGTATATCGTGCCGGTGGCTATTCTGACGGTGTTTATTTCGAAATTTTTGCAAGTTGGATGAGTAATTTCATAACATGTTTTTTTGTAAAACAATATGTTTACGGGTAAGTATATATGTTGCAGCGTTACTTATTTTAACGCCGCTTCACGCACAGCATTACGAACCAACCGATACAATTAGTGCATACAGCATGGGCGAAGTTGTTGTTTCGGCAAACCGTCACAAGTTCAACGCTGCTTCTACAATGCCTGCTCAAATGCTGTCGGGGCGCGAACTTGAAAAATTGAACAGCCTTTCGGTAGCCGATGCTATACGCTATTTTTCGGGTGTGCAGTTGAAAGATTACGGCGGCGTAGGCGGTATAAAAACTATCAACGTGCGAAGTCTCGGAAGCGCTCATACTGCCGTTTTCTACGATGGTATGAACATTGGAAACGCACAAAACGGACAGGTGGATCTGGGAAAATATTCATTAGATAACATAGAAGCCATCGAACTGTACAACGGACAAAAATCGTCTATCTTTCAGCCTGCACGCGGATTTTTTGCTGCCAATTCGCTGTTTCTGCGTACAAAAATACCATCTTTCGACGATGACAAAAACTTCCATACCAAAACATCGTTTAAAACGGGTTCGTTCGGTTTGGTCAATCCGGCTGTGCTGCATCAGCAAAAAATTGCGCAAAATCTTTCGCTGTCGATAAGTACGGAGTGGGTTCAGGCACACGGACGATATAAATATCGCTATTACAGAGACGGTGGATACGACACTACTGCCATCCGTCAAAACGGAGATATAGCTGCTTTACGCGCTGAAATGACGTTGCATGCACGTTTAAAAACTAACGGACAGGCGTCATTCAAAGCATATGTCTACGATTCGGAGCGCGGACTCCCCGGAGCGATTGTAGCAAACCGTTTCAGCCACGTACAGAGGCAGTGGGACAGGAACATATTTGTGCATGGCTCGCTTAATCGCTCATTTTTCAAAAGGCACGACCTGCTGGCAAACGTCAAGTTCAGCCGCGACTACAACCGCTACATCGACCCCGATTATGTTACGCTCGAAGGAGCATTAGATAACAAATATTTTCAAAACGAACTGTATGCTTCATTGGTAAATCAATTTTCAATAATCAATAATCAGTCGAAAATCGAAAATCAAAAATTAAAAATCAAAAATCAAAAATCGAAAATCGAACAGTGGGACGTTTCGTTGGCATCTGATTTTTCTATCAATACTCTCGACGCCAATCTTTATCGTTTTCCGTATCCGACACGATATTCTTATTTGGGAGCGTTGTCAAGCCGTTTGAAATGGGAACGATTGGATATTCAGGCAAGTCTGCTGGGCGCGTATATTGACGAAAAGGTGAAAAATTACAGTCAAGGCGACAGTCGCAAACTGTTTTGCCCTGTAGTTTCGGCGTCGGTACAGCCGTTCAGTGCAAAAACATTTCGCATCAGGGCTTTTTACAAGGAAGCGTTCCGAATGCCCACGTTCAACGATTTGTATTACACTTTTACCGGCAACAGTTCCTTGCGCCCCGAATACACCACACAGTACAATCTGGGCGCTACATGGCTGCACGACCGACAGACAGGATTTCTGCGCACGGCGTCAATACAGGCTGACGCATACTACAATCGCATAAAAGACAAAATAGTAGCCATGCCGTCGTCAAATCTTTTCCGCTGGACGATGATGAACTTGGGCGAAGTGGAAATAAAAGGATTAGAAGCAAATACAAATGTTGGTTTGCGCCTTCCCGCAGAAATATTGTTAGATTTTGGATTCAGTTATACTTTTCAGAAAGCCATCGACACCACTCCCGATGGTACAACATTCAGACACCAGATACCATACACTCCCGTTCACAGCGGCGCATTGACCGGCGCAGCGCGTTGGAAAAGCCTGCAACTAAATTACAGTTTTATATACACCGGCGAACGATACAGCCAAAAAGCAAATATACCTGTAAATTACGTGCAGCCTTGGTACACGCATGATATAGCGTTTGTTTGGGAACATAGAATTATAACGACGCCTGTTAGAATATCAGCGGAAATCAACAATATTTTGAATCAGTATTATGATGTAATACTCAATTTTCCGATGCCGGGAAGGAATTATCGATTTAGTTTATCAATTAATTTTTAAATAATATGGAAATTAAGGAAATTGTTATAATTGCGCTATTTGCTGTTGTTTTGTCGGGATGTCGGGATGACAATCCTATAATACATGAAGATATAGAACATTTGCCGCCTCAAGCCGTAACGACGATAGCTGGCTTCTATCTTCTCAATGAGGGCAATATGAACATGAACAAAGCCTCGTTAGATCATTTCGATTATACAACGGGAACGTATCGCCGCAATATTTACGGACAGGCAAATCCCACAGCAACGTTAGGCTTAGGCGACGTAGGCAATGATATAGGCGTCTACGGCTCAAAACTATACGCCGTTATCAACTGCTCAAACAAAGTAGAGGTAATGGATGTGCGAACGACCAAACGTCTGAAAGTTATCGACGTGAAGAATTGCCGCTACATAACCTTTGCAAACGGCAAAGCCTACGTGAGCGCTTACGACGGCGAGGTACAGACAGGCGAGATTTCGCCAAACGGATTTGTGGCAGAGATAGATACGGCAACGCTTTCCATCATCCGAACCGTTCAAGTGGGCAGGCAGCCGGAAGGATTGGCGGTAGTCGGCGAGAAACTGTATGTTGCCAATTCAGGCGGTTACAGCCCGCCAAACTACGAAAGAACAGTTTCGGTGATTGACCTTAACACTTTTACAAAAATCGGGGATATAGACGTTGCTCCCAATCTGCATCGGCTTGAAGTCGACGCCTACGGAAATTTATACGTTAGTTCACGCGGCGACAATTTCAATATCGCTTCAAATTTGTTTCTGATTGATACTACATCCGACGCTGTTGTAAAATCCTTCGATATAGCCTGCGCCAACCTTACCATAGCGGACGATACCGTCTATGTGATAGGCTCGGAGTTCAATTCCACTACTTTTGAGAGGGCAATCAACTATTCGATGATTGACGCAAAGACAGGAACATTGATAGAAGAGAGTTTTCTCCCCAAATCAGTCATCGACGCCATAAGAACGCCCTATGGAATAGCGGTAGACCCCGTTTCAAAAAACATCTACATTACCGATGCAATAGACAACGTTTCGCCCGGAAAACTGTATTGCATAGACAAATATGGAAATACTGTTTTTACGGTTACAACGGGAGATATTCCGGCGCATTTTGCATTTGTATCTGTGTCGTGTCATTGATATCGATGCTTCAGTAAAGCCATTTTTCTAAAATTTATAAGAGGTATATTTCTTAAAATCAATATAATACTGTTTATGTTCTCTTATAACTCTCTTATAATTCTCTTATAAAATTACCCATTGGGGAACGGAAAAATTTCCCTGATTTTTAATTTTGCCATGCCGCCGTAGTTCAGAGATTAGGTTTGTGATTTTATTCTTTTTCTGATTATCATCGTAAATATCAGGCAGTTTTTCCCATAAAAGTTCATCTATATCTTTTCGGGATAGATTTCCGTGCTGTTTGATGGATTCCAAAATTAACTCAAGATAATATTGTTTGTTTAGCCCTTTATTCTTTGTGTACGACGACTTTTGTCCCGTATGCTGCGAAATTTTTGCGCCTATAAAAAAGTTTGGTTTTCGTCCTTCTATGAGTTTTTTCTTTCTCAATTCCGATGCGGCATGCTCGGTTATTTCCTTTTTTTTCTGAACCATGTCTAACAGAATGACTTCCATTAATGTAAGATTTCCGTGCTGAATAAGCGTTTTAGAATATTTTTCATCGATTGACTGTCCGTAAATCTTCAATATCACTTGGTTGCGTTTCGACAAGTCGTAGTCGGGCATTGGGAAAAAACGCTTCATTTGTGATACACAAAGGGAATGAATACCATAGCCCAAACGGTCTATCATTCCCAAATTTACCATAGCCGTTGCAAGCCACAAATTACGATATTTTGCCGGTGTGTTTTTTCCAAAAGAATAATCTTCGGGGTTGCCTTCAAAAAAATTGCCGGCGTTAGTAAATACAAGTTTATCAATTTGTTCGGCAACAATAATGCGACTGTTTAAACTGTAGTCTTGATGGGCAATACAGTTGTGCATAGCCTCAAGTATACTTCTTGTGTCGTATTTGTCAACCGTTGTTGCCAAAAGTTCGTTATCAGGAAAAAATTTGTATTTTATATTGCGTATCCGTTGCATTAATTTAGTGGTAGTGAGTAAAAACGGAGTAGCAAAATGCTCGTATGATTTTTCTTCAGTATCTAATTTCCACGTAATTTCGGCAACCGAAGGCAACAAAAAATGTGTTGCTTCTTCTTTGCCAAGTAATAAAATAGCAGTGTTAGTCATTTTGCCGTTTATTGTAATTTTTGCCTTGTCCAAAAACTGCAAATCGTCCCATTTGTCAATATTTTCGTAGAATGGTTTGCCGGTATTTAGTTCTTTATATTTTATTCGGGCAAGTGCAATCGCTTCAGGGTCTAAATCGGCAATAGTAGCGTTTGCAATGATTTTAGCGCTCCAGTCTTCTTGAGAATTATAGATAATGCGCATGAGTTCGGGAAAATTGCGCAAATCGGCTTTATTGCTGCCTATACGGATATATGGTTTTTTCTGAAAATTAACAGGTTCGCCCTTTGCAGAGGGAATGCGCAACAATACAATCTGCTTGTTTTGATAATAAAATTCAAAAATTTGAAAATTGATTTTAGGATACAAATTGATGCGTAAAAACAGTTCTAAATCTTCATTACCACCGTGTTTGGCTCCCACAAAACTAAAATTTGTTCCTCTTATAACGTGCGTGTTATTTTCAACGCCCCAGACCAAATAACCAAACGGTTTGTTTGCAATCGTTGCACCGTTGCTCATTGCAGAAATATATTCGCCTATTTGTTCGTCGCTAACGCTGCCTTTGCCTAATTTAAACTCAATCCATTCAGTCTCGGCAGGAAAGGATGTTAATTCTTCTAAAATATCTATCAATTCTATATTTGTCATTTAGGTAATGTATATATTTTGTTAAAAATTATTCTTTGTTCTACATGTTACATTGAATAACATCAAGCGTCTCGAAAATCGTTTCTATTTTTTGAACGATGCGATGTTGCTCGGAAAGAGGGGGAAGCGGAATTTGTATACCGCCAAGCAATGTTCCATTTACATTAGGCTGACCTGTCCCAACCGATTTATCTTTTATTTGTTCCCAATAGTACTCTGATTCAAAAAAATATTTTACATATCGAAAATATATCTTTTTCTTTAGTTGTATCCTAATTAGGTAAGATGCAAAAACAGATTTTTCTTTTATGTTTTTGATTAAAAACGATTTACCTACTGTTGCACCTGTTCTTGCAAATACTATATCGTTATTAGACAAAAGATAATTTTCAGCCTTTTTTTCATCTATTTCGACAAATGGTACAGTTTTCCAATCAACAGAATAGTTCTGAATGTCTGTAATTCTTAACATTTTATATTTGCCTGTCGGAATTGCAGAGCCAGTATACCCGTATTGAATTAAATCTGAAATATCTAAAATCTTGCACCACTCCCAACTTTCCGGTATTTCAAACGGGGCATACTTATGACACAGATTAGACTGATTTTCACTGATTTTTTTATCTGTGTTTTTCTGTTTTATCTGTGTTTTCTGTGTGCTTTTAACTATCTGCCGCAAAAGCGCCGACGCCGGCTCATCATTCGGGTCATGCGGAACAAGTTTACCACGTATGGCAAGGTCGAGAACTTTGGACTTGGTTTGCTTGATTAATTGCGCTAAAGACAGTTTGTTTGCTTCAATTTCATCAATAAGCGCAAAAGCGGATTCAATGACGGAAACGATGCGGCGTTGCTCGGAAAGAGGTGGAATAGGAACAGTGATTGAAGCAAGTGCATTTCCTGATAAACTTTGTATGCCAATACCTTTCAAATATCGCTTTATTTCTCCATTCAGATAGATACATTGCATAAAATAATATAGAAAATTTGTGCTTATATCAGCCACTGGTCTAACTCGGTGAATATGATTTTGAAAACAAATTGATTGTTCGGACTTCCAAATTGCAGAACGTCCAGCATCTCCGCCTTCACAAATAAGCAAATCTCCTGCAATAGCAGTACATCTATCTAATTCTTTATCTTCTATTAGCATTTTTCTTAATTCTGTAAAATCAAAATATCCCCAATAAAGATTCGATGTCGTAATGTATTCTCGTAGAATTCCTGTATTTCTCTTTTTGTCCAAAGTTTTTCCTGTGTTATGTTGAGCAATATCCCCTAACCGACACCACATCCAATTTTCCGGTATTTCAAACGGCATATCCTCTTTTGCAAGCGTTGCGAACTTCGTCATTCGTAATTCGTAATTCGTAATTGATTCGTTTGGAACGAGTTTACCGCGAATTGCGAGGTCTAATATTTTTTGACGTAACTGTTTTGTATTCATATTCAATTATTAATTATTAATTACGAATTACGAATTGGCTGTTGTATTTTTCGATATATGCACAATTGGATTCGTAGCCATTCAAATTTATTATATTACCCTGATTACACTGTTTCATATATTCATTTTTTATTTATTATTGTTACTTTTATCATTTGTATCACCTATTTATTTTTCGTTACTTTCCAATATCCCTTTTTGTCAGAACCAATGCGTTCAATAAAACTCTCTGATTTTAAGTTGTTTATTCGCCTAATAACGGTACTTCTTGATATTCCTATGCGGCTAACTATTTCATCAATAGTAATTTCCGTATTTTGTTCCAAGATGTTGAGTATTTCATCATTTACAGTGTCATCTTCGACATTTACAGTGTCATTTACACTGACATCTTCGACAGTATTAGCAGAGACATCTACAATATAATCATCTGTAATGCCTATATTTGCATTTACAGTTTCATTTTTGTCTGCGTTTTCAGGTTCATTTTCAGGTTCATTTTCAGGTTCATTTATTTTCCAATATCCACCTTTTGCGCCGCCAACACGTTCGATATATCCTTGTTTTTTAAGATTTTGGATATTTCTTTTTACTGTTGTGCGTGGATAGCCTGTTTCCTTCACAATAAGTTCGTAACTTATTGACGGATTTTTCTTTATCAAGTTTAAGATATCTGACCACCTATTCTGACCACCTACCTGACCACTTTTTTCAGCATCGTCTTTTGCATCTACAATTTCTTTAATCTCGCCTCTAACTAATTGCAATACAGCAATTAATTTTGTTTCAACAATATTTGCAATATAATCAAGCAAAGGTCTTGTTTGTTCAAGCGTCGCATGGGCGCCGTCCGATGTTATTTTTCCGGTAATTAAATCGCATTGATGCAACGCTTTGAGGTAATTACTTCTGTCGTCTGTTCTTACTACAATCATCGGATAATCGTGTCGTAACAGGATGTAATTCACCAATAACCGCGCAATCCTGCCGTTTCCGTCTTCAAACGGATGTATACGGATATAGCGATAATGAAACAAGGTTGCTAACTCGGTAGGCGATAAGATTTGTTTTTCTTCCTCTTCATTGTACCACCTAACTAAATCAGACATCAGCGCAGGCGTCTCTTCGGGCGAAGCATAATCAAACAGTTCGCCGGTAGGCGTAATGACCGAATTGGGACGCGTTTTGTATACGCCAACTTTTATTTGATAACGATAATCGCCATCCCGACTTGTTTTCCAATAGTCGCGCACCAATATAATTTTGTTCAGTTCGCGAATGAAGGATTCCGAAAGCGTTCTATCTTTGTCTAATGCAGCCGTTTTCATTAATTCAAAACCTACATTATGTGCTTTCATTTCTTCATAGTCCTGCATACTCGCATTGCCGATAGTATCGCCAAACAACAACAACAATTTGGTTTGACCATACGTCAATGTGTTACCTTCCAAATTATTGGTATTATAATTGAAATCAATCATAAACTGTTGGTCCATTTGCCGTTTTAATTTCGGCTCCATGGGCTGTACTGACAGCCATTCTTTGTACAGTATCTCAATCATATTCAATTACGAATTATCAATTACGAATTATCAATTACGAATTATCAATTACGAATTATCAATTACGAATTACGAATTATCAATTACGAATTGGCTGCTGATATCTCTTTCGAAATAAGTGCCAATGGATTCACTACTACTATCTAAATATACTATATTATCCTGTTTCATATATTTCATTTTTTAATTATAATTGTTACTATTATCATTATTATCTATTTTTATATGTTATTATCCCTCATTCGTAATTCGTAATTCGTAATTCGTAATTGATAATTCAAAGATTCGACCGCCGACAATATATTCCGGCTTTTTTCTTCAATCATCCCCATCAGTTCGTCAAGCGAATAATCGACAGTTTCTTCGCCTTGTTTGAGCCATGTAATGTCGAGGCTTGTTTTGTCGCGGGCTATAATTTCCTCGTA
>Ga0099364_10011359_pt1 | contig 12172 bp, 8 predicted proteins | sample TergutTh196P3_FD_73070 | JGI IMG/M metagenome (GOLD analysis project Ga0099364, IMG submission 73070) | Microcerotermes parvus P3 segment gut microbial communities from Pointe-Noire, Republic of the Congo - Th196 P3 | ecosystem: Host-associated > Arthropoda: Insects > Digestive system > Gut ...
AGCGTGTTGGGCACAGGGCAGGCAGGGCAGCATGACTTCTGCGACAAGCGAGAAAAGGGGGGAAACCGACCCCGACCTTTGTGTCGGCTTGCCGTGACCGCTCTAAGCGGGCATGGCAAACGCACAAAGGCGTGTTTTCATGTAACGGAGCAGCAGGAATGCTGCCCTGCCTGCCCTGTGCCTTCAAATAATATCCAAACACCCCCTGTTGCTTCAGGGTATTCATTATTTGCAGGGGTTCAGTTTTGCAAGAGCTCTCTTGACACAATTCCAATATTTAGTTTATATTGACAATGCTATGTTAAATTAAACTAAAGGATAAATTATGCTTGAAAGAACGATAAAACGCTATATCGAAAATACTGCTAAAAGTTTTCCAGTACTGTTGCTTACAGGCCCCAGAAGAATAGGCAAAAGCGTTCTTTTATCAATGCTAAAAGAAGAAAAGCGGCAGTATATCACCCTTGATAATCTGGACGACCGCAGAATGGCAAAAGAAGATCCGGCCATGTTTCTGCAAAAATATAATCCGCCAATGATAATAGACGAGGTTCAATATGCTCCTGAACTTTTTAGTTATATAAAAATATGGGTAGACAAAAAAAAATACGATTATCTGCAAGGTAAAAAATCAGCGAATCCCGCAGGAGCGTTCTGGCTGACCGGCTCGCAAAAATTCAGGCTGATGAAAGGCGTAAAGGAATCCCTTGCAGGACGTATCGCTATAATCGATATGCTGGGATTTTCTCACAGGGAAATTTGCAAGCGGCCTTTTGAAGGCAGGTCTTTTTATCCTTCAATGGATATGATACATACAGAACCGGCGCAAAAACTAAAAATGATGAGCGTGTACAAACTTATCTGGAAAGGCTCTTTTCCGGAAATTCATACCAAAAAAAATATGAGCAGGGACGATTATTACCGCGCCTATATGCAGACCTATATCGAAAGGGATGTAAAGGATTTTCAGGGTATAAGTAATGATTTAAAATTTTATACATTTGTCCGCGCAGTGGCTGTGCGTACAGGCAATCTGCTAAATTATAATAACCTTGCCCGTGACTGTGATATTGATTTGCGAACAGCGCAGGTTTGGATGAATACGCTTGAAAGATCCGGGCTGGTGTATCTGCTGCATCCCTATTCGCCCAATATTACCAAGCGGATTATAAAAACGCCGAAAGTCTATTTCCTTGATACAGGGCTTGCAACATACCTTGCGAATATAGACAGCCCTGAATCGCTTGAAGCAAGTTATCTAAACGGCTCTATGCTGGAAACATGGGCTTTTATCGAAATTCTAAAAAGTTTCTGGCATAACGGACTGGAAGCGCCTGTCTATTTTTACAGGGACACCAATCAGAAAGAAATTGATTTTGTGTTGGAAAAAAACATGACTCTGTACCCGATTGATGTTAAAAAAACTGCCCTTCCCGGTGAAACCGACACAAGGAATTTTGGCACACTGAAACAACTTGGAAAAAAAATTGGCACAGGCGCAATCATTTGCCTGTGCCAGAATTTTTCACCTCTACCCAAACAAGATATTATTTCTGTCCCGGTTTGGGAGATTTAAATATCCTATCGTATTACGGTTCTTGAAGCTCGATTTTGGAAAGGAATACATGCAACTTGTCTTGATTGGTGGTAAACTTCCATCCGGTTATTATAAGGTCGTCACCGTCAATTATTGAAACATCATCTTCAGTTTTAAAATCTGCCAAAGGTACAATTACATCAACCCAGCCGCTGTCAATTCTATTACAGGCAGACCTTGTTTCTCGTTCCGGACCGGGGACAGACGCCCTGTATACGGTATGATCGGGATGCGTGCCGGTATGTAGCTCAAAATTCATATTCTCGGGCCTGACTCCGTCAGGGGATGTCTTATAGAGTTCTTCATTTGTTCCATTCGGATCGCCGTTATCGCCGGCTCTGGTATACAGGTTAAATGCAACATTTGTATGCGTATCTATCAAGTTTTTAAAATTAGTGGGTATTTCATAAATTCTTTGAATACTGGTATCTTCATTATTCCCGCCCCATACGGCGCTTTTTTCCGGGTGCCCTTCAATGGGGCCGCTATTGTTGGGTTGATCCTCAAGCCCAAGTCCGCCATAGTCATTAATTATAAGAGTAAAACCAAGAGCGGCGGCAATTTCAGGGGTACCGGTTTGTGAAGCCGTTCCGACTGTAATATATTCAGAAGGATCATCAATTACCGGGTTTTCAGGAATTGCAGTTAATACAGTTACATTACATTCTGCCGTTACCGTGGGGTCATCATCTGATTCGGCTGTTATAACTGCTGTACCTCCCCCGACTGCCGTGACAACGCCGTCAGCAACGGTAGCAACTGCAGGGTCGCTTGTCTTCCAGTTTATGTCTTTATTTTCTGCAATTGACGGAAGTACCGTAGCGGTAAGCGTGAAAGTCGGCGCAGGCGGTTCAAGGAAAAGCAGGGTTCTATTTGCAAGGTCGAGAGTTACACTGGTTACCTTTGCAGGTACAACTGTTACATTACAAGTAGCGGTAAAACCGCCGTCAACTGTTTCGACTGTAATTACAGCAGTACCAGCCTTAAGACCTGTAACCAATCTTGAGGTAGCTGCGGAGCCTGATAATGAAGCAACGGTAGCATCGGAAGTGCTCCATGTTATGTTTCTGTTACCGGCTTCCGGGGGAGTAACCGTGGCAGTTAAAGTAAAATTGGTTCCAACTTGCAGGTCGTCTCTTTCTGTAATATTTAAAGTAACGCCGTCAACAGGAATAGCCGAGACAGTTATTTCGATAGAATCCGTAAAACCGCCGTCAATTGTTTCTACATAAATAGTAGTTACGCCGGAAACTTTGCCAAGAACAAGGCCTGATAATTCGTCAACTTCGGCAATAAGATCGACTTCACTTGTCCAAAAGACTTCTTTGTTTGCAGCATCGGCAGGGCTAATTACAGCCAGTAATTGCAGTTCACCGCCAACAGCGACAATTGGCTCGCCGCCGCCTTCCACGCTAATGCTTACACCTGTAACGGTAACAGGTTTCGGTACTTCCGGATCTGGACAAGCCGAGAACCCCAAACTGATTATTGCTATACATACCGCAATCTGTAAGGTCTTCATTGTAAATTTACACAAATTAATTTTTTTCATTACATCCTCCTAATGATGTATTATTATATTTATCATAGTATATCTTTCTTTTGCAAATAATACAAGGTGAATTTCCGAAATTTACAGAAAATATTCAGTTGTATCTTTACCTAAAGTGAGTTATTATATGTATATGTCATTTTATGCTGACGGCCTCTATTTTTCCTGCCTTCGCTGTTCAAATTGCTGCCGTTACGAGAGCGGTTATGTATACCTTTCTGAAAATGACCTTAAGCGGCTGACAAATGAACTTAAGATGGATTTGACTGAATTTATTAAAACATGGTGCCGATGGGTCCCTTTTGAAAGTACCAGTGACCGTCTGTCATTAAAGGAAAAATCAAATTATGATTGTATTTTCTGGGGGGTTGTAAACGGGAAAGAAGGCTGCAAAGTTTATGAAGCCCGCCCCTTGCAATGCAGGGCATTTCCTTTTTGGGATCATATTGTCATATCCGGGGAAACATGGAAAAATGTTAATTTGAAATGCCCGGGGATTGGCAAGGGGCAATTACACAGCAAAGAACAAATTGATGAATGGATTAATCAAATTAATAATGAACCTGTTATAGAGCGGGAATTACCCCGCATAGGAATTTGAGCATGAAAATACAATTTTGGGGAGTGCGCGGTTCAATACCGTCGCCTGTTTCACCGTCAGAAATAAGGGATAAAATTTCTGCAATAATCGAACAAATATTGCCGCAAGATATTGCAAGCCCTGGTGCAAGGGAAAAATTCCTTAGCGCTCTGCCTCCCTGGCTTTACGGGACTGTCGGCGGGAATACCCCCTGCGTAAGCGTATCTGCAGAGGGCCTAGACGGTCCTGTTATTTTTGACTGCGGCTCGGGTTTAAGGGATTTGGGGATTTGTTATAATTCAAAAAAACCGTCTCCAAAAAAATACCATATTGTTTTTTCTCATTTTCATTGGGATCATTTACAGGGGCTGCCGTTTTTTGACCCTGCCTATAACAGTAGCATTTCAATAGATTTTTATTCGCCCAAACAAGGCTTAAAAGAATTCCTTTCCTGCCAGATGCAAAGCCCTTATTTTCCCGTAACACTGGAGAGTATGGCATGTAAAAAGAATTATATTTTAATTGATTCGCCGTTTTCAATAGGGCAAGTTTCAGTTGATTTTAAAAAAATGAACCATCCCGGAGATTCCTATTCTTACAAACTTACACATAACGGAAAAAAAGTTATATACGCAACAGACACTGAACTTACAGAAAATGATCTTATAAAAAATAATGAAAATGTTAATTTTTTTCAAAATGCTGATATAATTATTCTTGATGCGCAGTACACCATGGCCGAAGCACAGGAAAAAAACAATTGGGGGCACAATGCCTTTAACAAAACAGTAGATTTTGCCGCTGCCTTTGGAATTAAACGACTAATTCTTTTTCACCATGATCCTGCTTATAGCGATCAAAAAATTTACAGTATCCTTCAATCCGCCCAATTGTATAAACAGGAAATGAAAATAAAGGATTTGGAAATCGGCCTTGCTTACGAAGGGCTGGAAATTACAATATAGGGAATTAAAACAATGAATAAAATAATAAAACGGATAATCGGAATTATTGCATCTCTTTTGGGGCTTGCTGTTTTTCTTGGCGCGGCGGCGCTTGTTGCTTTTTGGTATTATAATTCCCCGCCGGAATTTTCAGTTGAAAAAGCCTCTTTTCATGATGGCATAGCGGTAGAAACAAGTAACAATAATCAAATTACAGTGCGTTTCGAGGTAAGGCGGGGTGAAACCGCAAGGTCGGTCGGGCAAAGGCTTTACAGTTCCGGTATCATCCGAAGCGAATATTTATGGCTTTTACTGAGCAGGTATTATAACGATTACCATAACGAACAAATTAAAACCGGTAATTATTTAATTGAACTGCCTTTAACGCAGATGGCTGTTCACAATTTACTTGCATCGGGCAGGCAGATTTTGCAAAAAGTTGTTATCCCTGAAGGTTTTACCCTAAAAAAAACGGCTCAATTGCTAGAATACGAAGGAATATGTTCCGCCGATGATTTTCTTGCAGCGGCGTCTGACGCGGAAATTTTAGAAAAATACCGCATCCCGGGTAAAAGCATGGAAGGCTATTTGTTTCCGGACACGTATTTGTTTCATTTAGATTTTCCGGCAAAAAGAGTTGTTGAAAAAATGGCAGACACTTTTTTTTCAAGAATAGATGCGATAGACGAAGGCATAAAAAAATTACCTCCGGACGAACTTAATAAACTTATAATTCTGGCATCAATAGTTGAGCGTGAATATTATTTACAGGAAGAAGCGCCGGTAATCGCAGGGGTATTTTTGAACCGCCTGAATATCGGAATGGCCCTTCAGTCCTGTGCGACTGTTGAGTATGTAATAACAGAAATTTTAGGCAGGCCTCATCCCGAATTCCTTTTTACCCGCGATCTGGAAATTAATAACCCCTACAATACCTATATCCGCCCGGGCCTGCCGCCCGGCCCGATTGCCGCCCCTGGCGCAGTATCGCTAAAAGCGGCATTTTTACCGGCAAAACACAATCACCTGTATTTCCGCCTGGTCGATATTGAAGAAGGCAGGCATTATTTTTCCAGAACGCTGGACGATCATATAAGAGCCGGCACGCTGTATTTAAAAAGGTAGGCAGAGGTAAAATGTATATAGCAAAATCAACCGTCCATGAAATAATGGGGCGGCTGGATGCCATTGCATTAGCGGAAGAATATATCAGGATAGAAAAGCGCGGGGGGCGTTACTGGGGCCGCTGCCCTTTTCATTCCGGCGGCCAGGAAAAGACGCCGTCTTTTACAGTCGATCCGGATCAAAAACTTTACTATTGTTTTGCCTGCAATAAGGGCGGGGGGATAATTGACTTTATCATGGAAATGGATAAAATCAGTTACCCGGACGCGCTTAAGAATTTGGCGCGAAAATACGGAGTTTCAATTGTTTATGAAAACGGCGGCGAATATAATAAAAAAGACGAAGATGCTTATTTACAAAAAGAGCAGCTTTACGAGCTGTACAGACGCACGGCCCTTTCTTTTCATCATTTATTAAAAGAAAATCCCGAAGGCAAAAAAGCCCTTGATTACCTGCTCTCAAGAAAAATCAGCATGGAAATGATAGACAAATTTCAATTGGGTTATTCTAAACAGGATCAAAACTGGCTATACGGTTTTCTTCAAAAAAAAGGGTATTCAGAGCAATTCCTTGAAAAATCAGGCATGTTTTCTTCTTACAATAAAAGCTCTGCGTTTTTTTGCGGAAGGCTAATGTTCCCAATTTCGGATAAACAAGGGCGGATTGCGGCTTTTGGCGGCCGTCATATGTCTTCGGAGGAAGATTCTTCTGTGCCAAAATACATTAACACGCGGGAAATTGACATTTATAAAAAAGGCCAAATACTGTACGGCCTTAATGTGGCATTGCCGGAGATAAGGCAAAGCAAAACAGTGTATATTGCAGAAGGCTATTTGGATGTAATTGCCATGCATCAGGCGGGTATCAGCAACACGGTGGCCCCCTGCGGGACATCCCTTACAGAAGAGCAGGTAAAATTGCTGCGGCGCTGGGCAGATCATGTAATACTGGTATTTGATTCGGATGAAGCAGGCCAAAGAGCAGCATTTAAGGGGATAATTATATGCAGGCAAAATAACCTTGCCTGTTCGCTTGCTTTGCCGTATAAAACAGGCGAAGGCGAAGAATTAAAAGATCCTGCCGAAATATTGCAAAAATTTGACGAAAACACCTTGAAAAATTCAATGAATCATGTTATTATAGATATAGAATATCTTATTGCAAAAGGGGAAGCCGTATATAATATTTCAAGACCCAGAGGTAAAGCTCAAGTTTGCGAAATGCTGTTCCCTTACTTGGCTTCGCTTAATTCGGCAAGCGAGCGGGAAGACAGTATAGGGCTAATTTCTGACAGAATACATATTGAAAAATCATCAATATTGAGTGATTTTAACCGATGGCAGCATTCTGCTAAAAACCCTGTTGCCAAGCCATTTGGCAACAAGCCTTTAGGCAAGGAGGAAAACGGAAAAAAAATTTCAATAAGCATGAACGATGAGATGTTTTTGCTTATTGTTGTTTTGGTAAACTATAATTTATATCAGGAATTTCGTGCTTTGGTAAAAATGCATGAAATCGAAAATCTTGCAGCCAAAGAAATCTTTGTGGCTCTTGAAGAATGTTTTATTAACGGAGAAAGCAGCACAGAGGCAGCATTGGCAAGGATAAGTTCGGTTGAACTGCGGAATTTTATTATTAAAAGGGGAATTTCCCCGGAATTTAAGGGAGACCAAAAGCGCAATCCTAGAAAATTAATGGAAGATGGAATTAACGCGCTTAAGATAAAGAGATTTAAGCAAAGGCGTGTTGAGATAAACGCAGAATTAAGGAATAAAGAGAGAAATATACAATTGTTAAGCGAAAATGACCTTTTAAATTTAATCGAAGAGCAAATGTATATCGATGCAGAAATAAAAAAACTGGAAGGTAACTAGAGAATGGCCGTAAATAAAAAGACAGAGGCTAAAACCAATAAAACTCCCCCTAAAAAGGCTAAGCCAAAAAAGCTTGAGCCTAAAAAGCTTGAGCCTAAAAAGGCTAAACCTAAAAAGCTTGAGTCTAATAAGCTTGAGCCTAAAAAGACTAAGCCTAAAAAGGCTGAACCTAAAAAGACAAAAACCTTAAAAGATACTTCTAATAAAAAGACAGCCGTAAAAAATAAAACAGAAAAAAAGAAAGACAAAAAAGCTGTTAAAGAACAAAAGGTTTTGGCTGTAAACAACGAAGCAGAAAATGACAGCGTAGAAAGTATTATAAAAGACCCTGCGGTAATTAAACTGGTTGCTTATGCAAAAGGCAGAAAGACGCTCTCTTTCGAGGATCTTTCAGACAGGCTGCCTCCTTATATATCTGATACAGAAAAAATTGAGCCGGTGCTGGCATTGCTGGAATCCATTAATGTGCAAATTACAGTGGATGATTCTTCACACGACGGCGATGACGGCGATGGTTATAAAAGCCAGGAAGCAAGAAAAAAACGCTCCTTGGGAGATAAAGAATTATCCCTTGTGGATGATCCTATAAGAATGTATCTTAGGGAAATAGGCCGCGAAACACTCCTTACAGCCGATGAAGAAATTGAATTATCCAGGCAGATGGAAGAAGGCGAAAATTTAATAAAAAACGTTGTTAAAAAATCAGGCATGATCATCCCTGAATTTTACCTTATAGCGGAAGAAGCCCTTTCAAAAGGAGATATAACCGAATTAAACCTGACAAAAAAGGAAACTACGGAAAAATTAGCTGAACGGAAACGTTTGAACTCGTATTATAGAGAAGCTCTTAGAATAATTGACAATGATTTAAAAAATTACATCGAAAAAAAACATGTGTTAATTGACAAGGGGCTAAATTATCTTGAAGACAAGGAACTGGCAGGCTGCAGAAAGCGTATTACAAAAGTATTAAAAAACACACAGCTTCACCCCGATGAACTGGGCTTGTTTTCGGAAAAGTTTATTCAGGCGCAATATAAAATCAAGAAAAACATTGAAGAACAGCAGCGGATCGAAAAACATTTACAGGCCGCTTCTCAAAAAGACCGGCGCACTCTGGGCCGTTTGTTAACTATTAAAGAAGAGCGGGAAAAACTCGAGGAAAATCTGGGGCTTACTGCTGATGAAATAAAGGAAAAAATTCAGCAGATACAGGTGAAAGAAAAAGAACTCCACACATTGGAAGTAGAATTCGAAGAGACGATTGAAAATATAAACCTAATGGCTTATGATATACAGAACGGCAGGAAAATGCTCAAGAATGCAAAAGACAGGCTGATAAAAGCCAATCTTAGGCTGGTAGTTTCCATAGCAAAAAAATATACAAACCGCGGGCTGCACTTTTTTGATCTTGTGCAGGAAGGCAATATAGGTTTAATTAAAGCTGTAGAAAAATTTGAATATCAGAAAGGTTTTAAATTTTCAACTTATGCAACATGGTGGATTAGGCAGGCTATAACCAGGTCGATATCAGATCAAGCCCGCACGATACGCGTACCGGTTCATATGATAGAGCAGATTAATAAGGTTATCCGCGAATCACGGCATTTATTGCAGTCTTTAGGGCGCGAGCCGAATGATGATGAAATTGCAGAAAGGCTGGGCTGGCCGACAATCCGTGTAAAACAGGTTAAAAAAGTTGCCCGCGAGCCTATAAGCCTTGAAACACCCATTGGGGAAGAAGAAGATTCTCTTTTAGGGGATTTTATCGAAGATAAAGATGTGGAAAACCCTGCCGCCAAGACAGCTCAGACTTTATTAACAGAAGAGGTCGCCGGCGTGCTTTCGGGCCTTCCAAAGCGTGAACAGGATGTGTTAAAGATGCGTTTTGGGCTGGGAGACGGTTATTCGCTTACCCTGGAAGAGGTTGGGCTGCTTTTTAGGGTAACAAGGGAGAGGATAAGGCAAATTGAAGCAAAGGCGCTTAGGCGCTTAAGGCATCCAAAAAGGAGCCGAAAACTCAGGGATTTCCTTGAACATTAATTAAAATGATGTTATTCTTAAATACTTAATTAACAGGGAGAAAGCATGATAACAGAAAATGATATGATTAATAAATTAAGGGCGCTTCAGGATGTTCTGTCTGAAAAAATCAACATCCAGAATTTAATTAACGAAATTCCAAAACAATTAATTGTATTGGAAGAAGCCTATAACCGAACCAGAAAAGTTTTTATAGAAAAAAACCAGGAATACGAGAAAATTAAAGCTGCCGAAGAAGAAGCAAGGAAACTTTTAAAAGAAGCTGAAACCTCAATAGAAAGGGTTGAGCGAAATATTTCCGAAAGCAATACTCAAAGGGAATACGAGGCTCTGGAAAAGGAAAGACAGACCGCTGATGAAAAAGAGCAAACATACAGGAAGGAGGTTCAGCAAAAAGAAAAAAATCTGTTTGATTTATTTGAAGAAATAGAACAGCTAAAGTCCCTCATTAATCAGCAGGAAACTGAACTTGCCGAAAAAAAAGCAGGTATCGAAACTGAACTTTCTAGCAGAAAAAAACAACTTGACAGCCTTGTAAAAAAAGAAAAGAAAATTACCGATGATTTGGATTCAGAGGTGGTATTTAAGTTTGAGCGGATAATCAGAAACAAAGGCGGGGACGGCATAGTTGCCATAAAGGGCAATGTCTGCCTCGGCTGCCACATGATTCTTCCCTCGCAATTTTCAAATAATGTGCGCGTAGGCAAAGAATTTGTCTTTTGCCCCTATTGTTCAAGAATTTTATTCTATGAAGAAACAACAGAAGAAGAAGAGCTGTTCTTTAATGACGATGATGCCGGCATTTTATCTGATTTGGATGAAATGGATGATGAAGATTACGATGAAGAAAAAGAAGAAGGCGAAAGTGACAGCATTGATTTTGATGTTGATGTTTAATAAGTAACGATGAACCAGGCTGCCGCCGCGCAGTTTCTGGAATTGATATATCATTTCTAAAAACTGTACGGAGGAAAGTCCGGGCTCCGCAGGACATGATGCCGGGTAATCCCCGGGACTGGCCGTTCATGAACGGTTAGGACGGAAAGCGCCACAGAAAATATACCGCCAGGCCATACGGCAGGGTAAGGGTGAAAAGGCGGGGTAAGAGCCCACCTCGGTAATGGCAACATTGCCGCAAGGCAAGCCCCATCAGGAGCAAAGTCAAGTAAGTGTTATGAATTGTATGAACCTTTTGTTCATACTTACGGCCAGGGGTCCCTTGGCTAAAAACACGGGTAGACTGCAATGGAAAAGCCCAGAAATGGCCTTTCAAGACAGATGGCAGCAGTGAAAGTCCCAAAAGGATAATTTCACTGGAGTTTTGCACAGCAAAACTCCAAGGTCAGCCACTTGGCTGACCACAGAACCCGGCTTATGGTTCATCGTTTTTTTTTATTTCCAAGGGCCGCCTAATATTCATAAAAACACAGATTTACACAGATTTTTAATGATTTTCACAGATTATTTAAAATTTTAATTCTTAAATCTGTGTAAATCTGTATAATCCGTGATAATCTGTGTTTCATGTTTGAAGTTATAGGGATAAATTTAAAAAGGCCGGCTTTCGCCGGCCATGCCCCTTGAGGCATATCGGACATATAGTGATTTGGGAGGGGAACTATATATCCGACATTAAGTATATCGGCATAAATTCATTATAACTTTAGTTGAAATTCAGGATAGTATTAGTTATGTTCTTCTACATCGATGCCCACAGAAAGGGCAATACGGTAGGTTTTTCCCCGTTCCACGGTGATATTTTTGGTCAGGGTATAATCGCCAACCTGAAATTTTGCTTCATGAAAGCCGGGTTCTACGGGTACCGGCCCAGATTCCCTTGAAATAAGTGTATTATTTAGGAAAATACGGGCGTTTTCAGGCGCTTCAAAGAGCAATAATGGCGTAGGATCCTGTAAATTAATGATTAATTCAAGAATTTTCGATTTTTCTACGATAAAACGGCGGCTTATGTTACGGTAATCTTCGGAAAGGACAACTAAATGATGTTCCCCTTCCTTAAAAACCTGTTCTTCATTGATATTTTCTATTACCGTATCGTTTACAAGCACTGTAAATGGCCTGCCCCGCAGTTGATCCGGAAAACGGGGGGTAAATTTAACCGCCCCTTCATCGCTAAAAACCGGCTTTGCATGAAGGCGGAATTGCATGTTTTCAAGCTCGTCGCTTATACCTTTAATGATAGTCATAAGCCGTAAAAGAACAGGGAATGATGAAGGGGCGACAACCCCTGTTGGAACTGTAGCATAAGGGCTTGTCCGTAAGCCGTGCCCCTGCCGTATTGGCACTTGATAGACAATTTTTACTTTATTCGGAAGGGGGTCGTAAGCAATGCGCTTACCGTCAAGGTCATTTACGCCCGTAACAGGCGCCCGGTTAAAATCGGAATACATCAGCATTGCAAGGCTTCCCCTATGCGCAAGCCACCTCTGAGGGGTA
>Ga0099364_10011360_pt1 | contig 12172 bp, 7 predicted proteins | sample TergutTh196P3_FD_73070 | JGI IMG/M metagenome (GOLD analysis project Ga0099364, IMG submission 73070) | Microcerotermes parvus P3 segment gut microbial communities from Pointe-Noire, Republic of the Congo - Th196 P3 | ecosystem: Host-associated > Arthropoda: Insects > Digestive system > Gut ...
CCTATAATTCGGGTAAAATTGAAAACGCGGAGATTACATACCACGACACGCGGGAGATTTTTGAGAACGGGCGTGTTGTTAATTTCACCGGAGACCCACGCAGCGTGTTTGAGCTTGAAAACCAAAAACTGTGCTATGAGTTCCTCAAACACAAGATTGCGGCACGGGAATCCTTGACGGTTCCCCTCGTACTGGAAGTCCATTCGATACTAACAAGCGGCACATATGACGAGCGGCGCTACATTGAGCGGGGCGAACGTCCCGGCGCGTTCAAAAAGCATGACTATGTGACGGGGCGTGAAGAGGTCGGTTCCTTGCCGGAGGATGTCCCTGCGGAAATGGAAGGTCTGCTCGGCGAACTTTTAAACTACACTGACGGCGATATGCTGACAGCCGCCGCCTACTTCCATGCACGGTTTGAGCATATCCATCCGTTCGCCGATGGCAACGGGCGGGCGGGACGTACGCTATTGAATTATTTTCTGATGCTGCATGACCATCCGCCGCTGATCGTTTATGAAGATGACAAGGCCGGCTATTACGCGGCGCTTCAACGGTACGATACGGACGAGGACATTCAGCCGATGCGCGATTTTCTGCGGTCACAGACGGAAAGGACTTGGGAGAGGTCATTGGGGCGCGAGACGGAGAGGGACACTACACCCCGGTAACGACACAAAATAGCGGCAGGGCCGCGTAGCCGACGATGCCCAGCGGCGTCGATCACGGGGTCTGGGGCAGCGCCACATATGCACTAACTTAATGAAGTGTTGGCTAACTGCATTCTACATCGCTCCCCCTTACGAGATTCGACTCTAAGTCTATAGGAAACTTCGTCAAAATCATCCAAGATGGCGTGCAAATCCAATGCGCCAGTCGATATCGCTATGTATAGTAACTTATACTCTCTCCATACACTGCGATCCTTCCTCGAAATCGCTATAGGGGGAAATAAAACTGCCGGAAATCAAAATCTCCATAAGTAACGCCACCATCAACTTGCCTTTTAGCCACGAAAGAGAAGATGCTTCACTTTTTTTAGGCAGATCTCCAAAGTCCATTATTGACTTCAGCCTTTTGAAGAAATTCTCTATCTGCCAGCGATACCGATAGGTCTCCAGTACAGCGCCCCTAGATACCGACTCCGGCAGTGATGTCGCAACAATTATATACTCGTCGAGTTTCTTCGCTTCCTCGCTGTATGTACGCTGCCTTTTGCTTTCATTCCTTGCCATGCGTTTCCTTGCTTTCTCGCAAGCATCTTTGTCCTTTCTCCTCGCACACACCCTAACTGGAATGCTACCATTTTTGCCTCGATGGATATATCCTATGAACTCCGTGTTCTCCTCGTGTTTTAGGTCTTTGACTGCGGAAAACACTTCAATCTTGTTCCCGTCCGCGTCATAAATGTTGAAGCAGTTGGTTCGCAACCTTAGCAGATAATCGGCACCGCAAGCAAGGCAATGCTCAATCCCCGTAATAGTGCCATAAATACGGTCTCCAAGCACTAAATCCCCTTTTTCAAATGCGAAGTTGGTCAGGCTTTCCCCCACAGCCTGCTTCGTTATTACATACGAGCGGCTCTGCAAGGAGAATATGTCTATCGCATAGTGAAGCCTATACGTTTCGCCGCTCCTCCCTTTTTCGACTACATCCGATGCATCGACAGCAATGGTCCGGTAAGCGCTAAGATAAGTTGGTCTAGTATAGTTTGCTAGTTCGCTCGTCACCAACTGGGACGTTATCCACTCAAACCACTCCCCACACAGCGCGAACTTCTTCATGAACGCGACATCGCTTATCTCCGCTATGTTGGACAGGCGCGCTATCTCGCTAATGTCAACAAGAGAACAGCCATTAACCAAGTGCAATAGGCATAACAACATTAGGTCAGCGGGCGTTTCAATTTTTCGCTTTCTCTGTATGATATTGAACTCATGACATTTGGCTTCGTATTCGCTGCCAAGCAGGGGCAGCAGTTGTGCTACAGTAGGCATGACAAACCTCCATATCGTTTTTGCCTATTATAACACAATGTTTCAACTATAACAATGCTAAGTTAGTGCATATGAGGCTCCGCCCCACAACCCAGACGCCGCGCGCTGCGACTTAATTCGCTTTACGACCGAAATGAATTCGGTCTACGAATTAAGTCTCCGCTCCGGCGCACAGCGCATTCGCGCTGTGATAGTACCTCAATGGCGTTTGAAATTTTCTTGTTTTTTATTGCGGTTTTACGCCATTAAGGTACTATTCAGACAGTCGCCTCTATATTGTTTTCAAGCTCAAGGTAGGCTTCTTTTATCTTTTCAAGCTGTTCGGCTGTGGCGTCCCAGTACCCGCGCGAGCTGTATTCCATCATCTGTTCAAGGATTTTCATATAGGCATAGGGATTGTTTTCAGCCATGCGGCGGCGCATTTCGTCATCTTCGACATATTTCATGTCAAGGCCGTCAAAAACCCATTGTTCGACAGCGCCGGTCGTAGCGGCAAGGCCCATCAGGTTTTCAAACCGTTCGGCGATCTTCTGCGCGCCGTGGTAATTATGCGCGAGCATACCGCCGATCCATTTGGGATTAAGTACGCGCGTCCGTATCCCGCGCGCGATAGCGCTTTCGGCGCTGTCAGTCTCGATGCGCCGGCCTGTCGTGTCGGTGATGAGCATCTGCGCCTTTTTGCCTTTTGCTAGCTCGACGGATTTAGCCAGCCCACCAAAAAATTCATAATAGTGGTCGAGGTCTGTGATCTCGTACTCGTGGCTGCTGCGAATCTGCGAGACGATATCGACGCATTTTAAATTTTCCTCATAGAGACCGTAGGCGCTTTTGCCGCGCATCCGGCGATTATATACATGCCTGAGGCCCGCAGTGAAGCTGACGCCCAGCTCTTCTTCCGACTCCCAGCTTTTGCCTTCAATGATTCTAGTCAGCCCGGTCCCGTATTCGCCTTCTTTTGGGCCAAATATTCTCGATACGGAAAGCTGCCGCGCCTCGTCTTCTGTATATCCGCCGCTTTTAAGCTTTGTAAATAGCTTTTCAGAATGTATGCGTAAGTTGTTATCAGGCTCGTCCCGCTCTGCGATTAGTGTGAACACATCGTCGAGCATGTCGATGAGGTTTGGGAACATGTCCCTGAAAAACCCGCAGATGTTTATAGTGACGTCAATGCGCGGCCTTTTCAGTTCCACGCGCGGGATAATCTCAAACTTTTTCTCCCACGGCGAGGAGTTTTCGGCGATCCTCACGCCCAAATACGCCAATATCTGCCCAAACGTCTCGCCCTGAGTGCGCGACGTCTCGATCCCCCAGAGGATCACGGCAACGGATTCGGGATACGCGCCCGATTCGGCCATGTATCGTTCCAGAGTGTTGTCGCAGATCTGCCTGCCGCGTTCCATAGCTGTCGCGGACGGGATCAGCCTTGGATCGAACTGATAGAGGTTGCCGCCGGCGGGCAAAACTTCCGGGCTTCTGTAGATGTCGCCCGCGAGGCTTGCTGGATTATATCTGCCCGCGAGGCTACGGATCAGTCCATCCATTTCGTGATTTTTTACGGCATTTTCGGCGAGCATAAGTGCATCAGGTTCGTTTAGCGCGCTATTGCAATTCATAAGCCCGCGCGCGTATTCCTGCCGCTCCTCTTCCGTATATCCTGTGCCAAAGATGTGCAAACCTTTCGGAATCAGGCTTGCGCTCATGCGATAAAGCTCGTTTTCGATGGCGTCGATATTGTCGGGCAGGCTTAGCCGCGCGGCGAGCTTCGCGATATTCACGCGGACGCTGTCCGCCGACGCGGGGGATATAGCCAGCGCCTGACGGTAGTTGTCCAGTTCCGTCGAAAGCGCCAGATACTCGCCGTAAAGCCCGCCGGGGACAAAAACCGGAGGCTGATATCCGACGAGCGCGGCGTGTGACCGCCGTTTGGCGATCGTAGCCTCCGATGGGTTTCCGCAGTAGTATAGATAGATGTGCGGTAGGCCAGACAGCAGCTTGTCGGGATAGCAGCCCCCGCTCATGCCGCATTCTTTGCCCTGTAAAAATTCCAAGGTGCCGTGCGTCCCGACGTGGATGATCGCGTCGGCCTTATACTCGTTTGCAATCCACTGATAAAATGCTATGTACTGATGGTGCGGGGCGAGTGTCCTGTCGTGGTAGTCGCGGCTCATCTCCTCTTCCGTACCCCTTGACGGCTGGAGGCCAACGAATATGTTGCCCGCCTTGATTCCGGGAATCAAAAAATCCCCGTCCTCGGCCATGATGCCGCCGGGCGGCTTCCCCCATGCAGAGATAGCGCCCACATCGGCGGCATATTTTCTGACCGGCATACGGATCATATCGTCCCATACATCGCCGTATCTGCAGGAATTGACGGCCCTGCCCGCGCAAAACATGCCCTGTAAATCCTCCGCAGCCATAACCGGAACGTCGTACCCCTCGGCGTTCAGCCTGCGTGTGATTGCTGCCACCGACTCATATGTGTCGAGAAACGCGCCGCCAAACAGATTGCCCTCGCCGGGTGGATAGTTATAGCATATAATCGCCACACGCTTGTCTTGGTTTTCCTTGCGCCTGAGCCGCAAAAGGTTTTCGACATGCTCTTCGAGACGCGCGGCACGTTCTTCAATGATTTCAAGCTCTTCCGTTAACGTGTCGTGCTGCTCGTCATACCTCGGTTCCGACGCGGCACCGACAGGCAGTGTCAGCGTGCTGCCGTCGAGCTCCGGCAGCATGACGGAGATGATGATTTCAGACGCGGAGCAGCCTTGTATCGACTCCTGCCACTCCCGCCCGGTGCGGCGTGTCATGAAAAACGGATGCAGATACGGCACGTCGAGATCACGCAGCAGCTTTACACCGGAATCCGCTTCGCCGCCCACAGGCCCGGCGCTCAAGCGGAAGGACATGAAATTGAGTATGATATCCGGAGGCTTCGGCAGCTCTTTGGTCAGCATATCGGAAAGCCGCTGCTGATTTTCCGGCGTGACGCCGGAAACGGCAATTGGTATCACGTTGCCGAGCCGCGCGAGCCGCGCCTTGATATCGGCTACGCAATGCGAGGTGTCGGCCGGGTATATATGTCCGTAATACAGCATAACGATGACAGGCTTGCCCGGGGCAAACCCATGCTTTTTCGCGTATTCGCCAAAGCTGTCAAATGCGTCCTTAGTATCAGGGGCGCAAAACGAGATGTCGGATACCTCGCGCGGCGGCTGAGGCTCCGGCAGTTTTTTGCCAAACCCGCCGTACTCGCGCATAAGCAACAGGAGCAGGTTGTGCATATTCTGATTGTCGGCGACCCTAAAATACTTATTGATCGCCGAATAGTTCTGCATATCGCGGACATACGGCGGCATCATTTTTTTTACGATGGGGTTGTCCTTTATTCCGCTCATTTTGCCCATCATGCCGCCCGGTTTTTTCGCGCCGCCCATGCCGCCCATACGGTTCATCATGCCGGAGCCGCCAGAATCTCCGGATTCAGCCGCACGGGTGCGTATAAACTCCGCCGTGAACTCGCCTAACCTCATATGCTCACGCGCGGAGTTGCCGTAGGGGATAACGTCGCCGCCAGTATGCTCCAGCCCGTCGTACACGGCCTTTACTATGCTTGGGGGCGAACCCATCAAGTCAACAAATGTAATGTCAGCGGTTTCTATGTCCCTGACCAGCCGCTCTGTCTTGTCGGCGGAAAACTCCGTCACTGCATAGTATACGCGCAGCTCCAAGGCTTTCGGCAGGATGTTATCTATTTCCTTCCCCGCTTCGATCAATCCTTGTACTGCGGGCGATGAGACGGTTACAAAAGTTAGCTTCATTGTGCATCCCCCCGAATGACGTTTTTTGCGTAAAATATCGGCCTGCCTGTCTCAGTGTCGTTCGTGATTTCCGCATTTACACGGAACACGTCTTCAAGCACATTCCCGGCAAGCACGTCCCACGGCCGGCCCTCCATGTATACCTTGTTGCCGGAGATGACGACCATCCTGTCGGCAAACCGCGCCGCGTGGTTGATATCGTGCAGCACCATCACTATCGTTATGCCGTCCTCCAGGTTGAGAGATACGACAAGCTCCATGATTTCAAGCTGGTGCGATATGTCTAAATATGTAGTCGGCTCGTCAAGCAGGAGAAGCTTCGGCTTTTGCGCAATGGACATGGCAATCCACGCGCGCTGCTGTTCGCCACCTGACAGCGTGTTGATTTTGCGATTCTCATAGCCGCGCAAATTAGTCCTTCCGATGGCCCAGTCGACGATTTCCTCGTCCTCGGCGCTCTTGCCGCGCCACCAATCCTGATGGGCGTAGCGCCCGTATTGTACCAGTGCTTTGACCGACACGTCGCTCATTGAGGCGTTGTGGTTCTGCGAGAGGACGGCGACCGTCCGCGCGACGGCCTTGGAGTTCGTTTTGAATATGCTTTTGCCCTCAAGCAGGATCTTGCCTGAATCCGGCTTCATGTTTCTGCTCATTGCGCGCATAAGCGTCGTCTTGCCGCAGCCGTTCGGGCCGATGATGGAGTAGATTTTCCCGCGCTCGACGCTCAGGCTGACGCCCTCGATCACCTTCGTATTCCGATAGCTGACGCTGACGTTATCCACTTGTAAAAGGATGTCCTCCATCGCTAACCCCTCCTTAACAGATAAAGGAAGAACGGCGCGCCCAAAACGGCCATGACGATTCCGACCGGTATCTCCGTCGGGCTCATGATTGTCCGCGCGAATGTATCGCTGAACATGACAAGCGCCGCGCCCATCAGCGCGGACGCGGGGTATTTGTACCTGTAGTCATTGCCGATGATAAGCCTTACGCTGTGCGGCACGATAAGCCCGACGAAGCCGAGCAATCCGACCGCGCTGACGGAGCTCGCCGCCAAAAACGCCGCAAGCGCCGTGAATCCAAGTCTCACGCTCTCTACATTCAGCCCAAGGCTCCGCGCCGTCTCATCGCCTAAAATCAGGATGTTGATCTTTTTCGCGAACAGGTTGACAAGGATAAGCCCCGCAATGGTATACGGCAGTATCATCCTGACCTCAGGCCAGCTTCTCGACGACAGGCTCCCGTTCATGAACGTCAGTGCGCCGTGTACCCGGTCTGAGAAAAAGACAAGCGTTGCCGATATCCCCGCGCCGAACAGCGCCGACACCGCGACGCCGGCGAGGATGATACGCATAGGCTGTATCCCGCCTTTCCACGCGAGGATGTAAATGATAGTCGCGGCAAGAATCGCGCCTAAAAATGCAACAAGCGGTACGATGCTTTGGTGTTGCGGCACAACGACCAACACGAATATCGCAAACAGTCCGGCACCGCTGCTGATGCCGATAATGCTCGGGTCGGCCAGTGGGTTCCCCATTACGCCTTGGAGGGTCGCGCCCGCCATTGCAAGGTTCATGCCGACAAGTCCCGCCAATATCATGCGGGGCAGCCGGATGTTCCAAATCACCATGCGTTCGGCGGAGCCATCGTCATTGGTTAAGACTTCAAGCACCCTGCCGGAGGAAACCTCCATCGTTCCTCTCATATTGCCTACCACAAACGCTATCACGCACAGCGCGGCAAGTATCAATATGAATGTCAGCTTGAAGCTGACCCGGTCGCGCAGGGGCAGAGTCATATCAGTGTCTTTTGCTTTCATACCACTCTCCGGCTTCACCGTAAATTTCAGGGTAAACGCTGCGGGCCATGTATTCTACCGCTTCGTTATAAAATGGGCCCGCGTTGTACAAAAAGTATTCTTGCGGCAGATATACGACGCGGCCTTCCCTGACAGCGCGCACGCCTTGCCATATCGGGCTGTCGGCGAAAATACCTTCCATCGTCAAGATTGCCGTAACATTGTCGGCGATCATGCTTGTCACCAGCACGATGTCAGGGTCTTTGTCTATGACATACTCAATATCTAGCAGCGCGTTTTCTCCGCCGATCGAATCGGCCGGGAGGTCTGCCGCGATATTTTGCAGCCCAAGGCTGAGCGCGATATCCCCGGCGATGCTGTTATTGAGCTTCACCGACAGCGTGTTCGCTGTCAGGTAGAGGATAACAGTGGTTTTTCCGTCCTGCGGGCTTTTTGAGAGCAAATCATCGCGCTGCCATATAAGCTCCATAGCTTTTGTTTCGGCCAGCTCCCCGACTTCCAATATCTTCCCGAATGCCAGATAGGCCGATATCACATCGTCAAAGCTGCGGATATTTGTGGTTATCACGTTGTATCCCATATTGCGAAGAGCCACCGCCTGAATGTTCTGCGTACCGAACTGTGCGACGATGAGGTCCGGTTCCTGCTCGATGATGGCCTCCATGTTTACCGAGAATACCTGTCCGATAGTAGGCAGCGTAAGCAGTTCATCCCTGTATTGCGGCAGCAATTTCAGATTGTCCGAGATGTTGGCAGTGCACACCGACTTGCCGCCGAGGTCATACCAGATATTCATCGGTGTGCCCGACAAGACGGCGGCCCGCTGCGGCCTTGACTCCAAATCGGTTTCAACATCGAGATAGTCCCGCACAGTCAGCGGATAGCCGCTTCCGAAGACTTCGATTGAGCGCTCGCCGTCAAACACAAATGCCACTGAGTCGGAGCTTTCCACATTTGTGTTTGCCTCTGTTTGCCCGGTATTTGCCTCTGTTTGCCCGGTATTTGCTTCTGATAGCCCGGTATTTGCTTCTGATAGCGGCGGCGTTGCGGGGCTGCTGCCGTTTACTTGACCACAAGCGGCAAGTATCAAAAACGCCAAAAGTATTGGTATGCTTTTTAAAGCTTTCATCATAAAATCCTCTCGTACTCGAATACTACGCGCCAAAGCTTGCATCTCTAAACGCTTCGGTGATGCTGACGCCAAACTGAGTGCGGAAATAGTTTTCCATCTTCTCAACCTCGGCTGTGACTGTCCCGACGGCATTATCCCAGCGGCCGGAGGTTTTCATACTTTCGGATACATCTTCGCCGTCATCGTTTTCGACTTTTAGCAGTTCTCTCGTGTTCAGGTCAAAGGAATAGAAATAAGTAAAGCCCATTGCCGAAACCCACCGGCGCCATTCCATAAGCGACTGATTCGGCATGAACAGGAAGTAGTCTGTCATTACCGTGCCGTCAAGGGCAACTACCGTGAATTTTACATACCCATCCGACCCGCGCCGGATCTCGATCTTATAGCCGCGGTCTGGATCAGGCGAGTTTTCCACATCTACCATCGTGAGCACACCGCCGATATTTTCAAAAGGGCTTTTCGGCGGCTCCGGGGCCGGAGTCGCCGACGGTTCAGGGGCGGGCGTTGTGGCAACTGCCGGGGTTGATGCGGGCGTGGGTTCCGGTGAAGGCCCGGCAGTTGGCGCGGGTGATGGAGATGCGTCAGAGGTTGCCGCCGGAGGCGCCGTTGAGGTGTCCACCGGAGGTGTAGCCGGTGCAGTTGCCGGAGTTGTAGCCGGTGGCACCGTTGAGGTGTCCGCCGGAGGTGTGTCCGGTGTAGTTGCCGGAGTTGTAGCCGGTGGCGCACTCGGGGTTACCGCTGGGGTTTGTTGGGGCTGTGCGTCAGGCGATGTCGTCACCGGACTTTGAGATTCCCCGCACGCGGCTATTGCCAGCACCAAAATTAAACTCAGACTAAAAACAACAATCTTTCTCATTTTCATCGCTCCTAACTTTTCTATGGCGATAGCGTAAAAAACCTCTCATTTCCCGCGGGAAATGAGAGGTTCGTCAGCACTTTAATGGATTTTGCTAACGGCCAGAATTCCCTCGCCCCGGAAACTGTTTGCGCCGCAAGCAGTATGGCAGGTCTCCTGACTTATGACGCGGCTTTTTTGCAAGCCGGTGAAAAGCGCCTTCTCAGACCTTATAGGCCCAATGGCATAATGCTTTCCTACGTCAATCACAGTAGTGGGAGCTGTTCCGGGTTTGCACCGGATTCCCTTTAATCGCAATCTGCGAAACCATATTGCTTTATTAAATTTGAAAATATTCTAGCACACGCAAAAATTTATGTCAACAGTGTCGGCTTGCAGAAAAAATAAAAATTTCAAAAAACCTATTGCTTTTTTGAAATAAATGCGCTACAGTGACGGTAAAGTTAATATCGCTGATTCGATTCGTCTTGAAAAAGCTTAAAGCATGGAATGGGGTGCAATGCCCCGCGAGTGGGTCACTGTGATGCTTCCCGGCGCAAAGGGAAGATAAGTCAGACACATGCCGAGTCAGTTACCGCGCCTGCCTCAACCGGGTTGCGAGTGCATAGTGAGCGTTCGTATATCTGCAGGCAGGTACGGGCGTTATTATTTTGGCTTTATAGGGTTGAATATATATAAAGCATCCTTCAAAACCAGCATAACGAATCATACCGCAAAACCTCCTTTATCCCTTAGCAATGTGGCGGCATGGTAGTGGCTTCCCGTGCCGCCACATCAGGCCTTTAAACACGGTGTTACCGCGCTTGTGACAAGCGCGTGGCATAAATCAAAATACATAAGAGGAGATAATATTTATGAGGAACTTACTTAAACGCTACGGGGTACTTATCACAGGCATCATAATTGGAGCGATGCTGGCGACGACCATAACGGCAATCGCCGCGAACATTCTGTCCGCCAATTATAATGAAAATAAGGTTATCTATGACGGTCAGGAATTGCAGCTTGACAGACCGATGATTTCCGTTGTTGACGATGAGATGGCGGGCGGGGCTTTCGCGAATTATATGCCAGTCAGGGCCGTCCTTGAGGCGATGGGTTATGCTGTAGTCTGGGACGGTGCGAACAATGCTGTCATCGTAACTACGCCCGGGGAGCAGCCCGCTAGTAATCTTACACTGTCTCAAACTGTGACGATCACGGTCATGAACGCACCTACCGACGTCCTAGTGCTTGCCGATGCCGATTTTACTGTTTGGGAACTATCTTACACCGTTATGGGTGAAGAATATTTTGCAAACGGTACCTTTGACGATGATATGAACATGGAAGTCGTTGAAGCAACCGGCGCCCGTTTCGGGGCGATGCTCCCTTTAATTCAGGACGCGCTCACCGATGATTGGAAATAGGTAGGACACGTAAACAGGCTATGTCCAGAAGTTTTTTACCGGACATGGCCTGTTTTTTTTATAGCTGTTTCAACACATTAATGTTGGGAGTTTGTTCAGGTGAGAACGGTTTTAGTTGCATCTTGGACTGCGTATTTTCGGCATTGATGATAACATAGATGAAATCGCTTGTCAGCGCGTCGCTTCCGAAGCGGCTAACGTAAGCCGGACAACCTTGTCAAGGTAACTGTTCAGTGCCTTGCGCTCGGGACGGCTATATCTGTTCCCGGAATCGCTCAGTGGCGCGTCCATGCGCCAACTCGCGATCGCTCCACCGTCTTGGTTGCGCTTTGCGTGAACAGATATAGCCATCCTCACTGGCACTGAATAATTACATTTATTAAGGGTGCAGATACTTATTTAGGGTAAAACAATCCTCCTGCCAAAGTGCAGGATTGTTCTTAATATATTCTGTGATCCGATTGTACTCATCTTCATTTCGAAGAACATGGTCGTGGAACGAATGTTGCCATGGAGAGAACCCAATAATTCGAGAAACACCGGATTTTAAGCCACCGACAATGGTGCTCACTGATCGGGTAGGGGCTAGGCGCAACGGCTTTCGCCCCTCCCACACCACCGTACATACGGTTCCGTATACGGCGGTTCAACTCGTAGTGACTAAGTGGACTTTAGCATAGTGGCTTGATACCGAGACCAATCCCCTGCGTTCTAACCGCTTGTTTGTGAGCGTGGCGTGGATAGTTGGCGACTTGCACAGGATTTGATAACCTTTCCCGCTGTAGGCGATTCGTGCGCTTCTGTGTGTAGCCCCCATTTCCCTGAGAGCCTTGTACCTCTTTTTAGGCACTTTCCATTGCTTCCAGATAACGACTCTTATCCGCATTCGCAGTCTTTTGTCAATATCTTCGAGTTCCCGTTTCATCTCAGCAATGCGGAAGTAGTTGACCCACCCCGTTATCAGTTCCTTGAGCTTTTTGAGCCTCTCGTCAAGCGATATGCCCCATTTGCGGCTCGTCAGGGATTTTAGTTTCCTTTTTAGTTTTTCCACCGATAGCTTATGCGGTGTTGCCTGATATTTGCCCGTTTCGTCCTCGGTGTATCCAAATCCCAGAAACTTGATTTGGTTAGGTCTGCCTAT
>Ga0099364_10011361_pt1 | contig 12169 bp, 17 predicted proteins | sample TergutTh196P3_FD_73070 | JGI IMG/M metagenome (GOLD analysis project Ga0099364, IMG submission 73070) | Microcerotermes parvus P3 segment gut microbial communities from Pointe-Noire, Republic of the Congo - Th196 P3 | ecosystem: Host-associated > Arthropoda: Insects > Digestive system > Gut ...
AAGTGATTAATGATAATAGTGGAAATTTAGTTGGTGTAGGTCTAGCAGATGGCGCACATGTTTACGAAACAGGGGTAGGGGTGCCCGAATGGCGAAACCAGGCTTTTTGGGCAAATCCAAATTCGGTATCTCCATATTATGTTTCATGGAGTTTTACCGGCGATAACGCCGTATGGGAAATGAATGGAAAAGGCCTGCCCCGATTGTTGAACATGCCCGGAAACCCGGACCAGGATCACGATGTAAAGTCGCCGTAGTACACGGTACTAGACCGCTGTGCCTCTGGGGGAGGTGGAGAAAAACCTTTCCGTTTTTTTCTCACGGAGGCACCAAGGCACAGAGGACACGGAGTTTTATATCCACAGCGATTTCCTCGGTGTCTTTGTTACTTTGATAGTTTTTTTAGTATTCCCCTTGCAGTATACTCGTTTATATCTGAGTGTCGTGGTATTGAGATGTATTCATGGCTACGGGGATTTTCATATATATCATGCTTTTTTCCATGCCGGACAAAAATTGCACCGTACTCTTTTGCTTTTTCAAGAACTTTTTCGCGTTTCATGCGGGAATTCTAAGTTTCCCTGTTTTGCGAATTTCAGCAAGATGCTTTTTTTCTTCCTGCTTTATTTCATAGATTTCAAGCAGGGCTTCTTCGAGTTCAGCCAGAGAAAGGCCTTGTGTGGAATCATCAGGATAATCATCCAGAAAACCAACAAAAAACTGACCATCTTGCCAATAGGTATATTGCATTTCCATACTATAATACTAGCACAAGTGTAAAGATCATACAATGCTACGCGGGGAAGTCGGAGGTAAAATAAATGGTGTCAGGCACTGTTTATTGCCTTTCCTGATAAATGTAATGTGGGTAATGTAGAATCTTAAAAAATATTCAAAATTTCTATTAATAATGAAGCAGCCTGAATCTTAAACCCGTATATAAGGTATAACCCACGGATTACACGGATTAACACGGATTTTAAGGAGGTGTATTGTGAATAAAATCCAATTTGATGAAAACGATGATCTTATTGATATACGTTTTGATAATGTTTTCAAAGCTGTATTTACTAAAGATGATCCAAACTCTAAGGGAGCACTCTCGAAGCTCATTTCTGCTTTTATAGGCAGAGAAGTAAAAGTAGAGAGTATTAATGCTAATGAGCCAGTTATTGACAATCTAAATGACCGGCAAATCCGCTTTGATATTAGCTGCAAAGCAAAAAGCGGAGAGCTTATTAATGTCGAAATGAGCCTTAACCCAAAACGATTTGAACCTGTAAGACTTGAGTTTTTTGCAGGGAAACTATTTATTGGACAGGATATTCGCGGAATTGATAAGGATTATAATAACTTGAAAGAAGCTTTCCAGATAGCGATTCTTGCAAGAGAGCGTTTTTTCCCTGATGGAGAGTTTTTGCATACATTTGAGTATTATGATCCTGTGCATGATATCCCGCTTAAAGGTAAAAGCAGGATAATCACAGTAGAGCTTTCCAAGCTGGAAAAGGTAGTTGAAAAACCTGCCTATCAGATGAGTGATCCCGAGCGCTGGGCAGTTTACTTTGAATATTTGACGGATAAAAGAAAACGTAGTAAAATAAACGAGATAGTTGATCAAGAGGAAGGTATAGCCATGGCAAGTGAAGTTTTAATAACCATAACCCAGGAAGAGAGAGAACAAGCTTGGGCATTAAGTAAATTAAAATACGAACTTGATACTCAGAGCGATCTTACACATGCTAAACGGGAAGGCCGCAAGGAAGGCAAATTAGAAATCATCGAACTCTTAAAAAGCGGTAAATCCCCGGAAGAAATAATTCGTGAGTATGATAGTAAATAGATTTTCTATACGAATATCCAAAATGGTAGCAGGCACTTTTTATTACTTACAGAAATTTAGTGCCTGTCACCCTTGCGTGGACTAGACGCAAAGGCGCAGAGATCACAAAGAAGAAATGGAAAAAGGAAAAGTGGATTAGGCTACCAGAAAAGCTATAAATCTGGTATAGTATAAAAAGGAGATAATAATGGAACTAGAATATACATATTTTGAAGCTGAAGAAGGTGGTTACATTGGATATTTTGCTGATTTTCCACAGCATGTAACTGAAGGTGAAACAATAGAAGAGCTTGAAGAAATGTTACTAGATTTATTTAACTGTTTAAATCTTGCAAAATACCATAAACGAAAACTTGCAATAGCATGAATAGAACAAGACTTTTACAAATTCTCAACGAGATGGGAGTAGTATTTGTTCGTCATGGAAAAAAACACGATGTCTACAAACAACCAATGACAAAAATTGAGACAGCTATTCCCCGGCATAATGAAATTAAAGAGTTTACTGCAAAAAGTATTATAAAAACACTTTCGCCTGCAATTGATAAATGATTAATAATAAAATAACCTGCTATAACAGGACAGTCCATCTCAATATGTCAATTTAATGTCTGACACCTTTGCGTGAACTAAGCTCAAATATCTGCTGGAACTCTGGCGTGATCCAGTTTTTCTGCTATTGCTTCGTCGATAAAAGCATTTACACTCTTGCCATATAATTTTGCCTGTTTTGCAAGCCTGTAATGACGTTCTTTACTTGTACGATATGTAATATTCCCTTTGAAATTCTTAATTTTTAATGGTTCGGGAATTTCCATATTGTTATCAAGACTTGTTGTAACATAAGAAACAAGTGCTTCTTTAAGGTTTGATAAAACTTCCTCGCGAGTCTGCCCGCAAGTCATGTTGCGTTCAAGTTCAACAATACTGCCTAAAAAACACCTATCAACATCAGACCAATCAATTACAAAAGTGTAAGGAAGGTTCATGTAATAATCTAAATTCTTTTTAGTCATTGGTATATCCCTCATGTTTTAATGCTTCCTGTAATTTTTCTATTAAGTATGTTTTCAATGGATTTTGTGTTATAATGATTGTTACAGAAGGACAGTTATGCTTTCTGTAAGTAAGATGCGAACCACTGGTCATAGATGCTTTGAAATTAAGCATTTCTAGAATTTTTACAGCTTCATCAGGACTTACATCTGAATTGCCTCTAAAGATTTTCTTTATGAGTTTTTCTCGTTTACTCATAATATTATGATAGCATATTTGCTATCATTTGTCAATAAAGGAATTATTCTCAATAAGAGGTAGCAGGCACCTTTAATTACTTACAGAAACTTAGTGTCTGACACCCTTGTGTGAACCGAACGTTGGGCACAATATTTTAGAAAATATTACTAGATAAATATATAATTTAATATATAATTATTATTAGGGGTAAATAAATGAAACGTAATGAAAACCATGGTGAAAAATTTAACGCTATAGGACTAGAATATGAAAATAAAATGAAAATTATTAAAGAATCATTAGAAAATTCTGTTTTAGCAAAAGAGTATATTTACAAAAATCCTAGAAAAAAAACAAAAATTATGCCTCTATTATATCCCAAAAACAGCTCTATTCAAATTTGTTCATTAGTATTGGATGACGATAAAGGTAATGGAACAGTTGAAACGTTTTTCCCAGTTTTAGAGGGAATAGAAAATACTTTTATCATTGATGAAAAAATCACTTGGAAAAATAATATAGAAGGTGAAATTGGAGTTATAAGTGAAGATGGTAATATTTATCAATTTTTTGCTCCATTTTATAAGCATAATTTTTCAAAAATTAAAAAGGGTGAAAAAATTAATATTTACATGGCTGGACTAGCTTATTTTATTGAAAATGCAGTAATGAAATATGAAATAGATAAAGGCCCATTTTATGAATTTGAGCTGGAGAATTTTCTTGAAAAGAATCCTCAAAAAACAAAAATTGATTTTCCATTTGTAACAATAAATCTAAAAAATTCTATTGCTGTAATACCTTCAGGTGAAAGTTCTTTATATGAATATCGAGGAAAAATAATTGAACTAGAACACATAAATTTCTTGAATAAAAATATTGCCAGAATAAAAGTAGGATTAGAGAAAGACAAAAATAATGACTATTGTATGTTTATCTATGTATATATTGCAGAAACTAATGCTAAAAATTGCAAGTTGGTAGTTGGTAAAGAAATTCAATGTTTAATGTGGTTAACTGGCTATATAAAAGACTGCGCCTGACAGGACTGTTTATGCTGGCCGCCTTCGCTTATTCGGCTATAAAAACCTTCAAAATAAGCAGTTATTCATGTAGGCAAGCGGGAAATTTCTGCAATGGCGACTCTTCAGTAGAAAAAGGCTAAAAGTATTACACAGAACGGTGAGGCAGCGGGTGTCCCAGTGCGGGAATTTCCCGTTGCCGTGACAGATAGTTGCACTTGTAAAGAGCAGCTAAAAAAACAGAACAATATGCTGAAAAACACTATTTCAAAACTTGTCAAATACAATGTTTTTATTTTTAAAATTCTTTGTTTTTGACAAGTTTTCAATCGTTTTATATGCATTTATAAACGGAAAACAGGCGTTGTTAATGCAGTGTTTCTATGTTAAAATATAACTTGACCATATGTCGTGTAGTGCATATAATATAAACATGTGGGATGTATATTCAACAGAAGAATATTTGGAATGGTTCTCAAAACTATTAGATTTTGATAAAGAAGAAATAAACTTTAAAGTACGTTTATTAGAGGAACTTGGTCCAAATTTAGGTAGACCACATGCAGATACAATAAAAGGTGCTAAGACAAAAAACTTAAAGGAATTGAGAATAAAAACAAATGAACACTTATTTAGAATAGCATATTACTTTGATATTAATAGAAATGGCATATTGTTAACCGGAGGAGATAAAAAGGGGAAAGATGAAAAATTATTTTATAAGGATTTAATTAAGGAAGCTGAAGAATTAATTGTGCTTTATAAAGATTATAATTGGTAATAAGGGGTTCAAACATGGCAAAAAAATTAAGGAAAGCAATAGAGGCAATGGAATCAATGATGTCTCCTGAATCAGTAGAACGTTCACGAAAAAAAGCTGAGCAGGAAATTTTTTCAATAAAACTAGGAATGTTACGTGAAAAACGTGGATTAAAGCAAAATGAAATTAAGAATTTCAGTCAAACATCTGTTTCTAGGTTAGAAAGAAGGAATGATATAAAGATATCAACACTAGTTGATTATTTGCATGGATTGGATATGGGGTTAGAGATCAGAACATATCCTAAAAGTAAAAAGATTAAGATGGAAGAAGAAGTATTATTAAGGTTATAAATACCCCCACTTCGCTTAATAGGATTGTTTTATGACCGATCCCTCACCCCTTCCAAAAAAAGCTGATTCCCTTTTGCAAAAGTACATGGACGAGATAGAGCTGTTTAACGAAGCCTACGGCCTTGTCAAAGTGCAAAACAGGCAGGAGCTTTATGTAAAGCATATACTTGATTCCCTGGCCCCTCTGGAAATTCTAATCCAAAACATGCCTGACACAGAATGCTCTATTGCAGACATTGGTTCTGGTGCAGGTTTGCCCGGCATACCCCTGGCAATATGCCTTCCTGCGCTCACAGCTCCAGGATCCGGCATACACAAGTTTACCCTAATAGAACGCATGGGAAGGCGGGCTGGGTTTTTGCGTAACTGTGTTTCAGTTCTTGGTCTTTCAAATGTAAGCGTGGAAGAAGCTGATTTTGAAAAAGCCAAGCCAGAGAGGTTTGATCTTGTTGTATTCCGTGCCTTAAAAGCTCTGGAACCAGACCTTCTTAAAAAACTGATCAAATTGCTCAAGCCCGGCGGTTTTTTAGCTGCCTGGAAAGGCCGTTATACAAAAGCCCTGGAAGAAATGCAAATCGTGGAAAAATCCATAGCGGGCCTTAAATGGGAGATTATTCCCATAAAAGTGCCTTCCCTTGAAGAAGAAAGGCATCTTGTACTAATAAGGCTCTGAACCCTGCCAAGGAGTTTTATCGCATGTGGGGGATTTATTCTCCATGTTCCTTAAAATAAGCTCCCCATGTTTTCTCTATACCTGCCAGGTCTTGCTCCCTGTTAAGCTGGTTTTTCAAAAAGGTTCCCCATTTAAGGTTATCGCAGAAATAGCTAAAAAACCGCCGGGCGCGGCTTAGGTAAAACTCTTGAGGCTGGTATTTTGCAAGAAGCTCCAAAAAACGAAGACCTGTTTCTTGCAGATTGGTGTCAGTCACCATTTTTCCAGCGGCGGCAGCTGGGAGCCTTGCTTCCACAGATCGGGCTTGTGCAAAAATCCAGGGTTTGCGTATGGCAAGGCGGCCTATCATAACAGCATCACATTCCTTGCTGCGCTTAAGCATCTCCTGGGCAGAGCCTATATCTCCATTGCCAGCCACAGGGATTTTTAGCTCTTTTCTAAGACCAGAAACATAATTCCAGCGGCAATTCTTTGAAAATTTCTCTTTGGCTGTCCTGGGGTGCAGGGTTATAAGCTCAACTCCCTCTGCTTCAAGCTGCTGGCAAAACCTGACAAGGTATTCAAAATCATCTGCCAGGCCGATCCGGAGCTTGACACTAAGGCGGTGGCTTGTATGTGGTCGTATCATGCGGATTAGGGCAGCAGCCTTGTCAATATCCGCCATCCACCTGACCCCTGCGCCTGTCCTGGTAATGGCCGGTGCAGAACAGCCCATATTAATATCAATGCCTGCACATTCTTTTTTATCCAGCATGGCTGCTGCCAGAGCCAATTTTTGCGGATCAGAGCCCACAAGCTGGTAGACTGTTTTTTCAGGTTTTGGCCCGGCATCTATATAATAGGCTTCAAGGGGTCCTCCATCGAGTAAGCCAGCAGCGCTTATCATCTCTGTAAAATACTGGTCACAGCCCCCAAAACCTTCTATTAATTCACGCAGAGGCCTATGGCTTAATTCTGCCATAGGTGCTAGTATTAAAGGTGTATTCATAATATAATCAGATACTTGACTTGTTGTTATAATTGCCATAGACTATATTATAGTATAGGAGCGAACCAATGATTGCAAAGACTGATATGCCCAATCTCAATGACAAAACACCTGATGGGATTAAACCAGAAGGCGTTCCGTACAAGGTAATGGTTGTTGATGATTCCATGTTTATTGCTAAACAGCTTGGTCAGATTTTCACTTCTGAAGGATTTGATGTAGTTGCTACTGCAGGGGATGGGGCTCAGGGCGTTGAGAAATATAAGGAACTTCACCCTAATATTGATTTGGTTACAATGGATATTACCATGCCTGTAATGGATGGGGTTTCTGCTTTGGAGAAAATCCTGGAATTTGACAAGGATGCCTGTATAATTATGGTCAGTGCCCTGGGAAAAGAAGATGTAGTTAAAAAATCACTGTTGATGGGAGCCAAAAGCTATATTGTCAAACCTTTAGACAGGAAAAAAGTACTGGAAAGGGCTGTTTCTGTTCTTAAGAAATAAAACCGGCGTATGAATGCCACAGGTCTATCCAATGGAACAGTGCTGACTGGTTTTACAACCATGGGTCATTGTGCTGTTCTGGTCGAAGATGGGCTTGTTTCAGATGTTCTCTTTCAAAAACGCTTTGAAAAAACATATTTAAACTCAGAAATAAAAACAATTGATGTACAAGGGGATTATATAGTCCCTGGTTTTATTGATACCCATATTCACGGTTTTGCAGGTTTTGGAACAGAAGATGCCTTTGAATCCAAAGAAAAAGGCACAAATTCCATGCTGAAAATGTCCATGCATTTAGCAGAATACGGGGTTACTTCATTTAACCCAACTGTTTTCCCGGAAAAACCGGAAAAAATGCTTCAAGCTGTTGAATCAATCAGCGCTGCAATTGGAAAAGAAAAAGGCTCAAGGATCATGGGTATTCACTTGGAAGGGCCTTTTATTTCATCTGAACGGCTTGGTGTAATGAAGCCTGAAACAGTCCAGGCTGTAGATCTAGACTTTATGCAGCAGCTTTGGGATGCTTCTGATGGGAAGATCGTCAACATGACAGTTGCTCCAGAGCTAAAGGGCATGAGGAAACTGGCACTCTTTTGTTTAAAAAAGGGAATTATACTCCAGGCAGGCCATACAAACGCAGAATACGAAAACATGGTTGAAGGAATGCAGACAGGTATACTCCATTCAACCCATCTTTTTAATGCAATGAGACGCCTTGATCACAGAAACCCCAATACAGTCGGAGCAATACTTATTCATCCTGAGGTATCCTGCGAAGTTATACCTGATGGCTTTCATATTCATTCGGATCTTTTTAAATTATTAACCCGTGATAAGCCTGTAGACAGAATTGTTACTATTACAGATGCATTAAAAGCCACAGAACAAAAGGGCGGACCTTTTATTTCAAATAATCAAGAAGTTTATTTGCTTTACGGTGTTTTCCACAGAAAGTCCGATGATGTAATAGCAGGCTCTGCCCTTACAATGATTCAGGGGATAAGAAACCTGGTAAACTTTGGATTAAGCCTTGATAATGCTGTTAAAACTGCTACGTCAAACCCTGCGCAGGTAATGCGTTACAATAATATGGGTTTAATTATTCCAGGATATACAGCTGATTTAACTGTATTTGATAAGGATTTTAATATTAAATTGGTTATGATAGGCGGAAAAATTATTATAAATAAATTTGAAGAAGGGGCTTAAATATAATGCGTTTATTGATTCACGAGAATTATGAAAATATATGCAAGTGGATTGCTTCTTATATAATAAAACGTATTAATGATTTTGCACCCAATAAAGAAAAGCCTTTTGTTCTTGGACTGCCCACAGGCTCAAGTCCTTTGGGAGTTTATCGTGAATTAATACGCCTGCATAAGGAAGGAAGCGTTTCTTTTTCCAATGTTATTACATTTAATATGGATGAATATGTTGGTCTTCCAGGGGATCACCCCCAAAGTTATGCATGTTTTATGAAGGACAATTTTTTTGACTTTATTGATATTGGCACAAAAAATATAAACCTGCTTAATGGCATGGCAGATGATGTTGAAAAGGAATGTAAGGCCTACGAAGATCGCATAAGAGCCTGTGACGGCATAGAACTTTTTCTGGGCGGTATCGGGGAAAACGGACACATTGCTTTTAATGAACCCGGTTCTTCGCTTTCATCCCGTACAAGAATAAAAACACTAAGCATGGACACGCGCCAGGCAAACGCCCGCTTTTTTGACAATGATGTGGACAAGGTTCCTTCTACAGCTCTTACTGTAGGTGTAGGAACTGTAATGGATGCAAGGGAAGTTATAATCATTGTTTCAGGCAGCAAAAAAGCCAAGGCTTTAAAGGCTGTTGTTGAAGGCAGCGTTAGCCATTGGTGTCCGCTATCCTGTCTGCAGATGCATCCCAAAGCCATTATTGTCTGTGACGAAGCTGCCAGCACTGAACTTATGGCCGATACTATAAAGTATTTTAAGGACATTGAGAGTCAAAATATTTTATAAGGTAAATACAGGTGTTTTTGATTTTTAACAAAAAAAAGTTTTTTTACGCTTTTTTTCTTTTTATTATTTTTGGGTTTTTGCTATCTGCCCAGCAAAGCGATAATGCCATGCTTTCTATTTATTCTGACCCTGTTACGGTCTGGGGCAGAGGTGTAGAAAGTACCATAGAAGAAGCATATCGCCTTTGCTTTAGAACAAAGATACTTGGCGGAAAACTCATGAATCTGCGCATGCCTTTTGCCCAGAATAATGAGAGAGATATACTTACAGAAGAAGAGTGGGGTTTTCTTGAAGGCGGCAAGGGAGACCCTGTATCTCTATGGGAAAGTATAGAAGAAATACTTGCCAGCCCTGATTTTGCAGCTTATACCCAAGCGCTTTCTGATGGCCGTGAGAAAGTGGTAATCTTTGATATTCCAACTCAAAGCTGGACAGTAACACGAGAACTTTTTGAAATTGCCAGAATGAAGGCTGGCTCTTACCGCGGTCTTCCCCACAGGCCCTATGTGCTTGTTTCTGGCCAGGGTCTTGAAGAAAGCGATGTCTACAATTACCTTTACTGCATAGGACGTGTGGGTATGGATTGTTCCGGCTTTGTCTGGCATATACTTTCGCACGTGGCTTCCAGAAGAGGTATTAATCTTGGACGTGTTCTGGGACCAGCTCTTGGAGTAAGGCCAGGGAGCAATGCTTCCAGATATGCAGGGACTGTTTTTTTTAATTCGCAAAGCTCCCATATTATTTCTGTAAATGACGAGATACGAAACTTAAGACCCCTTGATATAATTCTTTTTCGCGGAAGAGAAGGCAATATGGCACATTCAGCGATTATTCAATCCATTGACTCTTCCCAGGGCATAATCCGTTATCTGCAAAACACTGATGAAGCACCTTTAAATGAAAGGGGAGCGCATGAATCATTTATATATTTTAACCCGGCTTCTCCAAATACAAGCCTACGCGACCCCTCCCTTGTCTGGACCCAGAGGCGTTACCCGCCGTTCCCGGGAGAAAGCCCCAGTGCATTTTCTGATGATGGTGAGCGTTACAGGGCTTATCCTGAATTGGGCGGGGGCAGGGTGGTTCGCCTTCGTGTATTGTCATCTTAATTATAAAACGTATAATTAAGATATATTATGGTTATGGAAGTAAAAACACATCCAGTTGCAGTACTCGAAATAGGGTCAACCGGCATACGTCTGATAGTAGCGGAAATTACCGGGGACGGCCAATGGAAGGTGCTGGACAGAGGCAGTAAATCAGTTGCGCTTGGACGTGATGTTTTTAATTCCGGCCAGGTTTCAAGGGAATCCCTTCTTGAATGTATTACAGTACTTAATAATTACAAGGAATTTCTTTCTGGATGGGGCATTGCAGACAAGGATATTCATTTAATTGCCACAAGTGCCTTAAGGGCTGCCCGTAACAGGGATATTTTTGCAGACAGGGTTTTTCTTGAAACAGGGTTTAACTTAAATATAGTCGAGGGGATTGAAGAGAACCGCTTAATATACCTGGCTGTACGCTTTGCATTAAAAAATGATCTCCCGCTTTTCTGGCGCGCCAATTCCATGATACTTGAAATGGGCGGCGGGTCAACAGAAATAATGCTGCTGCGCCGCGGTCAGATGGTTGCGGTTCACAGTCTGCGCCTTGGTACTATACTTATAGATCAGGCTGCAAGGTCCGTGTCCTCTTTAATGGAGGATAGGTATCTTAAGGAAAACCTGCGCAATACATCGGAAATGCTTAGTACAGAAATGGACCTAAACCATGTAAGAACTTTTGTTGTAGCTGGTTCTGACGCAACGATTGCTGCTAACCATGCAGGTACAGACTTAAATGAGCATTGCGCTGTTATTCCAAGGGAAGCATTTATATCTTTTGCTGATCAGGTTCAAAATTATACGGTAGAAGACTGCATACAAAAACTCCAGATAAATATAACAGATGCAAAGTTTTTTATTCCAGGTATTATGGTTTATAAATTTCTTTTGGAAAGAACAGGAGCAGCACAGGTAGTTGTTCCCAATGTTTCCATACGCGAGGGATTTCTTATTGATATGGCGCTGGGGGTTGATTCAAGGCTGCGCGAGGATTTTTATTCCCAGACCATTGCTTCTGCAGGGAACCTGGGGCGGAAATACCATTTTGACGAAGCTCATCACCGTCATGTGGCAAACCTTTGCTTAATGCTTTTTGATTCGCTTACCAGAGAGCACGGTATGAACCGCCGTGAACGCATGATACTTGAAGTTGCAGCCCTGCTGCACGATATAGGCATGTTGATCCGTGATTCAAATCACCAGTTTCATGGCCAATATATTGTTTCCAATTCAGAAATTTTTGGGTTTCAAAAAGAGGAGATTGATATTATAGGTAACGTGATTCGTTATCACCGCAAGGATGTTCCAAATTCCTCTGATATAAATTATATTGCGCTTCAGCGTGAAGAAAGGATACTTGTACTTAAGATGGCTGCAATACTGCGTGTTGCAGATGCTTTGGACAGGGGGCATTCACAGCAGATAAAAAACATTACCCTTGAAAGAAAAAACGAAACCCTTATACTTCATACAGGCGGCAGCCGTAACCTGTCTCTTGAACAAATTGGTCTTGAAGAAAAAGCCAGTATGTTTCAGGATGTATTTGGTTATAAAGTAATGCTTGATTAGGTATGTCCATGACAAAATATTTTAACAGAAATATTTCCTGGGTAGATTTTAATGAACGCGTTCTTGAAGAGGGCCTGCGCAAGGATATGCTGCCTTTAGATAGA
>Ga0099364_10011362_pt1 | contig 12169 bp, 17 predicted proteins | sample TergutTh196P3_FD_73070 | JGI IMG/M metagenome (GOLD analysis project Ga0099364, IMG submission 73070) | Microcerotermes parvus P3 segment gut microbial communities from Pointe-Noire, Republic of the Congo - Th196 P3 | ecosystem: Host-associated > Arthropoda: Insects > Digestive system > Gut ...
TTGTCGCCGAAGTCCTCGAAGAAGGCGGGCTTGCCATCGGAGTGGTACATCCTGCGCAATTTTTCGGTGACGACTTCCATCACCCGTCCGCCATCCCGCTCCAAAACCCTGAGCATCGCGACGGGGTATGGCGGCGTACCGTAGTCATAAACGCAGACCGTGCTGCGGCTGTCCAAGCGGGTGTAGACGACTTCGTTGTTTTCGTTCTCCGTAACGTACAGGTACGCGGCGCCGGTGACGACGTAATCGTGGATGAGCTCGGAAAACGTCGCGGCATCGTCGTTGTAGCGTCTGACCTTGTCGATGTGCGCCTGGTACTCTTCCGCAGCCTCGCCGCCCTCGTCATCGTTGGAGGCTATGGAGTAAGCAGGCGGCTTGCCCGAAAGGTAGCCGCGCGCCATGCCGACGATGTAGCTCTCGAACGCCACGACGATCCTGTCGCCGTCGCTGCTCATGATTTCGTTGGGGCTTTCCTTGCGGCGGTAGCGTTTGTAAAGGTTCTTGCGGTGCGTAAAGTAAGGCTCCGCGAGATCCACAAGCTCCTTTATTTTTTCATCGTCCAGCGAGTCGAAGTATTCGCGTGTAAGCTGTATCAACCTTGCCGCCTCCTTTCGGGTATGACAAAACCGCCTGAAGGCGGCTTCGGGGATTGCTTGCGCTGCGCGGAGCGCATTAGTAAAATCTCAGCGATGATGACGCTACGCCCTTCTCCCTCGTAAGGCTCTCCGCGATGCAGGTCAATGCGTCGGGCCCGTCATCGTTCTGGTTGCCGCCCGCCCGCTGGTACTCGGTAACGTCTTGATGGAACTTCGGGAACAGCTTGCCCCAATGCTCCGGCATGTATATGCGGCGGGTCACGTTCGTTGAGTTCGCCAGTATCCGCGCCTCTTTGTTCTGCGTCTGCGCGAACGTCTCGAACACGGTTCTGCTGTTACCCGCGTCCCGCGACAGCCGCTCAATCACCTTCGCGAATGCCTTGCCGCCGAAGTTGCTTTCAAAGACCGCTTTTTCCACGTTGAACTCTTTCAGCCTGCGCACAAGCTCCCGCTCGGTGGCGTCCATGCCCTCCTGCGTGTAATAAACGTCTAGGACGTAAGCCTTCGGCTCGATGCCGCTGGTCAGGCCGTATATGATGTTGCACAGATAGTCCTTGCCCTCGTCTGCGGTGTCGCAAATGGAGCGTATGACCGCGAAGCCCGGCTTTTCCGCATATGTTATGAACTCGCCGTAGAGCCTGCCCTTGAGGTCGATGGGCTCCTGGTCGTAGTTGGCGCGGGCGATGTCTTCGCCGACCGTCTGCATGATTTGGTCGTACCGCGCCTTGTCAAGGATTCGCCCGTTGAGCATGTTGGAGCCGTCGAACGCCTTTTTTGTGATGACCCTTATTCTGCGCCCTTGCTCCTGGTACATCGACGACACGCGCCCGGCCAAGTCCTTTGTCGCCCAGCGCGTCATGACGAGTATGAGCTTCGCCTTCCCCTCCAAGCGGCTGTAAAGGGTGTCCGTAAACCATGTGAACTGTTCCTCAAGGATGCCCCTGTGGTTTGCTTCGTAGGCATTTTTGACCAAGTCGTCGACGATTATGTACTCCCCGCCCATCCCCGTGAGGGATGCCTTTGGGGACGTGGCTAGATAATTGTTTTCGGGGCTTCCGCTCAGCCCCCAGAGGTCCGCGGTTGCCGAGCCTTGCTTTACCCGGACGTTCGGGAACACGTCGGAGAACACAGCAACATCGGAGTCTGCCTTTACCTCGCTTATGCCGTCCCTCACAGCCTTTGAAAACTGCCTTGACAGTTTCTCGTTGTAGCTCGCGGTGATTAGCTTTGTCCTCGGGTTCCTGCCCAAATACCACTGCGCGGCTAGAACCGCCGTGCGGCTTTTACCGTGGCGCGGCGGCATGTTTATGACCAGCAGTTCGTTGTCGTCCTTTTCGAAATCCTGCAAAGCGCGGCATATCTCCCAAAGGTATGTGGCGTCGTCCCGGTAGAAGTCCGGAGCTTTCAGTTTGCAATATTCCCAGAGGTCGAGTGAGGCCGCGATATGGCGGCGGTCGCTGTCGCTGCCGGCCTGCGCGGGTGGAAATCCGGATTCCCTTTCCCATTTCTCACGCTCCAGCTCTGCCTTCTTGGTGTCGTAGTCAACTTTATGCCTGTCCATCGGGTTCGCCATGAACCAACGGCCAAGGAAATCAAGCGACTTCTGGCGGCTCTCGAGCTTCACGGACGCGCCGTCCTTGCCTTGCTTCACCTCGCTCAGTAGGCGGCCGTCGACCTCGCTCCACTCCTTGAACCTAACGACGTTGATCTCCTTTGTCAGCTCACGGACTTCCCCGGTTTCCTCATCCCTCTCGGTCAGTGGTCCGAACGCGCCCATCACGGGCACAGTCTCCCGCCCGAACTCCACGAAGTCGGTTATGTCGGAAAAGGCTATGTTCATGTGTAGCTCAACCAGCGCGTCCGCGTCGGCCATGAGCTCCAGGTTGCGCAGCGATTTGAGCCTCGCGATTTCTTCCCGAATTACCACATTCGACAATAGTTCCCAGCCATTTGCGTTGGCCGCTTCGTAGCTACACCCATACGCCTTTTGGTAAGACCGCGTAGCGTTGAAGGATTTGATGTAGTACAGGCAGAAAAGCCTTTGTTTGTCGTCAATCGCGGCGTTTCGCCCTGCCGCTTTTTTCGCCTTTTTGTCGAAGCGTGAGTCTTCTGGGGACGGCTGTATTTCATCACTTTTAGTTGCAACCTTTTTGCGACCTTTTTTTGTGGCTGGTTGCAACCCTGTCTCTGCAACATTTTTCCAGAAACGGGTCGCCCACGACTTTACGGCAGATATCGACACCCCGTGCTTTTCGGCGATGTCCTTGTACTTCATCCCGTCCAAGTAGTCTTTATACGCTTCTTCCTTTGCGCTTCCCACAATCACCTCACCCGCTTTTTGCGCCGGGGCATAATAAAGCCGCCATCGGGCGGCTAGTATGTTGTGTTATTTGGAAAATCTGCGGATTTCAAGCTGAATCCCGAACACCCGGACAACGCTCTGCAACCGAACGTAAGCAAGGCCAACGGCTGTAAATCCCGGTAACCGTCAGTTTCCCCATGTTACCCATTATACCACTTGATTTTTTCCCACTGTGGACAACTTTATGGCTTTTCTTTCCCGCTGTGGACAACATTCACAAGTTTGAGTGTTTTCGCGACATTGAACACAAAGCGCTGCTTCCACCTCCGATACGTCCTCTCGCTTGCGTCCGTCGGATACCAAGCCCCATACATGACATTATGCTTCACGCCTTGCCTGTATTCGCCCGGAATCATCCTCAGCGACTGCTCGACCGCGTGAAGCTCCTCTGATATCACCACAAGCCTCATGGCCTTGTCCGCCGTCGGGTCAGCAATGCCACCACTGCCTTGCATAAGCTCGCTCACGTGCTTTCCATCCTTGTCGTAGCCCGTGGTGATGCGCGGCGCTGGGCTTGATTGCAGTACCGCGTGGTACTCGTCCTTTAGCCTGTCGTAGTCGCGGATGATGTACAGCACCCGCATGTACAGGTTGTGTGGCAGCAGGTAGGGGTTGTTCTTGTTACGCTGGTATTCTCTTGGCATCTTGACTATGCACCGCCTTTTTGGTATAGTGTGGTTGTCCGTACCACAACACCTAGCGCGGCGGTGCGCCCAAAAGGGCGCATTTGCTGTTCTTGCAGCATCCGGAGCGTTTCGCGGCTTGCTTGCAAACGGTGAGTTCAGCCCTCTTCCCCCGGTTAAGTTTTTGGAAATTCCGTAAAAAACTGTTTACAAATGCAGCAGTGTAATCTATACTGTGTACGTAGGCGGTTTTTCAACCTGCCCGGCACCGGGGCTCAAAGCCCCTGTTGTTGTCGGCATTTCGTGAAAAGGGGTGTTATCGTGCAAAATGCGTTAGTTTCAACAAGCATGGATCTCTTTGCGATGCCCTGTTTTATTCTTGGCGCAGCTAGGGTGATGGATTTGGGGGCTACCCTTGATGTTTATAACACGTTGGATAGCGGCGAGTCTGCTGACTGTAGGGCACTTTTGTCCGACTGGCGGCAAGTCGGAGCCGAGCTTTGCTCTTCCATGAGGAGATTTGAAAATGGCTAACAGGAATCGAAACAAAGGCAACCAGCCTTCCGCTTCTCTCGCGGTGGCGCAGACTCAGCTTTCTGCCACATATTCCTCCGGGCCTATACCGGACGCTGAACAGTTGGCAAAGTACGATTCTGTTTGTCAAGGCGCGGCTCACCGGATAATTGCCATGGCTGAGAATCAGTCAGAGCATAGGCAAGCAATCGAGAAAACGGTTGTAAAAACGAATGCCAGAAACAGCACGCTCGGTGTCATTGCCGCTTTTATACTAGGGGTGCTGACTATTGTAGGTGGCGTGTTTCTGGCTTACAACGGACGTGAGCTGTCTGGCGCCGTTCTTGGCGGTACGGGCTTAGTGGGGTTAGCCACTGTTTTTATTTACGGGACACGTTCCAGTAGGCGCGAGCGTACGGGGAAGTACGAAAACAATCATTGAGCTACCATTACGGACTCTTTATCTATACTGTGTACGTAGGCGGTTTTTCAACCTGCCCGGCACCGGGGCTCAAAGCCCCTGTTGTTGTCGGCTATTTCAGATAAGTGGTGATTTGCATGGCTACAAAGAGTATTTTGAAAAACGTTCACATCAAAGATGCTAAAGCTGCGAGGAAGCTAGCAAGCGCAATGGAGCGTTCCCAGGAAAAGCAGTCTCAGGCTGTAGTTGTCGGTCGCACGGTTTCCGAGGCCACCCGCGAGGAAGTCCGCATTATGTTTGGCGGCAAAAAATGAAAGGCATTAAAACTGTCAATTTCACAATGGAAAGGGGTTTTGTAAGAGATGAAAACTAGCGCAAAAACTCGTGATTCTGCGGCATGTGCGTCATTATACGTAGCTACGAGGCTTAACGAGTCTCTACGCGGCGCAGACAAGCACTTAAATAAACAGATTCGGAGGATTATGACCGGATGAGCGAATCGTCTCAGTTGCTGGTTTTTCGGAAATGCCTGAACGCTTGGAAACAGGCGTTTTTCTTTGTTCCGGCTTGTGAAGCGGGTGGGGATTTGCACCCCACATGAGCTTGTGCCGCTGGGCAGTACCGTCGCGCAACGGGAACTAGGGCTTTAATTTGCGGCACATTGATTGGTGGAGGGTTACTAACGTCTTTTTACCTGCCTTTTCTCTGCCGCCCTACAACACGCACCATTCTCTATACCCCTATTAGCGTCTACTACCTATTCCGCCACCGCTTCACTCGCCAGCCTCCGCGCGGAGGTGGTATATAATCGCTTGCGCGGTTACATCTATGTCGCTGGAGCGTCCTCGCCCCAGTCAATCCGCTGTCCGCAGTTCCCGCAATACGGCGTCGTGTTGCGGAGCTTCCCGTTGACTTTGACAATCCCGATAAAAGCGGCGGCGCAGTTCGGGCAGACGTGGTCGCCGTAGAGGGTTCTTTCGCGTTTGACGGGCATTGGGTTTAGCCGCTCGAGCTTCGCTAAGAGTTCTGCGTTTTCAGCCTGCAAGCGGTCGCGTTCTGCCAACGCTTCTATATACAGTTCGTTGGCTTCTTTTGCGCTGTCGCGCTGAAAATGCAACGCAGCGTGTTCCTCAAAAGAAGCCTTTTCCCTGTCTGATGTTTCCGCGTTCAGCCGCTCAGCCTTCCCTTTCAAGTGGGCAATTTCTGCATCATAACTATCAGATGTTCTTGACCACGCCTTATCACCGTCCTGATATATCTTTATGAGTTTTAATAGCTCTTTGCGGTCGGCTAGGAGCGCGGGAACGTCTACCGTTACTACGTCCCATGCTTCTTGACATTCTAAGCATCGAAACTCTCGGTCTGCCGCGACGATGTCCGCCCGTTCCTCAATCTCCCCTATTTCCTGTTCACTCAGCATTGTCTTTGCCCGTCCTTTCAGTATTTCAACAACCCCGACATTTCGCGCTCCCACTCGTCAAGGTCGAACTTGATGCCTTTCCTGTCTGCTCTTTGCCTTGCCCGCAGTTCGAGGTTGTTTTCGTAGTTGTCTTTTTTGAGTCGCCTGTTCTCCCGCTCTAGCCTGTCGTTCTCTCGCTTGTAGTATTCGACAATCGTTGGAGTTTCGCTTTTGTACTGATACTCGGCATAGCGGTACAGGGAGCGTATCATTGAGTTTTTGAGGGTTTGCTCGTCAACCGCCAGTCCCCTGCGGCGGGGTCGCTTTACGAGAGCCCCGTCCGCGTATGCCCCGATGTCGGGCGGGATTTCGTTTTTTACTTGCTCATACAGTTCTTTTGTCAGCACGAAGTAGTTGTAATGCCCCACAAAGGTAACGCTGGCTTTTGAGTGAAAATCCGATTTCGACGCTTTTATCTCGTAGCACCGCCAGACGCCGTTCGTGTCGTAGGTCATGTAATCGACGCGCTCCTTGCCGAACCACCCTATCGTCACTTCGAAGCAGCAGAACACGCCCTGCTTCTGCGTTGCCTTCCAGATTGCCGATTCAAGCTCTTTAGTCGTTTCCGTTTTCATTTTCGCACATCCCATCGTTTCCCAATGCGTCAAACTCTGCTTGGAGCCTGTCGTACCGCTCTTGCAAGCCTTTGCGGATTTGCTCTTTGAGATCGTTCGAAATCGCATCGCCTAGCATATCTATGATTTTCCAATGGCTCCCAGTAATATATAGCAATATTTCGAAAGGATTTTTACCCGTATGCTCCAATTCAAATTTTGACCTCTGTAATTTTACAAACAGGCTTTTCGCCCTGTCCAGCAGTTCTTCGGTCATTGTGGTTCACCTCCTGTTTCGTTTTCGTTCTGTCCGCTTTGCTCCACCGTAACCTCCGTCCTGGGGTTCGCCTTGTCAACGCAGCCCCTGAGCCTCAGCTCCACGTGTCCGAAGCTGTCGTCTTTTATTATCCCGCAGCTTACAAGCCCGTCCAGTATCATCTTGCCGCAGTAGTTGTCGGGGTCGCGCCTCCTGTTGTCGGGGAAGTGATACTCAATCGTGACGATAGATTTCTCCAGCGGCTTTGTCGGCTTCTCCCGGCAGCAGGCCCAGATGATTCTCAGCCATTCGCTTTTGTCATTGCGGTATTCCCACGTGTTGCGCCTGCCCGCGTATTCGTTAAGGCTGCGCGGTATGAGCGGGATGGTGTAGCGGTATGTCGGGGTCGGGTTCATCCCGTGGCCTCCGTTTCTTCTTTTTCGTCTTCCACTATCCGCAGCGGGCAAAACGGGGCGCGCTTGTCTTTGTATTCTTCTGTTATTGAAAATGCCTGAAAACCACACTCCATTGCGACGCAATACGGGGAACCAATCCCGTATCCGTCATATTCCAACCCACATTCCGCGCAGCTTTCAGGCGCGTCAAATTCAAGTATCGCTTTCACTTCGTCACCTCCTCCGGCTTCTCCACGCGCTCGAACGATATCACCCACACGTAAGGGTTATCTCCCCACGAGCAGCCGGGCTTTTTGGCGTTGATGCTGTCCCACAATTGTTCAAATGCTTGATATTTTGCATGGAACTCCCCGCCAGTCATACACCACTCGCAATCAAACATATTGCATTTGCAGCCGTCTACCCAAATGCCCTCTTTTCCAATATCGCCCACGCTGATGCCCTGCAGCCGCTCAACCCGCACGTCCGTCACGCGGAGGAATATCCGCGCCGCGTATTTCGGCATAGTCGCCGGTGAACGCCATGGAATAATGGACTCATGTAGAAAACTCGCTTTGTACTCGAGCGCGGGCATTACAAACCCGACTTTACGCCACGTCTCCCGCACATAGAGGATGTCGCCGGTTTGAAAGCGCGATTTATAGGGAATCATACCGATGTCTGCTCGGTCTAAGAACATTGCATATGTCCCTTTGATAACACGTCCTCCGAATTTCCTAGAATTGTCTGTCACTATTGGATTTATTTGTATTTCATCGAACACCATGTCGTCGCACGTTGGCTTTGAATTGATGAGTCTGCGCGTCATTGTCTTTCGCCCTTGAAGTATCGCCTGCACCATCGGTGTGCTGAATATCATACTTTTCATAGCTCCCACTCCTCCGCGTTTTCCATGTTGTCCATGGCGTTAATGAACTCGTACACGCTGCGAACTTTCGCGCACGACCAGTCGAGCATCTCGCAGCTTAGTATTGCGTTTATCATCTTTTTCTTGGTTTTTTGCTTCTCGAAAACGTCACGCAATAAATACGCTTTCACTTCGTGCATATGGCCGGTGCTGTGCTTCTTGTCAAGCCACGCTCCATTTGTGTAGCTGTCAATCTCAAACGAGCATATTGCGGTGTGGAAGTATTCTCTTCCGACACGAAGCACCACGCATTCCCTGATATGATGCTCTTGGATGTTGCCGCGCAAAGGCGCGATGAAGACGATGTCGCCGACTTTTGGCTTGCGTTTCATTCGCCGCTACCTCCTCTACGAGCCGCAAGCGCGGCTCTTGCTTCTGCTAGCGTGAGGAAAACGGTTTTGCCAATGCTTTCACCAGTGGCGACCTTGCTTCCGAGGTCATCGAAGAGCGTCACTATCCAGTCGAAATCGACTGCGATTTTTGATATGAGCCGCACGATTATCTTGTTCGTGCCTGTTAAGACGCAGTACACAGCGTTTCCCGGCTTTAGCGGCAGCACCGCCAGCCTGCCCTGCTCCTCCGCGTCCTCGTAGGCGGCGAGCTTGGTTGCAACCGGGGTTCCCGATACAACCGTGTCAATATATTTCATGTGCACTGGGCTGTAGTCTTTAGTTCTGTAGCATGGTTTACCGTTTTCGTAAAATGTCAGTCTAGCCATGGTTTCCTCCTGTCGTTTCTGTCGTTTCTTTCGTTTCGCCTACACCCACGCCTCGCGGCTTCCTGAAAACGCACGGCTTGTCCTCCAGAAGGCAGTACAGCTTTTTCAGAGCCGTGCATTTCGCGCTCATGTTCCAGTTTATCCAGAACATGACGCAGTCCACCTTGTCGGCGACGATGTCCGCTTTAATCTGCATGTACCTCTTCATGCCAACGGCGACCAGCGCGCTCGGGATTGCGGCAATCTCTGCCCGCGTTGGCGCGAGTTGCTTGACTTTCCGGTTTATCCTTTTCCGTTCCGCTTCCGTCTCCATGGGTTCACCCTCGCTCCTCGCCGTTCTCCGCTTTCTTTTCCACGCTCTTTTCAAACCGCCCGCACTCATTGCATTTAACGCATATCTCGCCGTATGATTCCTTAAGGTTTTTGCAGTCGGCTGCAACGCCGATGTCTATGAAAAACATTTGCCCACCTCTTTTCCCTGCCTAGTCCTTTTTCGATTCCGTGATGTATGCCATTTTCACCTCGGACAGCTTGAACATGCCTATCAGCTCTTCATCGACCTTGTCGTTGCTCAATGTGCGGGTCTTGAACACGTGCAGGTGCTTGCCGTCGTTGTGCAGCGTGTCGGCTTGCAGTACGCACACGTTGCCCTCGGTCGTTACCCTTGCCACTTTGCTCATGCTATCCCCTCCGTTCTGTAGTGCATGTTGCCGGCCCTTGCCGCCGCTTCGATCTGCGCGGCTTTCGCGCATGCAAGGGCGCATTCCGCGAGCAGCTCCATGTGGTCGGCTATTTCCAAGTGCTCGGATATTTTCAACTCACGCACCGCCGCGTCGGAGGTGTGCATCCTGTGCAGCACGGCTATCAGCTTGTGCTTGCCGCTATCGCGCATTGCGTATTCCGCTGCCCTCATGTACGGGTTCATCGTTCCACCACCCTCCCGTTTAGCAGGTAGAAGTCGAAGGACGTGGAACCCGTCGCGCCGTGGCGGTTTTTGCATAACTCAAGCTCGAGGCTCACGGGCACGTGCGCGGGTGGCCTTGAGTCGCCGAGGTCCGTGCTTGGCCTGTGCAGCAGCATTATCCCGTCCGCGTCCTGTTCTATCGCGCCGGAGTCCCGTAGGTCTGACATCATCGGCTTCTTGCCGCCGCGCTTTTCGGACTCGCGGTTGAGCTGAACCAGGCACATCACCGGCAGCCCAAGGCTTCTGGCGAGCCTTTTCAGGGCCGCTGATGTCGCCGTGGTTTTCTCGTACAGGTTCTTCCCCTCCGTGTGTCGTATGTAGCCCAAGTAGTCTATGACAACGGCCGCAAGGCCGCTTACCTGCGCCGCCAGCTTCTCCACGTCCGCGACGCTTGCGTTTTTTATCCTGTTGACATAAAGCGGCCTCTTGCTGAGCTCCACGGACGCGGCGTGTATCTTTTTCCACGTTTCGCCAGACGACTTTTCAGAGCTGTTCAACAGGAATTTTGACGACATGCCGGACTCCATGGCTATCCTCTTCGCGGTTATCTGGTCAACCGACTGCTCCAGCGTGACGAACAGCACGGCTTGGTTTCTAGACGCCCATTTGTCGGCGATGTTGAGCGCGACGGTGGTCTTGCCTACCCCCGGCCTCGCCGCGAGCACGTAGAGCCCCTCCGCGACCAAGCCACCGCCCAGAATCTCGTCCAGCTCAATGTAGCCGGTGGGGAGCGCAGCCCTGCGCCTGCCCGCCTCGAGCTCCACCCTGTACTCCCAGAACTGCCGCAACGCCTCGGGCCCCGCGACCACGGGGGACCCGTCGCACGTCCGCTCGATTAGCTCGATGCACTCGTTTTTCAGCCGCGCGGCCGTCTCGTGTGCGGGCATCCCCGCGCTGAGTTCCGTCGCGGCAAACATCGCCGCCGACTCCAGCCTCTTGACCGCCGTCTCGTGTGCCAGCTCGGAGGCGTACAGCTCATAGTTCCCGGAGGACGCGCATGATAGCATGACTTCGCGCATGTACCCGCTCGACACCACCACGCCCGCTTCGTTCCCCCTCCGCAGCACGGTCACGGGGTCAACTATGCCGCCGTCGTCGGCAATCGCGAGGCAGGCTTCGTAAATGGCCTTGTCGCTCTGCTCCGGAAAATCGTCTGCGGACACTTTGCCCCGGACTTTTTCCACGGCTTTGTTGCTGGTTATGAGCATCGCGCCTAGCAATGAGCTTGCCGCGGTCATGACTTTTCACCCCGGTTCTCCCAGTAGCCGGTGGCCATCCCCGCGTCGTCGGTCCCGGTCTGTATGAACCTGCCCGGGCCGTCATGCCTTTCCTTGGCGGGCACGTAGATGTCGGCAATCACAGGCGGGAACTCTTTTAGCCGTATGTGCTGCTCCACGGCGTGAAGCACGTGCTTGTGGTCGATGTCGGCGAACATCCTCTGCCAGAGGTTTATCGCGTTCCCAACCCCCTGCTCGTCGATGTCTTGGTAAAACCTCGTATATGCCGTCCTCAGCATCGAAAGTATGCTTTTTGTTTCGCCGTGCGTCAATTTAGACCCTCCTTTCAGCAAAATGGGTTGGTTGGGTTTTTTGCGCAATCTTCCGCTTGCGGATCTGGTATCTCGTCTTCCCAGCCCTTACGGCGTAGCCATGTAGCCGGATAGGGGATGAAGTTGCCGCCTTCTTTCACCCAGTCCCTGCAAGTCTTGGCCTGCTCTAGCTTTTCAAGCATCGTGGAGACAAGCTCTTTGCTTGGCTTTATGGCTTTCCACGCCTTCTCGGCGTCGCCCTTGCTGCGTTTCCTGGGGTACGATTTCCAGAATGTCTCAAAATCCGTCAGCGTTTTTTGCGCTTTTTGCTCACTCTGCGCAGATTTCTGCGCAAGTACGTCTCTCTCTTTATCTCTCTCTATTTCTTTATCTATATCTCTCTCTATATCTATATCTAGCGTCACTTTTTCGTCACTCTTTGTCACATCGCCGTCACAATGTGACGTTTCAGAGGGCAGCCCCACAATATCTTGTGCATCGGCTAATGATTGAGCCTTTATCCTGTGTTTCCTCATTCTGTCCGCGCTTTCCGATTCGTTGCCGATATTTACGGCGGCTTCAGGCAGCAGATATGATTTTTGCTCGGCTGCGGACTCTTCTATCAGACCGTTGGCCTGCATGAAAATAAGCGTGATTTTGACGTCTTCGCTCGTTTCGTCAATTTTAAGGGCAATCTCGTCGGAGAACTCATCTTCAATTCCTTCGTGGCATATCGTGCCGCCGGTCTTTATGCTCAGGAGCGCAATTTTTAGATAGATGATCGTGTACGTGTCGCCCCCCGCGATTCTGCGCAGCTTTTTCATCTTGGGGTTCTGGAAAAAGTCCTCCGGC
>Ga0099364_10011363_pt1 | contig 12168 bp, 14 predicted proteins | sample TergutTh196P3_FD_73070 | JGI IMG/M metagenome (GOLD analysis project Ga0099364, IMG submission 73070) | Microcerotermes parvus P3 segment gut microbial communities from Pointe-Noire, Republic of the Congo - Th196 P3 | ecosystem: Host-associated > Arthropoda: Insects > Digestive system > Gut ...
AAACAAAACCATCTCGGCAATGTCCGCAGGCGTTCCGACACGAGCGGCGGGGTGCTGCCGCTTGTCTTGCGCGGAGTGTTCGGGAGTGTCGGACGTTTCTATCCAACCCGGGCTGATGCAATTCACCCGCGCCTTGCCGCTCAAACTCACCGCAAGTGAATGTGTCAGCGCGACGATGCCGCCTTTCGTTGCCGAATACGCTTCGGTGTCGGGTTGCGATTGAAACGCGCGAGTTGAAGCGATATTAATAATCGAAGCGTTAGGTGTGAGTAGATTATTTTTGAGCAACAGGCTTGTCAAATAATACGGCGCGGTCACACCGACACGCTGAACATACTCAAAGTCCTCGTAACTGCAACCCGACAAAATTCCGCGCCGACTTACGCAGGCGTTGTTAATTAAACAATCCACCGGTCGGTCTAACGACTTCACAAAATTTTCAAGTGTGTTCTTGTCGGCGATGTCGCCACGGAAGAATCGCAAGCACTCGTGTGAGTACAGCGGTTCGGCGATGTCGATGACGGAAACGCGCGCGCCGCTCTTCAAAAACATTTCGGCGACACACCGACCTATGCCGTTCGCGCCGCCGGTTACGATGATGTGTTTATTATTCATAAGCCACTCCTGTTAATTCTGCCTCGGGATTATTTTCCATGAACCTAATAACTTCGTCGAGCGAGTTCTGCGCGTGAGCCATGTCGCCCGACACGACAGCGATTCCAAGCGTCAGCGTGCGGTGAACATCTTGCGTGCCGACTTCCGCGACAGACACATTAAACCGCCGCCGCGTTTTGTCAACAAGGCTACGGCAAACCTGCCGCTTGTCCTTGAGCGAGGCGGCGTGCGAAATGTGAAAAGTTAGATTGGCTGATAAAGTGTGCATGATTTTTCCTCTCCTTAACTCGCGTGAGCGAGCCCAATAAGCGAACGGAGTGAGTGTCTTGTTTTGCACGCTCCAACGGAGCGTGCAAAACAAGGATTGGGTTCTTAGTACCGGTTCTGCATTTGAATTTGCGAGAACTCGCCCCATTGCAACATGAGTGCAATTCCGCGCCTTCACCCAAAAAGCACCCACAAGTAAAGCAGACGACTCTTCGCTCTCACTAACATTTTTGTTTTCAGTACAAGCCCGACTTGGTATGCGATTTTTTTAGGAATAATTTGAATTATATTTCAAAGGCAACCCCGTCATCCCGCAACACAACCTTGTCGGAATACTCCCGAAACGCCGTGGGTTGCATAGTGTGAATCGGGACAATCGTCTTCGGCTCTAACCCGTCAATCAACCGCCGAATGTCCGCCACTTTCGCATGACCACTCGTGTGCAGGGACACATTACGTATGCCGCGCTCTGTCAGCCACGCCTCGAACTTTTTCTGGTAATCGCTGTCACGGTAGCCCTGCCACATTGAATAAATGAACACTCCGCCCGATAGATTGCACCGCTCCAAATCGGACTTCATAGACGGGCGAACCGTCATCACAATGTCGTTTTGTTGCTCGGCGACTTGCTCGCGTGAAATGCGATACTTCGCAAACCGCCGTGCGTAATCCTCGCCGATTTCATCGAATAGCTTCTGCGTAAATCGGCGCGGGTAGAAGACTTTCAGCTTATCATAAGACGGACAGGGGATTTTGTTCCCGAGTGCGTTAAGTTCGTGCAAAATGTTCGCCGTGTAGACATCGGCGACAAACGTCTTCCCAAGCCGCAGAGCCGCTCGATAAAAGCTGACGAGCCTGTCGATGTTCTGGCTTGACGATTGCACAAGCGTAATCCCCGACTGCTTCTTCATTTCCTCGACTGCCACGAGTTCCAGCTCGTCCTCGGTGATGGTCAACTCATCGCTCCGGGACACCATCGAACCCTCGGTGAACAGCACGTCGGCTTGCTTTTTCGCCTGCCGAATAAACGAATCAAGGCATTTTGCTTTTCGACCGTGTCCCCGGAAGTCGCCCGAATAAATCACCGTCTTTCCCGCGGCGGTAATCTCGAAAGCGGCGGCATCGAATGCCGAATGGCACATCAAGTACGGCTTGACGGTGAATTCGCCCACGCTGAACGGCTCGTACATCTTGAACAGGCGCACGTTAATCGGGTACTGCTCGACAATCCGGAATGTCTGCGATATTGTAATCAGCCGCTCTGTTCCTGCTGACAAGTACACGGAAATATAGCGTTCATAAGGATTGCTCCTGTTGTAGTTTATTAGGTAGCGATGTATAGATTTTTGATATTTTATTGTCCGATTCCTTAAAATAAATATAGTGTAACCGGATAATGTCATCGCCAAGTTCGTTGCATTTTATATCAAAACCGCTAAACGAAGTGTCGGCATTGTTAATGTATGGCATAGCACAGGCGGCATATAAAACGAGATTTTTAGGAATAGCACCACCAAATCCGAGTAACTTCCACCAAGTGTCACCTGCATTGCTCCGAAGCAATTCACGGATAAAAACTGTGTATTTTATAGCTTGTTTTATTGCATAACTCGCAGGTTCCCTATTGATATTCTCGTCTTTTACCTCAATAATACATAGGTTAGTGTTCTGTCCACCTGTTCCCGTTCTTGCGAGAATATCAATACCACCACCATATTGTTTGGCATACTTAACATCATCGTGGTCGCTGGCACGAAGTGGAGTAGGCATTGGAAAGCGTATCCCTGCAATTTTAACGGGCTTTATATTAGGTAGTGACTTATCTTTTTGTTTTGAAAACTCTGATAATAACAAACTCTCAATGCGGTGTTCTTCGTTTCCTTTATTATTAAACTCCCATTTTGAACGGTCTTTAAAGTGTTTGCGGAATTGTTTAGCAGCTTTACTTTTCCAAGGAACATTTATCAAATCATCAGGATACTCAAACTTATCTTTTCCTATGTTGGTTGAAAGAAAAACATTCTCGTCATCGCAAACAATATATGCGACACTCTGTCCGAGATAACGCAAGTCAAACTTTGCCTTATTTGTTGCGTTTTTTGCATTGGTAGTATTCAAATATAACGTAAACGGTTTCCATTCACGAAAAATACGGCGTTTATTTTTTATTGACCCAAGATTTCGTGATATTTGCTTGGCATATTCGTTATAACGCACTTGCCAATCTGCTTTTTCTTTAATCATTAAATCCTGTGTTTCTTTAATAATAGCGGAATAATCTGTAGTGTTCATTTGTGTCCCCCATATTAATCAATGTTTACATACTGACAAGGGTTAGCACTGCCTTTCTTGCAGTATTGTGACGGTATTCTCTTGCCGATGTATTTTTTAAGTATGCTTTTAGGTGCAGGGTTGCCATCGAATTGAAGTCTTTTTGACCTATCGGTTTCGCTCCATTTCAAATCGGTAAATACACCTACCACCAAGCCGTTAATGACTGCTAATACATAATCTGCCTTTACAGCTTTGCTCTTTTTTAGTTTCCAAGCGTATCTAACCGTATCATAAACGCTCCCACGGGAATCAACAATGTCCTGTTTTATCTTAATAATGATACATTTTTCATCTATATCACCAATTGTTTCAGCGCCATACGTCTTTTGGATTTGTGTTGCGTTCATCGGACCAAAATCGTTACTGCCATGTCCCCCTGCCTCATTTGAAAGTCCGGGGTAGGCATCAATCAATGCCGCCTCAATCTCATAGGCTGTTTTATTATCTAATCCGTGTCGGTGAATGACGTGGATTACATCAAGTCCTTGTCCTATAATACTCTTGATTATATCTATCTTTTCGCTAATTTCATCTTCGTCACCCTCAAATTTAACAGCACCTTTCATATGGGCAAACACCCTGTTTCCCTTGTCCTTGCCGACATAGAAAGTGTTTCCGTTGCGAGGGTCAATAAGTCTATATACATAAAACCCGATTTCTTTGACTACTTCGGGGGTGAATTCGTTTATCATCATATACACTCCAATCCCTTTATACCTTATTATAACATAAAAACCGTTCGTTTTCAAGCGGTTCGGACAAATTATTTCCTCTCCCCCTTCTCGGCACGGCAAAGCCTCCGAAAACCTTATGCTTTTGTGAAATTTGCATAAAAATCCTCTCTCAAAAGCATTTCTCACCAACCCTAAGTCAAAACGGGTATAAAGTCACAAAAAATATATCTGCAAAAGTAGCAACATTGATTACCAAAACTGCACAAAAACGGCACTGCCACAACATTTGACAGCCTAAAACTTATATGATAAAATAAGGCCGAACATAAAAATATATTATCAGAGAGCCAGTTGCAGAGCCGGATACAGAGTGCAGAGCCAGTCACAGTGCCGATAATTGCGAGTTCATCGCCGATTATTGGAACTGTGTTTTTGTTTCTAGAAAGAGTTGCGGAGGAACGAGAAGATGTGAAAGAAAGAAAACAACGCTATCCCCGATGAAGCTATAAACCACTTTGCGCGGTGTCTGCTCCCAGAAATACAGAAATTTTTCGAGAGTGAAAGAGGGCGGTGAGGGTTTGAAGAATGGAAAGCCAAACAAGAACAGAAGAATTAAAAATATAGGCGGTGTCAAAAAGACACCGCCTATATTCTCTATCTTTCCACCAAAGGAAAAACAAATACGAACACATCACCGATAAAAACCGGGTATGGGTTCGTATTATTACAATCCACTGGAGCCGGGGAGAATCGAAAACTAAAAGCTGTCTTTTATAACTTTTCATAACTTGCGACAATCCCTTATATAATGCGGATTACAGGCTTTAGACTTCTCGTAAATTCTCATAATCTTTTTGGGTTTATCATGTTCATAAACCCAAAATAAACCCAGAATAAACCCAAAACGAAATCCCCCCTGCCAATAGCGGCAAGGGGGAGTTTTACTATACCGCTTTTCTTATTTGCGGTGGTTCGTCTGTGTCGGACTTTTTAACCATATCAACACTTGAATAGTATTTATCCATAGCATTAGCGACTTGTTCTTCTCTGCTCTGTATCATGTGCGAATAAGTTCCGAGCGTTACATTTTTATCAGCGTGTCCGAGCCGCCCCGACAACGTAACAACGTCAACCCCTGCCGCTATACTAAGAGAAGCGTTAGTATGCCTTAACTGGTGATAGGTGATTTTAGGCAAACCGTGTCGTTCCAAGAAAGCTGTAAACCATTTATAAGGGTATGTGGTATGAATTGCCGTTCCGTCCTCATGTGTAAATATAAGGCAGTCTGTACTCCATGTTTCGCCGACTACTTCAAATTCGCCTTGCTGTTGTGCCTGTAACCGCCTAAGCATTTTATTCACGGTAGCAGACAGGGTGATATACCGAGTGCCGCTGTCTGTTTTCGGTGCTTTTGTTATTTCACCGAATCCCGAAATGTATTGCCGTTGCTTATTGATTGTAACCTTGCCGCTTATAAAATCAATGTCCGACCACCTAATAGCAATGAGTTCACCTTGTCTTATCCCTAAGTCTACCGACACATAAACCATACACTTTTGCATAAACGGTTCAACACTAAGAGCCGCAAACATAGCGGACAATTGCTTATCGTCATAATATTTAGCCGTGTACTTTGTAGGCTTGCCTATATCCACACGTTCAGCAGGGTTGGCGAGAATTGTGTTCCACTTGACAGCCGTTGCGAGAATAGCAGATACGATGTTGTGATGTTCCCGAATCGTCTTGTCGGATAACTTCTTTTCGCCGCAAGCCGTGAAACTGTTCTTGACGTTCAACTCCAAAGCGTTACACAGCTTTTCGGCGGTGGGAAGTCCTGTAGGTTCGCCTTTTTTGAGCCGTTGAATAGTCTTGAACGATATTCCTGTCATGTCACCTAACTTTTGTGTAGGATAAGCGGCGAGCGTTTCAATGACTTTTTCTGACGGTTTGAATTTGCCGTCAAGTCTGATTCCGTCCTCACCGAGATTATTATAAAACGTCATAAGGTGGTGGGGTTGGATTTTCGCTATTTTAAGGTGTCCGAGAGCAGGGAGTGTTCTCTTTTGAATACGCATACGGTAGTTTTTGAGCGTACCCGGTGCGAGTTGCTTTTCAGCATATTCATCAAGCCATTTTTGAGTGAAAGCGGCGAATGTCATTGTTTCGCCGTTAAGGTATATACCTTTTGCGACTTCTTCTTCAAAAAGAACACGTTGCTTGTCGAGATACTCTTGTTTTTGTTTCGCTGTCCATTTAAGACGTTTATCGTCAACTAATTCAGGGAGCGTTACAGTTTTTCTTTTCTTGATTTGCCTGCCCCTGTTGTCATATCCTGAACAAGCAGTAATTCGGTATGAGTTTTCGCTGAGTAATTCTGTGTTCTTCAAGCCTAAAGCGATGAAGTCTTGAAAGCGTTTCTCAATCCGCTTTTCAAAGAGTTTCGCTTGCTTTTCGACAAGTTTTAGAGCTTCACTTTCACTTGTTTCTTGCGGAGCAGTCCATGTCATAGTAGATGTCATAGACTTCTGACGTTCGCTGTCTGTCCCCATAGCGGCAACGGTTGCGGTAACAGTTGCACGGATTAAGAATGTGTGTTGACCTCTCTTGTTTAAGCCTTTAGGTATTATTTGTGCCATTGTTTGAATCCCCCTTACTTTCCTTAAAAAAATCTATTTGTTTTCCGTACTCTTCAATAATCCTCATAAAGTCTTTTTGGATATTATATAGCAACATAGGTTGCCTCTCTTCCTTTTCTTTAAGCCATGCAGTATAAAGCGCTGTGCGAATTATCGGCATTAGTACAGTGTCCTCTGTCTTAATCTCTGTCGGATTTTCTTCAACCGCTTCTATAAGTGCGGCTTTGTATGCTTCTCGATATTCTTCCGGTACGTCTGACAAAAAGTCGGACGTTTCGGGTATTTTAGGATTTTCCAAAAATTTTTTAAACCTTTGTATACGTTCCGAATCTGCCGCGTACTCGTTGTGGGACGTTTTCTTGAAATGCGGGTTTTTCTCAATCTCTCTAACTTCGTCTAAACTTAAATAGTAGTTTTTTATTGAATGTGCCAAAAACACAAAGCCTACGTTTTCAAGAAGTATATTTAAGACAAGTGTTGTCATTCTTGTTTCTTCGCCGTCTATACCTTTATGTGCTTCAACCAACCTTTCAACAGCCTTTTCCGAAAGCCCTGTAGATTTTTCAATATAAGTCTTGCCTTTCTCTTTGCAGTCATAGTTTGGGTTATGTAGAAGCCACTCCATATCACAACCAAAAATTTCACACAAAGCGGATAAATGTTCGAGAGAGGGGAACGCCGCTTTTTTTAGCGTATCCTCCCACCGACTTATAGTATTATAGTTTGTTGCTTTTCCGCTTTCACAATTTAATACTTCGTCAATCTTTCTTGCTAATTCTTTTTGAGTTAAACCTAACCTTTCACGTTCGGAGCGTAAACGATTTGCAAAATCAGCCCTTGCATACTTCATGTTTATAGTATTTTCCCTTCATTTTTTCGTTATAATTACAACTTGTATACTCTTTACATATAGTATTATATCATGTATAATTATAATCGTCAAGAGCAAAACACGCTAAATTATAAAAATTTTTGAAAAGGAGTACAGATTTATGAAACCATTAACCTTAATTCAAATGGCGAACCATTACAAAGGCACAGGACTAACACCAACCGCATTACGCAGGGGAGTTGTTAGCGGCGAGATTCATTCAATCCGTGTTGGAAAGAAGTATCTGCTGACCGTCGAAGCCGTCGAGCGGTGGTTGTCGGGTGAGCCAGCAAAGCCGACCGAAACAAACGGTGGTATTCGCCGTGTGGCTAATTAAGGCAAAACGAAAACCGCCCGTGCGGACACACAGGCGGCTAACACAAAATCTTGTACAGAAAGGAGGCTAAATGTACTCTATATGGATATTATAGCACAAAATAACGGTGATGTCAACACCTTATTGCACAATATTTTGAATGTCGCTCAAAAAGCAAAGCAGACATCACCTACTCAATGGCAGTGTCAATGTCCCAACCCCGCCCACAAAGACAACAATCCCAGTTGCGGTTTTGGCATGGGTGATAAAGGCGTTGTAGCAAAGTGTTTAGGTTGCGGAGCGGGATTTGTAGAACTTCTTGATTTTTGGGGAATACAGCGGAGTAAGAAAATCCACTATCACAAAAAATATGATATTTATTACGATGAATACAGAGAAAATGTTGCACGGTATGATTACCACGACAAAGACGGCAAACTTCTGTATTGGAAAATTAGGAATGAGTATTACTTAGACGGGGCAAGGCAAAAGAAAGTAACACCTTTTCGCAGTTATGATAAAAATGGCGTAATTCAATGTAAACGTGGTTGTAGTGCAATTCCGTATAACTTGCCTGCTGTCCTTAAAAGTAACCGAATTTGCTTTTGCGAGGGGGAAAAGGCGGCAGATAGTATAAACCAAAGAGGGTTGACGGCGACAACGCTTGATACAGGCGGTAATAGCGGTTTTCAAATGCACAATGTGAATTATTTTAAGGGTAAGAAAGTTTATATTTTCCCCGACAATGACGAAACAGGCGTAAAATTCATTGACAAGGTAGGGCAAGCGTTAAAAGGTGTAGCAGAAAAAATCTATGTTGTTGCGTTACCTAACTTGCCACACAAAGGCGATGTTTACGATTATTTTCAAGTCGGGGGAAAAGTCGAGAACCTTTTCGACAACACAACGGAATACGAAACGCAAGCCGCCGACACTATAAAAACCGACATCACACCAAAAGTGAAATGGTTTACCGATGTCGTACCTAAACAGCGTAACTGGTTATGGTATCCCTTTTTGCGACAAGGAAAAATCAATCTTATCAATGCAACGCAAGGCACGGGAAAAAGCACGTTTAACTGTTGGATAGCGGCAAGATTAAGCCGAGGCGAGTTTGACAAACTACCGTTACATGATAGGTGGGCGGCATATAACGCTTTCGACAGAACGCCAAGGACAACGCTAATTCTTAATGCCGAGGACAGCCCCGACGAAGACACCGCCGAGCGGCTCATAAAATGCGGTGCAGATATGTCGAAAATCGCCTATGTCGAAACCAAAGACCTCAATATCAATCTTTATTCCGCCGATATTGAAAACTGGATTATCGAAACTAAAGCAAGTCTTGTGATATTCGACCCGATACAGCAATTTTTCAGCGGTGTAGACCCTCACGGGAATCCTATGTCAATGAATGACGCCCAGTCGGTACGCCCTGCCTTAACGCATTTAACAGCCCTTGCAGAAAAGTATAATGTAACCGTTATAATAGTTACCCACCCTAACAAAGACAGGACAAAAAACGCTTTACACTCAATTATGGGGAGCAATGATTTTTCCGCACAGCCCCGAAGTGCGTTGCAAATTGGATATGACCCCGATTGCGAAATGCACGGCGATAACAGCAGAATACTTTCGCACTTGAAGTCGAATAGCGTTCCCGATTGTGACAAAATATCGTTGCGTCTTCATTTTGATTATGATAATGGCGTTGTGGTTTTTGACGGCGAAAGTGGATTGAAAGCCGATGAGGTCAAGGACGGGCAACGTAAAGAGAAGACAGCAAAAGAAGTAAATCCGATAGATGAATGGTTAGAAAATATCTTTAACGAAAACGACCGTATTCTTTTGTCGGAAGTAAAACGCCGAGCCGAAAACAAAGGGTTTTCGTGGGTGACGGTACAAAAGCGTAAGCAAAGAGTGGGTTGGATTAAACACTCGACAAGCAAAAAAGAACCTGTGGAATGGTATGTAGGGTAGACAACTACCCTACTACCGAGCAGAATATCACATTTTCCTTAGACACAATTTTAATGATATATTGATATATTGATATTTTGGTGGAGCAGAATATCAAAATATCAAAATATCACCTTATATGTATGAGGGGTGAAGTGATATTTTGCCTATAACGAAAAAATTAAAAAATCGAAAAGGAGAACAAATAATATGTTCACACACAAAACTATCAACGTGGTTGATTTTCGCAAAAACAAGTCAAATACCACGCACTTGAAACTTCCAACATCTACTGCCCAAAAGCTTGCGGCTATTCTGTGGGCGATAGAACACGCCACTACAGAGCAAGCGTTTTACATTGATGAGGTTCTGTGCGAAATCAAAGCCCGTGCCGAAAGCGATAACAGGCTGGGCTATTATTTCGGCGGAGGGAGGTAAAAAATGACTACTCAAGAAAAAGCGGCAGAAACACGGCGGGTAAACAAGGAACGCAGGGAAAAAGCAAGAGAGGAACGCGCAAGGCAGACTAACGAATTTTGCGAGGTTCTTCTACAGCTTATGAAGTCGGAAGAATGTACCGATAGACAAAAAGCCCAGTTTGCGACTACGTATGCAAAACTCAAAAATCTTGTATAAAGGGGGAACACTTATGTCAAATCAAAAACGATTGTGTGTTTATTTACCGCCGCATATGTGCGATTTTCTTTCCGAGCAAGCCGCAAAAGAGTTCACAACGAGGCGGCTACTGATACAAAGGATTCTAACCGAGTACGCCCAAAAATGCGGCAGTATAGCCGTAAAACCAGTTGTAGAGCCTGTATGCGACTTTGTATTTGACGAATGATTAAGCTAAAATTAGGGTATGTAATCGAAAGCAGGGGGAATAATTTTGAATATCAGCGATTTACGGGATTTTAAGAAGAATTTTACCAACAGAAAAATTAAAGTTCGCCGTAATCAGCGTTATGGGTTTTTAACCACTATAAAAATTGTCGGCAGAGTAAAAAAGTCGGGGGCGTATCTGTGGTTATGCCGTTGCGATTGTGGGGTTGAAACTAAAGTCAACGCTTGCCGTCTTACATCGGGAAAAACTAAAAGCTGTGGGTGTTTGCAGACGGCACATCGTGAATCACACTTGAAAACTTTCTTCGCCCCTGCTATTTGCCGTAATTGCGGCGTGGAATATATCACTAACAAAACACGCACGACACGGGGATTATGCAGACGGTGCGGTAACGCCGAAAGCGTGAGAGCATACCGAGAGCGGCAAGCGTTGTAATCCTTGCCGCTTTATTTTCAGTCCTTGAATAAAATCACGCCCAAATCGGAATAATATAAGTAGCGGGTAAAATATAGAAGAAAGGAGGCGTTACCATGATAGGACTTGAAAAGCAAATCGAACATCAAGAGAAAACCATAGCGGAATTTTTAGAGAAGTTCGAGGACGTTAGCGACATCAAAGGCGGCGATTCAATCAGACTTCACGAAATGCGAGAGTATTTGCGGTTACTTAGAAAATTTCCGAAAGCAATCGACATAATCAAGCGAGTAGCACAATAAGGGACAAGCGGCGAGGGTTTACCTTGCCGCTTTGACTTAACCCTTAATGTCAATGACTTTATTAAAAGTTAATAACCTTTAATAACCCTTATTAAGAATGTGTACCCGTGTGTACGAGTATGCCGTGGTATGTCCGAGTGTTACCAGTATGCCGTGGTACTCACTTTTTCAAAATTATTTTTCCAAGGGCAGGTAGGGGGGCGGGACGGGACGGACTTATACTAAACATACCCCCTGCCTTTGTGAAAGTGTGAGGGCAATCGCTGTTTTCTCTGCCCCAAATCACGCCCATAAACCCAAAATAAACCCACGCCGATTATTGCCGCTTAAGCCGCACACGACATATAGTATATTTAGGCACAGAAACACCGCCACATATACAAGATGTAGCGGCATTTCTCATGGAGCCGGGGAGAATCGAACTCCCGTCCGAAAACCAATTCCCGCGCCTTTCTACACGCTTAGTCACTTGTAAAAAATTCCCTCGCGCCGCAACAAATAACAAATCCGGCGGTCGGTAGCCCTTTGATACTTTCTAAGTTACAAGGCTCTCGCTCAAAAAGTTAACCGTTAATTGACGCCCTATGCCGAGGCCACGGTGCTCCCCGGGAGGACGGCAGCCGCGCTTAGGCAGCTACGAGAGTTCTATTATTGTTTGCGTTTAAATTTTATTTGCCTTCGATTAAGGAGATTAGGCGCACTCCGCGTGCTTAACGAGGTTCACAATCCCCGTCGAGACCATTGCGACCCCATATATGTCTATTATAGCACACAAAAACCCGAATGTCAATAGCTAAATTAAATTTTCTGAAAATTATCTGTACGTTTGTCAATGATATGTTACAAATTTTTTCAAAAAACTTCACCCGATATAAGAAAAGCGTTCAAAACCTCTCTCGGAGATTTCCAATTAAGCGGACGCATCGGAAAATTATT
>Ga0099364_10011364_pt1 | contig 12168 bp, 7 predicted proteins | sample TergutTh196P3_FD_73070 | JGI IMG/M metagenome (GOLD analysis project Ga0099364, IMG submission 73070) | Microcerotermes parvus P3 segment gut microbial communities from Pointe-Noire, Republic of the Congo - Th196 P3 | ecosystem: Host-associated > Arthropoda: Insects > Digestive system > Gut ...
GTGGCGTATATGGGATATAAAGTCACGGGAAGACGCGATAGAGTATTTGAAAAAACGCGGTTTGCAGACCCCGATGTCTAAAGAGCAGAGCTACAGTCGTGACCAGAATCTATGGCATTTAAGCCATGAGGGTTTGGAGCTTGAAGACCCGGAGCTTGAGCCAAACTACAGACATTTATTGCAGTTGACCGTTCCGCCGGAGGATGCGCTTGATAGACCCGAATATGTAGAACTTGATTTTGAAAAAGGGGTTCCCATAACCATAAACGGAAATCACTTGCCCCCCGTTGCACTGATAGAAGAACTGAACAAAATCGGGGGCAGAAATGGCATCGGCATAGCGGATATAGTAGAAAACAGGGTTGTTGGCATGAAATCGCGGGGTGTGTATGAGACGCCGGGCGGCACGATACTCTATGCGGCTCACAGGGAGCTGGAAAGCCTTTGCATCGACAGGCAGACAGAGGTGTTTAAGTCTATGGTTGGGCTTCAGTTGGCAGAGCTTATCTACACGGGTGAATGGTATACGCCACTCCGTGAAGCGCTTTCCGCTTTTGTTGACAAGACGCAGGAGATAGTTACGGGCCATGTCCGCTTGAAATTGTATAAGGGTAATATTACCCCTGCGGGGATCAAGTCGCCGTATTCATTACACAATAAAGAATTATCCAGCTTTACAACAGGCGATTTGTTTGACCACAAGGATGCCGAAGGTTTTATAAACTTATTGGGGCTCCCGTTGACTGCCCGTTCGTTGATGAGAAAGCATAATGAGGAGCGAGGCATATGAAATTGTGGGGAGGTCGCTTTTCCGCTCAGACCGATGAGGCGGCAGGCTCGTTTCATTCATCTGTCTTGTTTGATAAAAGACTTTACAGGCAAGATATCATCGGCAGTATTGCCCATGCGGAAATGCTTGGCAAACAGGGGATAATCCCCAAAAAAGACGCGGAGGCAATAGTCAAGGCGCTGGATGGCATTTTGGCGGATATTGAAAGCGGCGGGCTTGCGATCGACGAAAAAGCCGAAGATATCCACTCATATGTCGAAACGGAGCTTATTTCGCGTATAGGTGACGCGGGTAGGCGGCTGCACACCGGCAGAAGCCGCAACGATCAGGTCGCGTTGGATATGCGGATGTATGTCAAAGAGGAGATCGGCTTGATACACAAGTCGCTTATAAACCTGCTTGAAACGCTCTTGGAAACCGCGAAACAGCATACCAAAACTATAATGCCCGGTTTCACCCATATGCAAAAGGCACAGCCGATTACGCTCGCCCATCATTTCTTGGCCTATTTTCAAATGTTTGCCCGCGATTATTCAAGGCTTGATGATTGCCGCAAGAGAACCGATGAAATGCCGCTTGGCTCCGGCGCCCTCGCTGCAACAACCTACCCGCTCGACAGGGATTTTGTCAAAGAAAAACTTTTGTTTTCGGATATTACCGCAAACAGCCTTGACGCAGTTTCTGACAGGGATTTTTGCATTGAACTCCTGTCTTGCCTGTCGATTATTATGATGCATCTAAGCCGTTTCTGTGAGGAGCTTATACTTTGGTCAACAGACGCTTTTGGTTTCATTGAAATATCTGATGCTTACGCGACAGGCTCCTCGATCATGCCGCAAAAAAAGAACCCCGATATGGCGGAGCTTATCCGGGGTAAAACAGGCAGGGTATACGGAAACCTTATGGGGATCCTGACAATGATGAAAGGTTTGCCGCTTGCGTATAACAAGGATATGCAGGAGGACAAGGAGGCGGTTTTTGATGCGGTTGACACAGTAAAAGCCTGTCTGTTTGTGTTTGACGGCATGATAAAAAGCATTACCTTCAATACAGAAAATATGTATCAAAGCGCTTTGGGCGGTTATACCAATGCTACCGATGCGGCTGATTGGCTTGTCAAAAAAGGGGTGCCTTTTAGGGACGCGCATGAAATAATCGGAAAACTGGTTCTTTACGCCATTAGCAAAAATAAACCGATTGAGAAACTGGCCCTGACCGAACTGCGGGAAATATCGGAGCTTTTTGATGAGACGGTTCTTGACGCGATTTCGGCGGAAGCCTGTGTCGAAACAAGAAATATCCCGGGCGGCCCCGCCGAAAAAAGCGTTTTGAAAGCGATTGAAAATGCGGGCAAATGGATGAGCGGGTTATGATAAGAGTGATAGAAACGGAACAAATAACACAAACCGTCTCGGAACTCTGCGTAACCGCCAACCATCGCATTGGTGATGATATCCTCAACGCTCTGACGACAGCGCGAGAGGCGGAAACATCCTTGCTTGCAAAGAATACGCTGGGTGTTCTTTTGGAGAACGCGGCGATTGCCGCTGATAATCAACTGCCCGTTTGTCAAGATACGGGCATGACAGTTGTGTTTGCCTCGATAGGCACAAACGCGCATATAAACGGCGACATCAACGAAGCGATAAACGAGGGGGTGCGCCTCGGATACCGCAAGGGATATTGCAGAAACAGCGTGGTGGAAGACCCCATCAGGCGTGTGAACACGGGCGACAATACGCCCGCTGTAATATATTACGATTTTCATAGGGGTGACGACTTGCGCTTAACGGTCGCGCCAAAAGGTTTTGGAAGCGAAAACATGAGCGCTTTATGTATGCTGAACCCATCCGACGGGATCGAGGGTCTTGAGGATTTTATAGTCAAAACAGTTAAAACGGCAGGGGCAAACCCCTGCCCCCCTATAATAGTTGGCGTTGGGGTTGGCGGGACAATGGAAAAAGCCGCCCTGTTGTCAAAACAAGCATTATTACGCGAGGCAGGCGGTATAAACCCTGACCCCTTCTGGGCGGATTTCGAGAAACGCTTGCTTGAACAAATAAACACGCTGGGTATAGGACCCTCCGGTTTCGGTGGCAAAACAACAGCCCTTGCCGTACACATCCTGACATTCCCCACGCATATAGCAGGCTTACCCGTCGCCGTCAACATCGGCTGCCACGCCACAAGACACAAAACATCAACAATATGAAAAAAATCACAACGCCGTTTTCAGACGAAATCATAAAAAATCTCCATGCGGGAGAACAAGTATTGTTGTCCGGCGATATATATACAGGCAGAGACAGCGCTCATAAGCGTTTGGTTGAATTGCTGGAAAAAGGGGAACAACTCCCTTTTGATATTTGTGGGCAAGCCATCTATTACACCGGCCCATGCCCCGCGCCGCCCGGACTGCCTACCGGTTCTGTCGGGCCTACCACAAGCCTTCGTATGGATAAGTACGCGCCTCGTCTGATAGAGGAAGGATTACGCGTGATGATCGGAAAAGGCGGCAGAAGTGAGACGGTAATAAGGTACATACGCGAGTTTTCGGGAGTTTATTTAGCAGCAGTAGGCGGAGCCGCCGCATATATAGCCTCACGCGTCAAACGCACAGAACTAATAGCCTTTGAAGACTTAGGCCCCGAAGCCATATACAAACTAACCATAACCAATATGCCGCTGCTGGTAGCAATAGATCACACAGGTGAAAGTATATATTCCTACGGGGGAACCACCCCGTCCGCTTCGCGGACACCCCTCCCCAGAGGGGAATTTTCCTCCGTAAGGTTGTCATTCTGAGCGAAGCGAAGAATCTTTCCCCTCGTAACTCCTAACTCCTAATTCCTCATTCCTAATTCAGTAAATCCTAACCCCTAAATCCTACCTTGGAGGCAAACAGTGGATTACGCAGTTGAATCATTAAAAAGGCATTATGAATGGCGCGGGAAAATCGAGGTTATCAGCAGGGTTCCCGTCAAAAGCCGTGAGGACTTATCTTTGGCATATACGCCGGGGGTGGCAGAGCCATGCCTTGAAATCCAAAAAGATGTAAACAAGAGTTATGTTTTGACACGCCGTTCCGATTTAGTAGCGATCATAACAGACGGCACGGCGGTATTAGGTTTGGGCGACATAGGCCCCGAAGCCGCGATGCCGGTCATGGAAGGGAAAGCTGTACTTTTTAAGGAACTGGGCGGCGTTGATGCCGTTCCGTTATGTATACGTTCACAAAATGTCGATGAAATTGTAAACACGGTGCGACTGCTCTGCGGCAGTTTTGGCGGAATCAATTTGGAAGACATATCCTCCCCCAGATGTTTTGAGATTGAGCGGCGGCTGAAAGAATGTTGTGATATACCGATTTTCCATGACGACCAACATGGCACGGCTATCGTCACGCTTGCGGCGGTGTTGAACGCATTACGCCTGACCGGAAAAAGTGAAAAACAAGTCTCGGTAGTTATAAACGGCGCGGGAGCGGCGGGTATTGCGACTACACGATTGTTAAGCAGTTCGGGTATCGGGAACATCGTCCTGTGTGACAGCCGGGGCGCGATATATAGAGGCAGAGACGGCTTAAACGCGGAGAAAGAGCAAATAGCGGAAATGAGCAACCCCGAAAACCGTAAGGGGGCGCTTGCCAACGTGATGGCAGGTGCGGATATCTTTATCGGCCTATCCGTGCCGGATTGTGTTACTCAAACAATGGTGGCGAGCATGAACAGCAAGGCGGTTGTATTCCCGATGTCAAATCCGACCCCCGAAATCATGCCGGACATAGCGAAAGCGGGCGGAGCATACATTGTAGGAACAGGCAGAAGCGACTTCCCAAACCAGATAAACAACGCTATCGCCTTTCCCGGCGTATTCAGGGGTGCGCTTGACGCCCGCGCCGCCGACATCAACGAAGATATGAAAGTAGCCGCCGCAAAAGCTATTGCCGGGTATATCGGAGATGATGAATTATCCGTAGATAACATTCTGCCCTCCCCATTGGATAGAGCCATGTCGGCCGCCGTAGCCGCCGCTGTGTTAAAGTCAGCCGCAGACAGCGGGGTCGCGCGTGATTTCCGTTAAAGTTTCGTCATTTGAAAACTAATCCCTAATCCCTAGTCCCTAAAACCATAAGCGTGAAATATGAATTATCAACCAAGAGAGGAGGGTGTCGTGATGTTTGAGATGAGCGCGTTAGAGCTTTCAAGCGCAATTAAAGAAAAAAAGATTGGCGTAAAAGAGGCGGTAGCCGCCTACATTGAGCGCATCGAAGAAACAGACAAGCGTTTGAACGCGTTTATTACTGTTTCAAAAGAGGATGCCTTCGCCCGTGCGGAAATCGTGCAGGCGCGTTTCAATGCAGGCGAAACCCTCTCCCCGCTTGCAGGTGTTCCGATCGCGCTCAAAGACAATATATCCACGGCAGGGATCGAGACATCATGCGCGTCGGGAATACTTGAGGGCTATACACCCGTATATAATGCTTCCGTGGTTGAGAAACTGGAACAAGCCGGGATGATAATCATCGGCAAGCTCAATATGGACGAGTTTGCGATGGGTGGTTCAAGCGAAACGGGCATTTTTGGCCCTGTACGTAATCCGTGGGATACCACGCGTGTAGCGGGCGGATCATCAGGCGGAAGCGCCGCCGCCGTTGCAGGGAATGAAGTGCCATTGTCGCTTGGTTCGGATACCGGCGGCAGTATACGACAACCATGCTCTTTTTGCGGCGTCACGGGCATAAAGCCGACATATGGCTCCGTATCGCGGTATGGACTTATCGCTTATGCGTCATCACTCGACCAGATAGGCCCTGTCGGAACGAATATAGACGACTGTGCCGCGCTTTTGTCTATTATCTCCGGGTCGGACGAAAAAGACAGCACTTGCGTTATTGAAAAACCATTTGATTTTACCTGCGATGAACGTGTTGACGGCTTAAGAATAGGCATACCCGCCAATTTTCTCAGAGACGGTATCGACGACCGGGTCAGAAACGCGGTTCTGGCGGCGGCGAAAGAATTTGAAAAGGCGGGGGCGCGTGTTGATGAAGTGGAAATGCCGTTGATGGATTATATGATTCCGGCGTACTACATCATCGCCTGTGCCGAAGCATCGAGTAATCTTTCACGATATGACGGTTTGAAATACGGAACACGGAGCGCGGAGGCAAAGACGCTCTCCGAGGTCTATTGCCTGTCACGCAATGAAGGTTTTGGGATCGAGGCAAAAAGAAGGATAATGCTTGGCGCGTTTGTGTTATCATCGGGTTATTACGATGCTTATTACAAAAAAGCGTTGCAGACCCGAGCTATCATCAAGGAGGCTTTTGCCCGCATTTTTGGGCGATATGACATGATTCTTTCACCCGTCGCGCCTACAACCGCTTATAAGCTGGGTGAGAATATAAACGACCCTATGAAAATGTATATGGGGGACATATATACCGTCTCGGTAAATTTGGCAGGATTACCCGCTGTTTCCTTACCCTGTGGATTTGACGGACAGGGCTTGCCTATTGGATTTCAGCTTATCGGAGATATGTTAGCGGAAGGCAAACTGATAACTGCAGCGCGTGTATATCAAACCCAAACGGATTGGCATACCCTAAGGCCAAAAGGGGGTGAGCCGGTTTGAAATGGGAGACTGTGATAGGCTTGGAAGTCCATGCTGAATTATCTACAAAATCAAAAATATTCTGTGCCTGTTCTGCGGGATTTGGCGGCGATCCGAACAGCCATGTCTGCCCCGTCTGTTCCGGTATGCCCGGAGCTTTACCTAAACTGAACCGTGCCGTAGTTGAATACGCGGCGCGAGTGGGGCTGGCGCTTGATTGTGAGGTTGCCGGGTATTGCGAGTTTGACAGAAAAAACTATTTCTATCCCGATTTGCCAAAAGCCTATCAGATATCGCAGCTATACTCCCCTATCTGCAGGAATGGTTCTTTGGAGATAGAGGCAAACGGAGTGAAAAAGAGCATCGGTATCCGCGAGATACATATGGAGGAAGACGCGGGAAAACTTTTTCATGACGCGGGTAAGACATATATGGACTTCAACCGCTGTGGTGTCCCGCTTTTGGAAATCGTCACATTGCCGGATTTTCGCTCCGCTGATGAAGTGATCGCCTATCTTAAAAAATTGTGCGAGATACTGCTCTATCTCGGCGTGTGTGACTGCAAGATGCAGGAGGGTTCATTGCGTGTTGATGTAAACCTGTCGCTGCGCTTGCCCGATGGGGAGCTTGGTGTCCGAACCGAGACGAAAAATCTTAACTCCTTCAAAGCTATAAGCCGTGCCATAGAATATGAAACCGCCCGCCAGCATAAGATTATTGGATATGGCGGACATATAGTACAGGAGACGCGCCGTTGGGACGATGAGATAGGGGAATCCTACGCGATGCGCTCAAAAGAAAACGCGCAGGATTACCGATATTTCCCGGAACCGGATTTGCTGCCGCTTTACATAGGTGAGGATTGGCTTGCGGAGATAAAAAAGGGGTTCCCGGAGCTGGCACACCAAAAACGGGCGCGTTACAGCCGCGAGTATTCATTCTCAGAGTCTGATGCCGCTATTCTCACAGGGCACAAAAAGATATCGGAATTGTTTGAAACCGTTACCAAAATCAGCGCGGAGCCATTGGAAACCGCCCGTTTAGTCACAGGCGAAATAATGCGTTTGATGAAACAAACCGGCACTGCGCCTGAAAACTTGGATATAGACGCGGATAAATTAGCGACACTTGTTTCATACGTTTTAAGCGGCAAAATAAACCGTGACGTTTATAAAGAGACGGTGGAAGCGGTGTTCACAAAAAATGTTGACCCTGAAACATATATAAACGAAAACGGCCTGCTAATGCTTACAGATGACAACGCCGTCACAGAGGCTGTAAACGCGGTTCTGGCAGGCAATACGGGAGCGGTAAATGATTATCGCGCCGGAAAAGAAAAAGCCTTTGGTTTCTTAGTCGGACAAGTAATGAAAATGCTAGCAGGAAAAGGCAACCCCGAAACCGTCAGGAAGTTACTCAAAAAAACACTTGACAATTAAGCCCCGGATAGGCTATACTGAACCCGCAAACAGCAAAGACGCTGTGGACGCAAGTCCACAGCGTCTTTCAGCATTTCCGCCTAACCCCTACGTAGCCGTCGCCGAGCTATGTGTTCCTCCACCGCTCATTATCGTCATCCATGCGATAAAAAGCTCGCTCCGCATCCATGCTCCGCTTTCCGGAATCACATAGCCCGCCTCCTAACCACTAACGAATAAGATGTCATTCTGAACGCAGTGAAGAATCTAGCCCCCCAACTCCTAACTCCTCATTCCTAATTGAAATCCCTAACCCCTAAATCCTAAATCCTAAATCCTAAAAAAAAAAGAAAGAGGTATCAGATATGAGCAAAATTCCGGTATTATTCGGCAGTATGGTATTTAGCGACAAGGTCATGCAGGCGCGACTGCCCAAGAACATTTATAACGCGCTGAAAAAGACCATGTCGCAAGGCACGCATTTGGACTTGGATGTCGCAAACGTGGTCGCGGCGGCGATGAAAGAATGGGCGGTCGAAAAAGGCGCGACCCACTTCACTCATTGGTTTCAGCCTATGACCGGGTTCACGGCGGAAAAACATGAGAGTTTTATCTCGCCCAAAAACGACGGCGGCATTATCATGGAGTTTTCGGGCAAGGAGCTGGTCAGGGGGGAGCCTGATGCGTCCAGTTTCCCATCGGGTGGTTTACGCGCCACCTTCGAAGCGAGGGGATATACAGTTTGGGACACGACATCTTACGCTTTTATCAAGGATGATACATTATGCATCCCTACGGCTTTTTGTTCCTACAGCGGCGAAGCCCTTGACAAAAAGACCCCATTGCTGCGTTCAATGGAAGCGCTCGATAAACAGGTCATGCGTATACTAAAACTCTTTGGAAACACGAGTGTACAGCGCGTAGTCTCGGCTATTGGGCCGGAGCAGGAGTATTTTCTCGTAGATAAGGAGATGTTCCTAAAACGCCCGGATTTGGTAAATACCGGCAGAACCTTGTTCGGAGCGAGGCCGCCAAAAGGGCAGGAGCTTGACGACCATTATTTCGGCTGCCTGAAACCGCGAGTCTCTGCCTTTATGAAAGAGCTGGACGAAGAACTCTGGAAGCTCGGGGTACACGCAAAAACCAAACATAACGAGGTCGCTCCGGCACAGCATGAACTCGCGCCGATTTATGGAACGGCAAACATCGCCACAGACCATAATCAGCTTACTATGGAGATAATGAAAAGTGTCGCGGACAAGCATGGACTTGCCTGCCTGCTCCATGAAAAACCCTTTGCCGGGATCAATGGCAGCGGCAAACACAATAACTGGTCTATCTGTACAGATACCGGTGTAAATCTGCTTAATCCGGGTCATACCCCGCATGAAAACGCGCAGTTCTTATTGTTTTTGGTCGCGGTCATCAAAGCGGTCGATGAATATCAGGACTTGCTCCGTGTGTCGGCGGCAAGCGCAGGCAACGACCACAGATTGGGCGCAAACGAAGCGCCGCCCGCTATTGTTTCCATGTTCCTTGGTGATGAGCTGACGGAGATACTGGAGGCGATAGAGTCCGGTTCCGATTATCTCACAAAAAAAGAAAACCAAATGGAAATAGGCGTGACAGCATTGCCGCATTTCCCAAAAGATACGACAGACCGCAACCGCACTTCCCCATTTGCCTTCACGGGTAATAAATTCGAGTTTCGTATGTTAGGCTCGATGTTTTCGACCGCAGGGCCGAATATCGTGTTAAATACGGTAGTCGCGGAGGTTTTGAGGCTGTTTGCGGATGAATTGGAAAAAGCGGGAGATTTTAAGAATGACTTGGCTTCGCTTATCCAAAGAACCTTCAGAGAACACAAACGGATTCTTTTCAACGGCAATAACTATTCAGACGATTGGGTGACCGAGGCGGAGCGGCGCGGCCTGTCAAATCTGAAGACCACGGTAGACGCACTCCCTCAGTTTGCTTCAAGAAAGAGTATCGAAGTATTCACCAAACACAGTGTTTTCTCCGAATCAGAGATACATTCGCGCTATGAAATCCTTATGGACGGATATTGCAAAACAATTCACATCGAAGCGCTTACGATGGTTGATATCGTCAAGGGTGATGTTATCCCTGCCTGCATTGATTATCAAAACGAGCTGGCAAAACTTCTTGTACGAAAGAAAACATTCCGCGAGTATGACGTTTCCCTCGAAGACTACCTGCTCAAAAGCATTTCAAAATTATCGTCATGTATGCTGAAAAAGCTGAACACCCTTGAAAACGCGCTCTTGGAGTCAGGAGAGGACGCAGAGACCTTTGCTCATGCCGTCTTTTATAGAAACACAATCTTCGCCGCAATGTCGGAACTACGCCTCATCGTAGACGAGCTTGAAATGATAGTCGGAAAAAAATACTGGCCGCTCCCAACATATTCGGAGTTGCTATACAGCGTGGTATGATAGATGATTTACTTCTTCTTTCGCCGTTTGCGCGTTTTGGATATGAGGGCGATGATGAGGGCTAAGGCCGCCGTCACAGCAAGTTGCGAGGAGGGTATCGCGATGGCATTGCGTTTCGCGCCATCCCACGCTGAGGCTGAAAACGGGGCGCGGCCGCCGCCTATTGCGCCGGTGGAATCCACATTGATCGTAAATTGTATTTCATTGTAGTTAGAGTTGCTAACGAAAATCCTCAGAGTTACCACGGGGTCGTCAAAAGCTGTCATACCGTCATATGTGAGCGTTGCCGTGTACGTCAAATTGCCTTGCTGCACGTTCGAAAGTGTCAGGCCTGGTACTTCGTCAAGGGTGAGAAACAGAATATTGGCGGCACCAAACAGCCCTTCAATCGTCAGCTCCGTAGTGGGGTTTAAGACGGAAAGGTCATAACTGCTCGCTGTTATTGACAGGTCCGCCTTGTCAATTACAAACTGCTCCGTACGCATACCCGAGTAGTTGCCGGTGCCGTAGATTTGCATATTGTGACTGCCCGTGTATGTCGGATGCGGAGATAAGGTATGGTAAAAATCCGTGGGTAATGACAGCGGCGTTCCGTTGTCAGATATTGTTATTGATTCGGCCGGGTTATGCGGTTCACCGTTGAAAACTACCGGCGAGACAGTAACTGCAATACCGGCTGAGTTTATGTTCCTGCCGGTTATGTTCAACTGGATGCGTGCGGCAGCGGAGTTATAGTTGTCGTCCCCCGCTTTGGTGGCGATAATGCTCGCGGTTCCGACATTGAGTATAGTTACTACACCGGTTGCCTCGTCGAACGAGATAAAATTGTTATTGTTTTCAATGGAATAGGTCACAGCCCCTGTGCCGCTGCCGCCGGAAAGGCTGAGAGTTACAGGATCCGATCCCCATTCGTAACTAACGTAGTCTACGGCACCCTCGGGCGCGCTTAAAATCAGCGGAGCCTGCGTTGCGAGGCCTACGGTGAGGGTTCCGCCTGCAAAAACTGCAAACTCGTAGTTTTCCGAGGATAGAGTGCCTTCGCTGATATTGATGTCATAGTCATCGACAGGGTCGCCCGCCGTATAAGCGGAGCTGAGGGCGGGTGTCCCCGTTACCGCAGCTAAGGCGGTCTCGCCGTTCACAAAGCCCGTTATGGCATATGTGTAGGCGGGGGGCGCATCGCCGTATGAAATGTTTTTGTCATCGGCTTGTACTGTGAGCGGGGTTTTTGTTACGGTCAGCGTCAGGTCTGCAGCGGCGGGGAGGAAGTTTGCGTCGCCTGCTTTTTCAATGGTGACAGTGGCCGTACCCGCACTCTCGAAACTGATATATCCGGAGCCTGTGACGCTTATTATATCCGGGTCGTCGCTGCTGTACGTGACTGCTCCGCTGCCGCTGCCGCCTGTCAGGATAAGCTGAATGTTGTCATCGCCATAAGTAAAGCTCGTTTGATCGTCCGGCGCGGCGAGCACAAGAGGTGTTTGAGGCTGAGGTTCGGGCTGAGGTTCGGGCTCAGGTTCGGGCTGAGGTTCGGGTTCCGGCTCCGGCTCTGGTTCCGGTTCGGGTTCCGGGCGCGGTTCGGGTCCGGGTCCGGGTCTCGGCCGGGGTTGCGGTTGCGGCTCAGGTTCGGGAATCGGCGTTGGTTCAGGCTGTGGCTGGGGTTGCGGCTCCGGAATCGGAGAAGGTTCGGGCTGCGGTGGGGGTGTTGGTTCGGGTTCCGGCGAAGGTTCGGGCTGCGGTTCCGGTGTTGGCTCGGGAATCGGCGGAGAGTCCGGTATCTGCGAAGGTTCGGGGGGCGCGGTTATTTCAGGCTCCGGTTGTGGGAGCGGCTGCGGTTCGGGTTCGGGTTCGGGTTCCGGCAGCGGCGGGTTTGGCAGGGTATCAGCCT
>Ga0099364_10011365_pt1 | contig 12168 bp, 11 predicted proteins | sample TergutTh196P3_FD_73070 | JGI IMG/M metagenome (GOLD analysis project Ga0099364, IMG submission 73070) | Microcerotermes parvus P3 segment gut microbial communities from Pointe-Noire, Republic of the Congo - Th196 P3 | ecosystem: Host-associated > Arthropoda: Insects > Digestive system > Gut ...
GGCCTACGCGGTTACTGAACAGTTCAGCCCCTATATCGGCGCGGCCTGGGAACGCGAGTTCGACGGGCGCTCACGGGGCACAATATACGGGCTCAGGATTCCCGAAGCCTCCCTCAAGGGGGATACCGGCATAGGCGAACTGGGCCTGTCCTTTACACCCTCCAAAGACCTCCCCCTGTTTATCGACCTGGGCCTCCAGGGCTACGCGGGCAAACGGGAAGGGGTTACGGGCAGCCTGAGAGTGCGCTGGGAGTTTTGACGGGTTAATTCACAAGGCCATAACCGCCATTCATCGAAAGCCGCGCCTGGCGGCCTCCTATTACGCCGCGCGCTTATTGTGCCAATTCCAAACACTTTAAAATGCTCTTGCCCTGATTTCGGGGCTCTTGACATTTTATAAGTCTCCCATTATAATCTATTAAACAGATATGAATAATATGCAATGCCCCTAAAACCATCAAGGCCTCACTTTTGATATTATAGCTGTGAATCGCTGTGAGAGGACAAGCATGAAACCCCAAACCGCCTGCATCCACGCCGCAAGGGACAAATCCCATTCCACCGGCGCGGTAACGGTTCCCATTTATCAAACCGCCACTTTCGCCCACCCCGGTTTCGGCCAAAGCACGGGATACGATTATTCCAGGACCCAAAACCCCACCAGCGAGCATGCGGAAAAGCTGCTCGCCGCTTTGGAGGGGGGGGCCGGGGCTTCCGCGTATGCCAGCGGAATGGCCGCCATCGGCACCCTCATGGAATTATTCGCGCCCGGCGACGAGATACTCGCCACGGACGACCTTTACGGAGGCTCTATCCGGCTGTTCAACAATATATCAAGAAAAAACGGCGTTATCACGCGTTACGCCGACACAACCGATTTGGCGGCCGTTGAAGCCTCGCTGACATGGAGGACAAAGGCGGTTTTAATTGAAACGCCCACGAACCCCATGATGAAAGTGGCCGATATTTCGGGGCTGAAGGGGATTATAGGCAGCCGGAATATTCTGCTGATCGTGGACAACACCTTCCTTACTCCGTATTTTTTTAACCCGATTGCCCACGGCGCGGATATTATAATACACAGCGGCACAAAGTATCTGGCCGGGCATAATGATACCCTGGCGGGCTTTCTTGTCTCGCGGTCGGCGGAACTGGCCGAAAAGCTTCAATTTTTGAAAAATACCATAGGCGGCGTATTATCGCCGTTTGACGCCTTCCTGGTGACCCGCGGAATGAAAACCCTCGCCCTTCGCATGGAAAAATCCCAGGAAAACGCCATGATAATTGCGGAGCGGCTGAAAAGGCACCCAAAAATCACAAAGGTCCATTATACCGGCCTGCCTGACCACCCGGCCTATGAACTATCCAAACGCCAGGCCCGGGGCTTCGGGGCGATGATAAGTTTTTCAACCGACAGCGAGGAAACCGCCCAAAATGTTCTGAATAATACCGAGCTGATCCTCTACGCCGAAAGCCTGGGCGGGGTGGAAACGCTGATTACCTGCCCTCTTGCCCAGACGCATAAGGATGTGCCTCCCGCGGAACTCGCGGCCCGGGGTATAGACGGTAAACTGCTTAGGCTTTCCGTCGGCATTGAGGCGGCGGAGGATATTATATGTGATTTGGAAAGGGCGCTCAGATGAATTATGACTTTGACGTCATTATTGACCGCCAGGCCACAGACTCCCTGAAATATGATTTCGCCCGCGAGAAGGGAAAGCCGGAAGGCCTTTTGCCCATGTGGGTGGCGGACATGGATTTTTCGGCGCCGCCGGAAGTCCTGGCGGATATTCACAGACGCGTCGGCCACGGCATATTCGGCTACACGGCGCCTAAGGCCGGCTATTACGAAGCGGTGTCGGATTGGTTCGGCTTACGTTTCGGCTATAAGGCGGCGCGGCGCGAAATTGTCAAGGCGCCCGGCGTGGTTTTCGCTTTGGCGCTGGCCGTCCGCGCCTTTACCGAACCGGGCGCGCCGGTGATGGTACAAACGCCGGTATATTATCCGTTTTTTGAGGTTATCCGTGATAACGGCAGAACGCTGGCGGCAAATCCGCTGGTATATAAGAACGGCGGTTACTCCATTGATTTTGAGGATTTCGAGAGTAAAATTATAAACCAGGGCATAAAGATGCTTATCCTCTGCAGTCCGCATAACCCGGTCGGCAGGGTGTGGACGCGTTTTGAGCTTGAACGGGTGAACGAAATTTGCGTAAAGCACGGCCTGGTCGTCGTATCGGATGAAGTCCATTGCGATTTCGTCTGGCCGGGGCATACGCATACCTGCTTTGGGACGCTAAATGAAAACGCCGTCATCATTACGTCGCCCAGTAAGACCTTTAACTTGGCCGGATTACAGATTGCGCACCTCTTTGTAAGGAATTCGGATTTGCGGGGCAAGCTTAAAGCCGAAATCAACCGAAGCGGATACAGTCAAATGAACACGCTGGGCCTTGCCGCCTGCCAAAGCGCCTATACCAAGGGCGGCGCGTGGCTGGAGGAATTGAAAAAGTATCTCCTGGAGAATATTCGCCTTATGCGGGAATTTTTGACGGCCCGGCTTCCGAAAATCAAGTTTGTGGATTTGGAAGGCACATATCTTCCCTGGCTGGATTTTTCGGAATACGGCCTTACCCAGGATGAACTTGACAGGCGCGTAACCGAAGGCGCCAAGCTGTGGCTGGACAGCGGAACGATCTTCGGCGCGGACGGGGAGGGTTTTCAGCGTATCAACATAGCTTGCCCGAGAAAAACTTTAACTGATGCGCTGGCCAGGCTGGAAAAGGAGTTTATTTAGCTTGTCATAGCTTTGCTCTTTATGGCCGTGTATTCCATAAACAGTTTTATCAAGTGGGAATGAATAATATTTTTATTTAATACCGCGTAAATTTTTCTTGCCGGCAGCTCCTTTTTCACCTTGAGTGACAATAGCGTCTTCTGTTCAAGCATTTGACGGACGGCCAGCTCTGAAACGATTGAAATTCCAAGACCGCTTATCACGGCGTTGATAATGCCATGGGTGCTGTCTATGATGGCGCAGGTTCTTATCTTGTCAGGAATAATGCCGTTTTCAGTGAAGTATTTCTCGTATTGCATGCGGGTGCCGGAACCAAACTCCCTTGATATATACATTAAAGCGCACATAAAGAAAGCGAAATGAACAGGTACATAGCGACCTTCCACAGCCATTTCGGGGCGCTCTTATATTGCAAGGCTTTGATAAAGCAAGGCATTAAAGCCAAACTGATGCCTGTGCCAAGAAAAGCAAGCTCCTCCTGCGGAACATGTGTTTATTATGCGCACATTTCAGCGATTGACCTAAACGATTGCGAATTAGATAGTGTTTATTGCGAAGCCAATAATCAATTAGCCTGCGTATTAAGAAAGCCGGATACTGTTTCACTCGCAGAGAGCGGGGCAAATGTTCATGGGTCTTAAGGCCATATAGGTATCGGCCTGGGTTTTCATGACCAGAATGTTGCGAACTGTGTGTTCCCAAGGGCTGCCTGAGGCCGTGGACCAGGCCACCTTGTAGCGGGCCTCGTATTCCACGCAGACGCAGTAAAGTTCCTTGGGGTCCTGCTCCCGGAGCACGGCGGCGGTGGGGGCCACCGGGACCACATTGATGACAGCGGGCCGCTGGATCTGCCACAGGGTGCTTTCCCGGTAGCTGGTTTTGAGGCCCGAAATGGCCGCCCGCTCCACCGGGTTGCCCGGCAGCTTGATTTCTTCCGGCGCCGGGTCGGAGCCGTAACCCAGGTGGGCGCAGCCGAGACCGGCCGGCAGACCCGCCAAGGCTGACGCCAAAATCAGGGCCATGAAAAAATTCCAACCTGATTTTTTGGAAATCATGCTTTCGCCGCCTCTGGTCTGTTCGGACTGAAACAGGTGAGCAGTCCCAGTTCCCCGGCCATTCTGTCGGCCCATTCCAGAATGAAGAGGGCCTGCTCGGCCGTGGCTTGGGCGCTTCCGGGGTTGGCCAGGGTCTCAGCCCGGACCAGAAGCTCAAACCGCGCCCAGTCTGGACCTGTCTCCACAGCCATCCGATAGGTTTCAGCCCCCGGGAGGCCGCGGGCATTAGCTTGGCGTTGCGGGTCCGCCCAGAGTTCGCGCGGCAGTTTCAACCAGTAGAGGTCTGCGACCCCGGAAAACTCGGCCCGGGCCGCCAGGTAGCCCTTCACCGCCGCCATTTCCTGGGGGGTCAGTTCGTCCAGGACCAACGAACGCACGGCCAAGCCTTCTTTATCAAAGCCGCATTCATAATGGCGAAAAGAACGCTCATGGCTTCAATTCCTTGAAAGTCTCCTCCGCCGCCTCCAGAGCCGTGTCCAGATCGTCTGGTATCAGGCCCGCGGAGGTGAAGGTGGCCTCAAACTGGCTGGGCGGCAGCCAGACCCCTCTTTTCAGCATTCCCCGCCAGAAGGCGCCGTAAAGGGCGGTGTCGCTTTTCAGGGCCGAAGCGTAATCCCGCACCGGGCCTGAGGTGAAGAAAAGGGTGGCCATGGAGCCCACCCGGTTGGCGCAGACGGAAAGCCCCCGGGCCCGGGCCAGATCGACCAGGCCGTTGGCCCAGATTTGCCCGGCCTGAGCCAAGCGGGCGTAAACCGAGGGGTTGGCCGCCAGGTAATCCACCGAGGCCAGGCCGGCGGCCACGGCCAGGGGGTTGCCGGAGAGGGTGCCGGCCTGATAGACATCGCCTGAAGGGGCCAGCCGTTCCATGATTTCCCGGCGGCCGCCGAAGGCGGCCAGGGGAAGCCCTCCGCCTATTATTTTGCCCCAGATGGTCAAATCCGGCTTGAGTTCGTATAACTTTTGAGCCCCGCCCAAGCCAAGCCGGAAGCCGGTTATAACCTCATCGCATATGAAGAGGGCGCCGTGCCTACGGGCCAAATCGGCCGCGGCCGGCATAAAGTCCGGTTCCGGTGCCACCACCCCCATGTTCCCGGCCACTGGTTCCACGATTATGGCGGCCACGCTGCCGCCTAACCTGGTCATTATTTCAGTTAAGGCCGGTACATCGTTGTAGGGCGCGGTCAAGGTCAATTCAGCCAGAGCTTTAGGCACTCCTGGGCAGCCCGGGATCCCCAGGGTGGCCAGGCCGCTGCCAGCCGCCGCCAAGAGGCTGTCGGCGTGACCGTGATAGCAGCCCTGAAACTTAACCAGCCGGTCCCGGCCCGTAAAACCTCTAGCCAGGCGGATGGCGCTCATGGCCGCCTCAGTGCCGGAACTGACCAATCGAACCATTTCCGCCGTAGGATAACAGGCGGTCAGACGCTGGGCCAGGCGCACTTCAGCCTCGGTAGGGGCGCCGAAACTGGAACCCCGCTTAAGGGCTTCGGCCGCCGCCTTGACCACCCAGGGCGCGGCGTGGCCGAATATGAGGGCGCCCCAGGAATTTACGAAGTCCAGATAGGCCCGGCCGTCCGCATCAAATATCCTGGCTCCCCGGCCCTGGGCCGCAAAGACCGGGTCACTGCCCACCGAGCGGCAGGCCCTGACCGGGCTGTTGACGCCTCCGGGGATGACCTGGACCGCTTCCGCGAATAGTTTTCTGGATTTTTCCATCTGTATCAGCCTTACCGAAAGCAGTTAGCTAATTCAAGACCTTGAACGCGCTCTTTGGTGCCGGCCTTAAAGGCTCGGCAGCTGCCCGGGGATATCTCATCAATCAGCATGGGTTCATCATTTTGATCAAGCCCCCATTCTATCTTGATATCCCACAAATCAAGCTTTTTGTGGCGAAATATTTTTTGAAGAGCCTCCATTACGTCATTATTCAGATCCCACAGACGGGACATGGACTTCCAATCTTTTACTATTCCCAGTGATACTACGGCCGATCTGTCAATGAGCGGATCGCCCGCGGCATCGTCCTTCAAAGTTATTTCATATACCGGGGAAGGCATTAAGAGGCCGTCAAAGACGCCCGGCACCATTTTATATCGGCGGAAGAAACTGCCAGTGCAAAACCAGCGTCCTATCCATTCCAGGCCTGGTTTGAACATTTTGGCCCGGCTCACATCCATGGTCAGGGCGTCCATGTCGTAATCAATCAGGTGAGTGGGCGCAACGCCCCGTAATTCGGTGAAAACGGCGGCGCTCATCATTAGACAGGCCCTGGCCTGGCCCGGCACAGTCTCCTCAGCGCGAAGATTGCCGCCCGGGTCAATCTGCCCTTGTTCATTTTTGGTGACGCGGTCACTGAAAACCATGCGCAGGGCCCCATTGTCAAGCTCATATATGTCCTTGGTTTTACCGGAATATGCCAGCTTCATCTGTGTCCTTCCTTATTTATACTTGTTTCCACATGCTGATGGTTTTATTGGATTTTAGCATAGTTTCTGGCTGGTTGGCAAATATCCCGGCCTTTTTATGGGGCCCTATTGAGATAGCGGGCCCGGTAGTCGAAAATCATGGTTATGTCCAACTGGCTGAAAGCGGCCAATTCAGGAGGGAATGGCGGGAAGGGCGCAGCCGCCCGCAGAGCCTCCAGGCCGGCGTGGTCCAGAATGCTGTTGCCGGTGCTTTCATCCACCACGAAGCGGATCAGGCTTCCATCGCGGCCGATGGTGCAGTTCACCACCAGGCGGCCGGGTTGGAAATTGATCCTGGCTTCCGGTGGCACCAGCCACTTGGCGGCCACGGAGCCGCGGACGGTGGTGTTGTAGGATTTAAAACGGGGCCCTTCCGATTCCAGCACCAGCGGCCGTGCCGGGTTGGGCTCTTCCAGCGGGAGCCCGGCCAAGGCCAGGCTGGAGTCGATTTCCGGCAATTCCTCCGCGGCCGCCGGCTTTTCCGCCTCTATCGGTTCTGCCGTCAAGAAGGCCTCCATCGGTTCAACCAGCGGCGCTTCCATCGCTTCCTCCGCTGGGAGGGCTTCCGCCGGCCTCTCCTCCTCATCCAAGGTCAGCACTATTTCCAGGGGCGCCGATGGGACCGGCCGGGCCGGCTGGCGGAAAAGCCCCGGGGCGTCACCAAAGAGGGCTTCCCAGGAGATGAAAAAACATAGGTGAAGCCAGGCTGAGATTAATAGGCATAGCAGGAAGGTTCCTGCCTCACGCGGCAGGTCCAGGGCTTCACGCTCCGTGATCAGGCTGAATCTCAGGGCGGTCATGTCCCTTCAAACCACCAGCGTTCCGGGTCGGTTCGTATGATTTCCTCAAAAAGGGCCCGGCCTTGAGGGGTTCGGAGGCGCTTTTCAGCATGGCGGAGCCAGTCATGGGCCTGGGCGCTGCCCAAAGTTTGGTGGCGCCGGAGTTCCAGGACCATGTCCAACTGGTCGGCATCAGCGGCCAGCCGGGCCTCCGGGGTTTCCCCGGCCCGCCATTCCTGCCAAATTTCCATAAGTTCCGGGCCAAAAGAGAGTCCGGCCGCGGCATCGGCCAGGGCTCCATCCTCATCGGTCACATTATAGCGTTTGTTCACATAATTGAGGTCGCCCGTGCGGGCTTCGGCCAGGTCGTGGAAGAGGGCCAGCTTCAAGGTGCGCTCCAGATCGGCCCGGCCGTGCAGGCGGACCAAGGCGAAGGCCATGACGACCGCGCCGAAGCTGTGTTCGGCCACTGTCTCCGCGCCGCGGCCCAGAAACTGGTAGCCGGTCCTGGGAGTGCGCTTGAGCATCAGGGCTTCAAAGAGAAAATCCGCCAGCCGGGAAAGGTCGCTTTCGGTCATGGAGCGTCTCAGTTCTTCCGTGAAACCCGTTTTTTGGGGGCGGCCCGGCGGCCGGCCGGACTGGCCCGGGGAGGCTTTCGCGGGCCCGGCGCCGCCAGGACTTGAGCCAGGAAGCGGCCGGTATGGGAGGCCGAAACCCGGGCCACCTCTTCGGGGGGGCCGGAGGCTATTATTTTGCCTCCGCCGTCACCCCCTTCCGGCCCCAGGTCGAGGACATAGTCGGCGCACTTGATGACATCCATGTTGTGTTCAATGACGATGACGGTGTTGCCCTGGTCCGCCAGGCGCTGTAGAACCTCCAGGAGCTTTTTGATATCCTCGAAGTGCAGGCCCGTGGTGGGTTCGTCCAGAATGTAGACCGTGCGGCCGGTGGCCCGGCGGCTGAGTTCCTTGGAGAGCTTGATGCGCTGGGCCTCGCCTCCGGAGAGGGTGGTGGCCGGCTGACCCAGGCGGATATAGCCCAGGCCCACATCTTCCAGGGTGATCAGTTTTTCGCGGATGGCCGGGATGTTTTCAAAAAATTTTACCGCCGCGCTGACAGTCATGTCCAGCACATCGGCGATGGAGGCTTCGCGGAATTTTATTTCCAAGGTGTCGCGGTTGTAGCGCCGGCCCTGGCAGGCCTCACACTTGACGTAGACATCGGGCAGAAAGTGCATCTCGATTTTAATGATGCCGTCGCCCTCGCACTTTTCGCAGCGACCGCCTTTGACGTTGAAGGAAAAGCGGCCCGGGGCGTAGCCGCGGGCCCTGGCTTCCGGCAGGCGGGCGAAGAGGTCACGGATAGGGGTGAATAGGCCCGTGTAGGTGGCCGGATTAGAGCGCGGGGTGCGGCCGATGGGGCTCTGGTCGATGTCGATGACCTTATCCACCAGTTCCAGGCCGGAGAGGCCGTCGACCTCCCCGGCTCGGTGGCGAGCGCGGTAAAGTTTCTGGGCCAGGGCCTTGTAGAGGGTCTCCAGGACCAAGGTGGATTTGCCGCTGCCCGAAACCCCGGTGACGCAGGTGAAGAGGCCCAAGGGAAAGCGAGCGTTCAGGTTCTTGAGGTTATGGCTTCTGGCTCCGCGGACTTCCAGAAAGCCGGCGGCGGGACGGCGGCGGGCGGGCACCTCGATGGTCCGGCGGCCAGAGAGATAAAGCCCGGTCAGGGACTGCTCCGCTTCCAAAAGTTTCGCCGGCGGACCAGAGAAAATAAGCCGGCCCCCGCCTTCTCCCGCCCCCGGGCCCAGATCCAGCACATGGTCGGCGGCCAGAATGGTATCGGCATCGTGCTCCACCACCAGGACAGTGTTGCCCAGGTCACGCATCTTCTTGAGTGTGGACAAGAGTTTTTCGTTGTCCCGCTGGTGCAGGCCGATGGAGGGCTCGTCCAGAATATACATGACTCCCACCAGGCGTGAACCGATCTGGGTGGCCAGGCGTATGCGCTGGCTTTCGCCGCCGGAAAGGGAGGCCGAGGCCCGGCTCAGGCTCAGGTAGCCCAGACCCACATCGGTAAGGAAGGACAGCCGCTCCCGGACTTCCTTGATGACCCTTCGGCCTATCTCGGCCTCCTGGGGAGGCAGGGTCAGGTTACTGAAAAAATCCAGGGCCGCGGCCACGGGCATAGCGGCAATCTCACTTAAACCCCTGCCGCCCACGCGCACGGCCAAAGCCTCCGGCCTAAGGCGTCCGCCCTGGCAGGCCGGGCAGGGGCGGTGGCTCATATACTGCTCCAGCTCGTCCCGTATGGCCTGGGAGTCGGTTTCGCGGTGGCGGCGTTCCAGGTTGGGCAGAACCCCCTCGAAGGCCCGGCGGTAGAAGTGGCGGCGATTTTCCTTTTCAAAATAAAAATTTATCTGTTCCCGGCCGCTGCCGTAAAGGACGATTTTCTGGAATTTTTCCGGCAGATCGTCAAAGGGCTGGTAGAAGTCGAACTTATAGAATTCGGACAGGGCCTGGAGCTGGTTATGGTAATAGCCCCCCAAATTCTTGGACCAGGGAGCCACGGCCCCTTCACGCAGGGACAGGGCAGGGTTGGGCACCACCAGGTCAGGGTCGAAGAAAATGTTGGCCCCCAAACCGTCGCACTGGGGGCAGGCCCCTTGGGGGCTATTGAAGGAAAAGAGCTGGGGCGTCAGCTCAGGGAAGGAGAGGCCGCAGTAGTCGCAGGCGAAACGCTCGGAAAAAAACAGTTCCTCCTTCTGGTCCGGCAGGTTCGCCACCAGAACGCCCTCGGAAGTCCTTAAAGCCAATTCCACCGAGTCGGTCAGCCGCGAGCCCAGCCCCTCCTTCATCACCAGGCGGTCCACCACCACTTCAATATCGTGTTTCTTCTTCTTGTCCAGGACGATTTCATCGCCAAGGTCATGTATGACCCCGCCCACCCGCACCCGGGCGAAACCGTTTTTGCGGAGCCGCTCGAAGAGTTTGGCGTGTTCGCCCTTCCTGGCCCCCACCACCGGGGCCAGGAGAATCATTTTCGTCCCCGTGGGCAGGGCCAACAGCCGGTCCACGATCTCCACCGCGCTTTGGGCTTTTATGGGCCGGCCGCATTTGTGGCAGTAGGGTTCCCCCACCCTAGCGTAAAGAAGACGCAGATAGTCGTGGATTTCCGTTACCGTGCCCACGGTGGACCGGGGATTCTTGCTGGTGGTCTTCTGCTCAATGCTGATGGCCGGCGACAGACCCTCGATGAGGTCCACATCCGGCTTGTCCATCTGTTCCAGAAACTGGCGGGCGTAGGCGGAAAGGGATTCCACGTAGCGGCGCTGACCCTCGGCGTAGAGGGTGTCGAAGGCCAGGGAGGATTTGCCTGAGCCTGACAGGCCGGTGATGACGGTCAGGGCGTCCCGGGGAATGTCCACATCAAGGTTTTTGAGATTATGCTCCCGGGCGCCCCGAACTATTATGCGGTCGGCGGTCAAGTTTCCGCCCCCTTTTCTCCAGAGCCGGCCGGGCCGGGGAAAATGAGGGATCCGACCACGCCCGCGGTCAGGAGGCTCAAGACGATGGCCAGGGAGACCAAAGGGGGGATATGGAAGCCCCAAAAGGCCTGGGTTAGCATTTTCAGGCCGATGTAGGCCAGAATGGCAATGACCGCCTTGGTCAGGTGGGCTAGGAATCGGGCGGCCGCGGCCAGGATGAAATAGAGGGAACGGAGGCCCAGAATGGCGAAAATATTAGAGGTGTAGATCAGAAAGGGTTTTTCCGTAACGGCGATGATGGCCGGCACGCTGTCGAAGGCGAACATTACATCGGCCATTTCCACGGTCACCAGGCACAGAAAGAGGGGCGTGACCTCCAGGCGGCCGCTTCTGCGGGTGAAAAAGCGGTGCCCGTCCAGGGTGTCCGCGACCGGCAGCCAGCGTCGGGCGAGCCGGACCGACCAATGCCCGGAATAATTGACTATCTCTTCCTGGGGCCGCCGGAGTTCCTGCCACATTTTGAAAGCCGACCACAGAACGAAGAGACCGAAGGCGGTCATGGCCCAGACGCCCAGCCAAGCCAGGAGGGAGACTCCCGCGGCCACGAATAAAAGACGAAGGACTATGGCTCCGATGATGCCGTAATAAAGCACCCGGTGCTGGTATTCATCCTTTATGGCGAAGGCGGAAAAAATGGCCATGAAGACGAAGAGATTGTCCACGGAAAGGCTCTTTTCCAGGACATAGCCGGTCAGGTATAAAATAGCATCGTCCAGGCCGTGAAATAAGCCCACATAGCCAGCGAAACCCAGGCCCAGGGCCACCCAAAAGGCCGACCACAGGGCCGCGTTTTTTAAGGTGATGGTTTGGCCGCGCCGGTGGGCCCGGAGGTCGATCCAGAGGGCGATCATCACTATTAGAGCGAAGGCGGCTATTTCCGCCCACGAGTATTCCATAGTATTTCTCCGGTTAACCGGCCGCTCCGGGCAGGCTTTTGAGTCGATAGAGCAGACTATCATACTGGCGGGGGGAGACTCAAGCAATTACGGCTGACAATTTCCAAAAAAATTCTTGACAAAGTGAAATTAGGTTGTTATATTTCCACTTCCCTTTCGGGAAAAGAGATCATTGAAAACTGAACAGCGTGATAAGTGAAGCGAGCGAAGTGATAGGGCCTTGAGCTGTGATATATGGCTTACTGTATATTACGGTTGAGAAAAGCGATTGAGAATCTTCGTTAATAAACACGGAGAGTTTGATCCTGGCTCAGAATGAACGCTGGCGGCGTGCCTAACACATGCAAGTCGAACGAGAACGGAGGGTTTCGGCCTTCTTAGTAAAGTGGCGCACGGGTGAGTAACGCGTGGGTAATCTGCCCTTGGGTACGGGATAACGTCTTGAAAGGGGCGCTAATACCGTATAAGACCACACCATCTTCGGGTGGAGGGGTCAAAGGGGCTGCAAGGCCTTGCCTGAGGATGAGCCTGCGTGACATTAGATTGATGGTGGGGTAAAGGCCTACCATATTGTCAACGATGTCTAGCTGGTCTGAGAGGATGATCAGCCACACTGGGACTGGAACACGGCCCAG
>Ga0099364_10011366_pt1 | contig 12168 bp, 10 predicted proteins | sample TergutTh196P3_FD_73070 | JGI IMG/M metagenome (GOLD analysis project Ga0099364, IMG submission 73070) | Microcerotermes parvus P3 segment gut microbial communities from Pointe-Noire, Republic of the Congo - Th196 P3 | ecosystem: Host-associated > Arthropoda: Insects > Digestive system > Gut ...
CTTTAATCGCTATATACAGGCATTCCAAACAGCGCAAGGCAGTAAACGCAATTTTGAAAATTTTCAAAAACAATTTGAAAATACTTACTGGTATTATATGCACTTTGTAGAATCTTCAACAAACCAACAGAATGATGAACAAATATATTAAAAGATTGGTTAGCATATCAACAGCCTTCGTTCTGTTGACCATGATATGGTCGGCTTGCAGTTACAAACCAAATAAGTTGTATTCTGATGCGGAGCAATATGCAAATATTTATCCGGCTTATGAAGGTACTGTGATTCCCCGCAACATTGCACCTTTGAATTTCATGATAAGGGAAGAAGGCTCTCGTTTTATCGTTAGGTTTGCTATAGCCGGAAAAGATTCGTTCGACATATCCTGCAAAGGCAAGGTTCAAATACCTTTGAAAAAATGGAAAAGACTATTGGATAAATATCCAAATGATCAACTGAATATAAGTATATTTGCCAAACATGCTTCCGGATGGATGCGCTATCAGCCTTTACAGTTTACTATTGCCGAGGAAATTATAGATCCTTATCTCGCGTACCGGTTAATTGAACCGGGATACGAAAGTTGGGGCAAAATGGGCATATATCAGCGATGTTTGGAAAACTTTGATGAAACACCTGTCATGCTTAATCGCTTGACCGATCAGAGTTGCATGAACTGCCATTCGTTTTGCAATAACAGTCCGCAAACGATGCTGTTTCATATAAGGAAATATCATGCCGGTACGCTTTTAGTAAAAGATGGCAATGTCAGCAAAATTAATACCAGAGCGCAGGGAATGCTGTCCGCCGGCGTATATCCTCGATGGCATCCCGAAGGACGTTATGTAGCCTTTTCAGCGAATACAACTCGGCAAATATTTCATTCCTCACACACCAATAAAGTAGAAGTTTTTGATGAGGCTTCGGACATTGTCATATACGACACCGAAACCAATGCCGTATTTACGAATAGCCTGATTCATTCCTCGCAATCTTTCGAAACATTTCCCGAATGGTCGCCCGATGGACGTTATCTTTATTTTTGCAGCGCCAAAGCACGTCCGATGCCACATGAATATGATTCGCTGCGTTACGATTTATTAAGAATAGCATTTGACGCTTCCACCGGAAGTTTCGGCAACAGGGTGGACACGCTTGTATCATCAGCTCTCACGGGAAAAAGCGTTGCACATGCGCGGGTTTCGCCCGATGATAAATATGTTGTTTTTTGCATGTCTGACTATGGGACTTTCCCTGTTTGGCATCGCGAGGCAGATCTCTACCTGTTGAATCTGGAAACGGACGAAATCCGTAATCTGACGGAAATCAACAGCAACCAGAGCGAAACATATAATTCATGGTCAACTAACGGTCGTTGGATAGTGTTCAGCAGCCGCCGTATGGACGGAACATTTACTCGCCCTTACATCTGTTATTTCGACACAGAAGGAAATGCACACAAACCTTTTCTTCTACCTCAAAAAGACCCCATGTATTACGATTTTTCCATGAAATCATTCAATATTCCCGAATTTATTACCGGTAAAGTGGAAATATCGCCATACGAATTTGCTAAGGCAGCAAAAGGAAATGCGATAGATGCAATATTAAGATAATGTGTTATATATGATTACATACCATACCATAGAGTGGACTGATTTACCGGTTATAGTAAGGATAGCAAAATTTTGTATTGCTGACGGCGCTTCCGAGTTTCACGCAACGATAGAACTGAACGCCGTTTTAGCAAATACGGAAACGCAATACCGGCTTCTTGAAGAAGCATCTCAACGATTAACCGAATCTTTTCGTGCAGAGAGGTGTTCTTTAGTTTGGAAACGTTTTTTTGTGAGCGATGCTATTAACCACGCCGTTTATCTGAAAACGATTGAGAACGAAGCCTTATCCGTTGTACAACAGCCGCCATTGAACGGCTCCAAAGCATCTATGTTGTTATACTTCGTAGAAGATGCACAATTGACAACCGAAGCCGACAATGCCGTTGTGATGAAGCGTCCGTATTATGAGCATCTTTTCCATACTCAACTGCATGAACGCGCCAGAAATGCAACTTCTCAAACCTACAATATTTTCGACCGCTACTGCAACGGTCTTTCCCAAAGAGGCTGTTCACTCGCTAAAAATTGTATCCGTACATGGATATTTGTCCAGAACGTGGATACACAATATGCCGATATGGTAGTTGCCCGCAGTAAATACTTTGAACGCGAAGGTCTTACGCCTCAGACTCATTACATTGCCAGCACCGGTATCGAAGGGCGTTATATATATCCCGAAGTGCTGATAATGATGGATGCTTATGCCATAACCAATATACAACCGGAACAAATTCGTTACCTTCATGCGCCTACTCATTTGAATCCGACACACGAATACGGCGTTACATTTGAACGCGGCGCTACGGTTGATTACGGCGACAGGCGTCATGTTTTCATCTCCGGAACAGCCAGCATAAACAATAAAGGCGAAATTGTACATCCTTTTGACGTTGAAAAACAGACTGCCCGCACTTTCGAAAATGTACAGACACTGCTGGCTGAAGCAGGCGCTGCCATGCAGCATGTCGTCCACATGGTTATCTATTTGCGCGATATTGCCGACTATGCCGTAACCAAACGTTACGTTGAACAACATTACCCCGATATTCCCAGCGTTACGTTATGGGCGCCGGTATGTCGTCCGGGTTGGCTGGTTGAAATTGAATGTATGGCGATAATTCCGGTAGAAAATAAGCAATATGAAAAGTTTTAAAAAATAATGCAAATCACGGGCTAAAAAGCCTGTTTTTTTATGATTTACTTTTAAAACTTTCTTTTTTAAAAAAAAATGCATACATCGCTGAATTTTAGTGCTTTAGTGGTGTAAAATAAAAAAACGACCATTATGTCAGACGAGATGCAACTTAAATTAAGCCTGTTTACGCCTGTCAAAATCGTGAAAGGAGTAATTAGTCTTATATAGTTTAATTAACAACAATTGTTCATAAATTAGGCACGTATATTGCATATATATTAAATCGTTTAAATTAACTTTGAAAAAATTACGTTATTCAGTTTTTTACTGACATTATGACGTAATTATTAAATATAGATTACAAAAATGGATGCACAATTTTCTCCAAAAGTGAAAGATATTTTGGTTTATTCCAAAGAAGAAGCCATACGGCTGGGCAACAGTCATATAAGTCCCGAACATCTTTTCCTTGGCATTTTGCGGGACGGCGAAAGCGCCGCTATTGAAATACTTATGAATCAAGGCATTGATTTAAGAGTTTTAAAATCGTCAATTGAAAAAAGCATAAGGACTGAAGTGCCTGTACTGGTAACAGATCAGGAGCTGATTCCGTTGCTGAGAAGTTCCGAAAGGATTTTGAAACTTGTATATCTCGAAGCCAAATCTTTGAAAAGCGGCACTATTGAAACCGAACATCTCCTTTTATCTATTTTGAAAGACAATACCACGCTGGTAACAAAGTATTTATCGGAGTTGGACGTTACATACCAGTCAATAAAACGATTGGTAGAGACCATACCACCGACTGCCAAAACCGGTTTTCAAGATGACGATGACGAAAAAGTACCGGCAGGAGGTGGCGGCGGTGGCATGTCAAAAGGTCAGTCTGCTGCAACTGCAAAATCATCGTCTGAAACGCCCGTTCTCGACAATTTCGGCATAGACCTGACAAAAGGCGCCGAAGAGGGACGGCTCGACCCTATTGTCGGCAGAGAACGCGAGATAGAACGTTTGGTGCAAATACTTTCGCGCAGAAAGAAAAACAACCCCGTCCTTATAGGCGAACCCGGAGTAGGTAAATCGGCTATTGCAGAAGGACTTGCGTTGCGGATAGTAAATAAAAACGTGTCGCGTGCGCTGTTTAATAAAAGAGTGGTTACGCTCGATTTGGCTTCAATTGTTGCGGGAACAAAATATCGCGGACAGTTTGAAGAGAGAATGAAAGCCATTCTTAACGAACTGACGAAAAACGACAACATTATTCTGTTTATAGACGAAATACACACCATTGTAGGAGCCGGCGGCGCATCGGGTTCGCTCGATGCCGCAAACATGCTGAAACCTGCGCTTGCACGGGGCGAAATACAGTGTATCGGCGCTACTACTCTTGACGAATACAGGCAATATGTTGAAAAAGACGGAGCTTTGGAACGCCGTTTTCAGAAGGTTTTGGTTGAGCCGACTTCCGTTGAAGAGACCGTTCACATACTCCATAATATTAAGGAGAGATACGAAGAGCATCACAACGTGGCATACACAGACGATGCTATCGAAGCGTGCGTAAAACTTACAAACAGATACATATCCGACCGTCATCTTCCCGACAAGGCAATTGACGCGCTCGATGAGTCGGGTTCAAGAGTTCATATTTCCAATATTATCGTCCCCGAAACAATTCTTGCGTTTGAAAAACAGATGGAAGACACCAAAAAGGAAAAAATGACGGCGGTAAAAAATCAGAATTTTGAAAAAGCCGCAAGTTTCCGCGATAGAGAAAAAGACCTTCAGGACGCGATAGATTTAGAGAAGAAGAAATGGGAAAAAGATCTTTCGCTTAACAGAGAAACTGTTGATGCCGAGAAAGTTGCCGAAGTTGTTGCCATGATGACGGGAGTGCCTGTGCAGAGAATTGCCCAAACCGAAGGAACAAAACTTTTAAAGATGGCAGACGAACTTAAAGGCAGCGTTGTTGGTCAGGACGAAGCAATTCAGAAGATTGTAAAATCAATTCAGCGCAACCGCGCGGGACTTAAAGACCCGAATAAGCCGATAGGAACTTTTATTTTTCTTGGTCCTACGGGAGTTGGTAAAACACAGTTAGCCAAAGTATTGACACAGTTTTTGTTCGACACCACCGACAATCTGATACGGATAGATATGAGCGAGTATATGGAAAAATTTTCCGTATCGCGTCTTGTGGGGGCGCCTCCCGGCTATGTCGGATATGAAGAGGGCGGACAGCTTACCGAAAAAGTGAGGCGCAAACCATATTCGGTGGTATTGCTTGACGAAATAGAAAAGGCGCACCCCGATGTGTTTCATATTCTGCTTCAAGTGCTTGACGAAGGGCAACTTACCGACAGCCTTGGACGAAAAGTTGATTTCAAAAACACCATTGTAATTCTTACTTCAAACATCGGGACAAGACAAATTTCAGAGTTCGGATTCGGGATAGGATTCGATACGCAAGCCAAAAGAGCCTCGCGCGATGAGCAAACTAAGAGCATTTTGCAAAAAGCTCTTCAGAAGACATTCGCACCCGAATTTATTAACAGGATTGACGATATAATAATGTTTAACTCGCTGAGCAAAGAGGATATAAATGAGATTATAGATTTAGAACTTAAAGGCTTATACGACCGCGTAAAATCTTTGGGTTATACGCTGGAAATTGCCCCTGCCGCGAGAGATTTCATTGCCGAAAAAGGCTTTGACGCAAATTTCGGCGCAAGACCATTGAAACGAGCCATACAGAAATATCTTGAAGATCCGATGGCAGAAACGTTGATTAAAGCCACCATCGAAAAAGGCGAAACAATTAACGTAGGCTTTGACGCAGACAAGTCTGAAATAACAATAGAAATTCATAAGAAAGAAGCCGAATTGACTGAAATAGCAGATGTATAAAAGCATTTTTCCGCTCTTTTTTATGAATCATTATTTATTAAGCATAAGTTACTGTTTTTGAAACTATTATCATTAATGCGAATGATTGTTTTTGCCTGTGGCGCATGGTGTATTCGCAAATAAAGAGTGCACCATACTTAATAATCTGACGGAATTTAAATTTTTTATAAAAAATATATGACTTGACATATTGGTTTACAAGACTTTTAGTCGATAGTCAATAGTCGGTAGTTGACCGTAAACCATTATAATAGTAGCGATTTTTAAAAAATCCTCACAATTTCGCCTTTTATAAAATCTATTGCTGCGCGGGTAGGTTCTTTTTCAAGTTTCACTATTTGATCGAATAGGCGTTTAGTCAAATCCATTCCCGTTGATTTTGTTGTAAGCTTATCCGCCTCGTTGTTAATGATTTTAATTATGTTAGCCTTGGCGCTTTTTACCACCTCCCATGCTTGCTGGCTCATGTATATCTGTTGCGACAGGTTATGCTCAAACTCGCTTCTGATTGTGTTAAGCAATGCAGTATGAAGCTGGCTTGCAGACATATCGGGACTGCTTACTCTCACAATCAGCGACTCTAATGATATTCGTTCAAGAAATAAAACAACTCTTTCGTAAGCCTGAAGCCTTATGGGAGTTAGTGTTTTATTACTTTGCAAAAGCAGTTCCTGCCGTCTTTTGTTCTGGTCGTTTTTTATCATATTCTTCAGCAATAGCCATGCTGTGAGCAAAACCAGCAATGCCGGAATCGTAATTTTAAGTATATCGGCAACTATTTCCATATTGAATTAAATTTTAATACGCAAAGATAATATTTTTCAGTAAAACAGCATACTATTCGGCGAGCGTTACGCTGTCTGCCATCAAAAATCTCATAAGCGAACAGTCTCTTTTTATATATCATACCTATAAATACCATTCCACATTGAAGCCATTTTTTTTCTTATCTCCTGTTCTTTTGGGTTTTCGCCCGGCTCGTAAAAGATGCAACCTTTAATCTCTTCGGGAAGAAAGTTGTCTTTTATGAAGTTGCCGGAATAATCGTGAGCATATTTATAATCCGCTCCGTAATTCAAATCTTTCATCAACTTGGTTGGCGCGTTTCTGAGATGCAGTGGAACAGGGTAGGAGCCTTCGTTTCTCACTTTTGCTATGGCGCGGTCTATTGCCTTATATGCAGACGAACTTTTGGGCGATGTTGCAAGATATATTGCCGTTTCCGATAAAATAATTCTCGATTCGGGCCACCCAATCAGGTTTATTGCGTCAAAACATGCCTGAGCCAGCAACAGTGCGTTGGGGTTTGCAATGCCGATGTCTTCGGCGGCTAAGATCACCATTCTTCGGGCAATGAATTTCGGATCTTCGCCGCCCTCAAACATTCGTGCCAGCCAGTAAACAGCGGCGTTGGGGTCGCTTCCACGCATTGATTTTATGAATGCCGATATTATGTCGTAATGCTGTTCGCCGTTTTTGTCGTAAAGCGACAGGTTTTTTTGAATGTGATTGAGCGTTTTTTCGTTGTTTATAACAATGGTTTCGGTTTCCGACACATTAATCTCGGCTGCAACTGCAAGCTCAAGAGCGTTTAACAGTTTTCTTGCATCGCCGCCCGAAATTCTGTACAGAGCCTCATGTTCTTCTACAACTATTTTTAACGATGAAAGATATTCGTCATGCTTTAACGCTTTATTAATCAACGTATTCAAATCTGTTTCTGACAGCGGGTGCATCACATAGACCTGACAGCGCGATAGGAGAGGGGATATTACTTCAAACGAGGGATTCTCGGTAGTTGCTCCTATAAGCGTTATTACTCCCTGCTCAACGGCGCTGAGGAGGGAATCTTGCTGCGACTTGTTGAACCGGTGTATTTCATCAATGAAAAGAACAGGATTCGGGTGATTAAAAAACTGCTGCTTTTTTGCTTTTTCAATAGTTTCTCTCACGTCTTTTACGCCCGAATGAACGGCGCTGAGTTGAAAAAATGGTCTTTTAAGCGTGTTGGCAATAATTCCGGCTAAGGTTGTTTTTCCTACTCCCGGAGGTCCCCATAATATGAAAGAGGGAACATTATTTGCCTCGATAAGTTTGCGCAAAACGGCATTTTTACCGACAATATGCTCCTGTCCGCAGAACTCGTTAAGTTCTTTTGGTCTCATTCTTTCGGCAAGAGGTCGGTTAGCAAGCATCAAAAACAGGTTTTTACAAAGATAATAAAAACTATTTTGCCAAAGGAGTGTGTGTATAAAATTTGTTTATATTTGTATGCTGTATGCAAGTGCGTAAAGATGCGAAAATTATGTAATTTATAATTTTAAACGATATGATAATGAGAAAAATAATGACAATTTTGATAGTATTGGCTATTTTGACAATCTATTCCTGTGGGACGAAGACACAATATGAAGGGGGTGGAAGAGAAAGTAGAGATGTCATAGAGATGGTAATGGAAGATTCATCGTTGCCAAATGAGCAAAACCTCGACAAAATTGAAACCGAAGAGAGAAAAATTATCAAAGAGGGATATATAGAATTTGAAACAGATGATGTAAACAAGACAAAATCTTTAATTTTACAGACAGTTCAAGAATTAAATGGATACATTTCAAATGACAATAACCACAATTATTATCCTAAGCAACTTACATACAGATTGGAAATCCATGTTCCTGCAGATAAATTTGATTTACTCTTGAATGGCATTTCCGAAAGCGTCAAAAAACTTGATAGCAAAAATATTAATGTGCGTGATGTAACAGCGGAATACATTGATATTGAAGCGCGAATCAAAACAAAAAAAGCCCTTCAGAACAGATACATTGAACTTCTAAAGCAAGCGACAAAAGTTGATGAAATTCTCAACATTGAAAAAGAGATTGGAACCTTGCAAACAGAGATTGAATCTGTTGAAGGACGAATGAGGTATTTGAATAATAGAATAGCATTTAGCACGTTGTCAGTTAATTTTTATCAAAAGGAATCTTCTACATTTGGTTTCACTTCAAAATTTGTGGACGGGATTAAAAATGGTTGGAGTGTTTTCTTATGGGTTATCATTGGAATATCAAATCTTTGGGTTTTCATAATTGCTGCTGCGGTGGCGTTTTATTTAATCAGAATGTGGAAAAAGAAAACTATTAAAAACAAATAATTATGAATTTTGCAGTAAATCAAAAAATATATGAAACAACAAAAAAGTTGTTATTATTCATGGTTGTTGGGCTTTGGATATTAACAGGCTGTGGAAAAAACTGTCCTGATTTTGAAAAAGAAAATCTAAGCTGGATACCATATCAAGAAAATGATGTGATTGAATTGTATTCAAAATCGAGTGATTCAACAATAATTTTTCCGATAAAAAGTGTATATATAGAGCACACAACACGAGCTCCATCTGAATTTAGTGGCAAAAAATGTGGAGGGTGTGGTGACTATATATACCTAAATCAAAAATGGCAGGAGGAAGATTCTAGTTTTAAGGTATCCATATATTTACATGGAAATAAAATAACATATCAGTCTTATCAGATTTATGATACTAATTTTTCTACTTATTCAGAAACAAAAGATTTTCTATTTGAAAATGAAGTATATGATATAGTTAGAGTTTTTGATAATACTAATTCAAAAGGAACATTCAAAAAGTTAATTATTGCAAAAGATTTTGGAGTTATTGGACTTATAGATGTTAATGATAATACTTGGAGTTTGAAAACCAATAGTAAAAGTGAGCGTAACGAACGGGGGAATATAGAGATTAAAAATGTATCATGTTAATGAAAACGTGTTTCCTGTTTTAATGCGTAAAATAAAAGAAACTGTTGACTGTATAGAATGCAAATAAACTTAACGAAAAACAATTAAATTTATGGCAAACGAAACAAATATGTATTACAGGTTTACAAGTGACAATGAGCCAAAAGAAGAACAACTCTTGCTACTTATGCAGGAAGCGAGGGAGGAGGTTCGGAAAAAAAACTCAAATTTACAGTCTGTGATAGCGGAAAATATTCAGCGGGAATACGACAATATAAAAAAAATATTTCCAAACCTGTAAATAATGGAACGACCGAAACTTCTCATAATTGCGGGACCTAATGGAGCAGGAAAAACAACCGTTACAAGCCAAATTCTGAAACATGAATGGATTGAGGGCTGTGAATATGTAAATCCCGATTTTATTGCACGAGATAAATTTGGCGACTGGAATTCGCAGGAAATGGTTTTAAAAGCTGCTCAATTTGCTGAAAAACAGCGAGAAAATTGCTTGGAAAATCATAGCAGTTTAATTTTTGAAACAGTCTTGTCGGCGCCCGACAAAATTGACTTCATTCAACGGGCAAAACAACAAGATTATTTTATTCGCCTGTTTTTTATTGGGACAGACAATCCGCAAATAAATGCCTTGCGCATAGCACAACGAGTAATGCAAGGCGGACACGATGTTCCAATTCAAAAAATTATCAGTCGTTATTACAAATCAATAGCAAACTGCATTTTGTTATCAAAAATTGTTGATAGATTGTATGTTTATGACAACTCGATTGAGAATGAGCTAACGGAATTGTTATTCAGGGCTAACGATGGAAAACTTGTAAAACAATATGCACCAATGCACGAATGGGCGAAACTGATTTATGAGAATACTATATAGGCAACCGTCATAAACCGAAATTTTTAATGTGTCAAATAAAAGAAACTGTTGACTGTATCGCGAAAGCAAAAAACATACAATCGGATTTTTAGGAATGGAATAAATAATCTGAGAGTATTCATTTAAAGATAGACAGGAAAATATTTTGGAAGACCTCATATCCGTTATACTCATTTAAGTAATAAGTTATTAGTAATGAAATATTTATGATCTCAATAGATTTTGAAACTACTTTTGTTTTGCGGGTCATTCTTCCCAGGTAATGCCTTACATTTGAGTTATTTTGTTCAATTCCAACTTTATATTTCTTGCCCTGTGTCAATTTTTCATTTGGAATGACTTTCCTGTAAACATCTCAATCATCTGTGTAATAATGTTTCACATAATCTTTCAACTTCCCGTATAACCGTCTAAATGTTTTAGCATTACGATTGCCAATAACCCATCCGACGGTTTTGTTGTTACTACAGTCCACCGCCCTCCATATCCGGACTTTTCGTTTTTTTTATTGATGAAATGCCACATCTCATCAATGCTAACTTCCGCTATTTCAGCATCAATAATGGGTTCAGGAAGAGTTAAACCAACGTTCCGAATCCAATATAAAACGGTTGAACGGCTAACTTTAAAAATGCGGGCAATCATTCCATAGCTTGCCTTTCCGCTGCCATACATGAGTATTGCCAATGCTTTGGCTTGAGGACTTATTTTACCGCGATTATCACCAATCTTAAAATTATATCTGCATTCTTTACACTTATAACGCTGCTTGTTACGAATATAACCGCTTTTCACGCAGCTACTGCTGCCATATTTTTTACATCGTATATCTTGCATAATAAAATTTTTTGCAAAAAAAATAAAATATATCTATTGTACAACACTCTCGTATTTTTAAACGCTCTCTTATTTTTTAAAAACAAAAGGATTTAGTTATTTTTTTCTGATTTCGATTTCAGAACTCCGAAAAGCCCAAAGTTTGATGCAGGAAGAACTTGCCGAACAATGCAAGATAAGTGCAATAACGCTGCAACATGTTGAATCAGGCGTTGTTACACTGCGAGTTTATACTGTCAGAATCAAGTTGGTTTTAGAGTATAGTTGGCTAAAAAATTTTTTGTACCTTTGCGGCGGCATCAGTTGCATTATATAACTGGCGATAGTGGAATTATTGGTTTTTATGAAAAGTTCAAAACAGTGGACGACAGTGAATTATTACATATAGAAAATATTGAACCTCAGCAGGAAGGACCTGTTGCTTTACATTCGGTTACGGCTTTGTCGGGAATGTATAAGGACTGGTTTCTTGACTATGCGTCATACGTGATTCTCGAAAGAGCCGTTCCGCACCTTAATGACGGACTGAAACCCGTTCAGCGGCGTATCTTGCACTCAATGAAGCGAATGGACGATGGCAGGTATAACAAGGTGGCAAATATTATAGGTCATACCATGCAGTTCCACCCGCACGGTGACGCTTCAATCGGCGATGCGCTTACCCAACTCGGACAAAAAGAGTTGCTTATAGATACTCAGGGAAACTGGGGCAATATTCTGACCGGCGATGGAGCGGCAGCGCCAAGATATATTGAAGCCCGACTTTCAAAATTTGCGCAGGAGGTTGTATTCAACTCAAAAACAACCGATTGGAAACAGTCATACGATGGAAGAAACAAAGAGCCTGTAACGCTTCCCGTAAAATTTCCGCTTTTGCTTGCATTGGGCGGCGAAGGCATTGCGGTTGGACTTGCTTCAAAAATTCTGCCTCATAACTTTAACGAACTTATAGACGCTTCGATAGATTATTTGCAGGAGAAAGAGTTCACTATCTATCCCGATTTTCCAAC
>Ga0099364_10011367_pt1 | contig 12168 bp, 15 predicted proteins | sample TergutTh196P3_FD_73070 | JGI IMG/M metagenome (GOLD analysis project Ga0099364, IMG submission 73070) | Microcerotermes parvus P3 segment gut microbial communities from Pointe-Noire, Republic of the Congo - Th196 P3 | ecosystem: Host-associated > Arthropoda: Insects > Digestive system > Gut ...
CCGAAGTCGCCGAAAGCGATTGCGGCATTTCCGGCTGTAGCGGCGGGGACGTAGGTCGAGGTCTTGACCGGACGGTTGAGGATGGTGTCCGGCGTGCCGGCGACAACCGAAGGCTGCCATATGTACTGCCCGGTCGAATCCTTCAATTTGCGAATCATCTTGACCGTGCTGTCGTTCATAACAAACGTGGCTTTGTTGCGGTAGGACGATTTGAGGCTGTAGAATAAATCCATGACCTCATCAAGTGTAATCGCAGTGGTGGCCGCTGTGTTTGTACCCAGTTCCGCGCCTCCGTTTGCGGCGAAGATGCCGGTGGGTTTGCCCGTGCCGTCCCCGGTGAAGAAGGCTTCCTCCTCTTTGTTGCCGATGCGCCGCGCAAACTCTGTGGCGATGTAGCTTTCGAGGTTGAACACACTGTCGCTGAGGAGTTCCTCGGAAACTTTGATAATCGTTCCCAGCTTGTACGCGCCGATGGAGACCTGCCCGAATTTGTCCGTGCTTTCGGGAATTGTGCCTTCTTCGTCAATCCAACTCGCCGTCCCCTTGGACGCCACAACGGGGATTTTGCGGTCGCCGGAGGAGGTGGCAATCACCTTGGCAAGGGAGCGGAAAATGTTTTCTTCCTCCAACGCCTGCACCAGCGTCCGCTCATACTCGTCCGGCACGAGGTAGCCCCCGTCAGCATCGGTGCCGATTTTCAGAGAATTGAACACTTCGGGAGGCGGGGACTTGTCCCGCATATTCTGCCAAAACGCGGAGGTGTATTCCTCCGTTCCACGCCCGCAGACACCATTAGGCATCCCCTCACGCTGCGGTCTGCCAACGATGGGTGTGCTGGTGGGCTTTGACATTTCAAGGTCAATGACAGCCTGCCGTTCCAGTCTTTCCACCTCTTTGCCGAGTGCGATTACATCCGCCTCCATTTTGTCATAGACGGCTGTATCCTCAGCGGATACGACACCATCCGTGCCGCGCTTGGAATCGAGGAACGCTTTCGCGGCATCCCACGCCTTTGCGCGTTTCTCGCGCAGTTCAAGAATCTGATTCATGTGATTTGCTCCTTTCAAATTTTGGACTGAATTAAAGACAGTCGCTTGTACAGCGACTGCACGGGAGTACCATTGGCCACTTCTTCAGGATATCCGATAGAAGTTGCTGTGCATTTTGAGTCGGTTAACATACCGTCCGCAAAACCCAGCGCGATTGCCGTATGGACGCTCATGGCTTTTTCGTCGTCCATCAAAAGTGAGATTTTTTCACGGGAAAGCCCTGTTTTAATCTCGTAGGCGTTCAATATGGACTCTTTTACCTCGTCTAACATCTCACCCATTTTGAGCATTTCGGCTTTGTCGCCGATGGCAATCGTCCACGGATTGTGGATAAAAAGCAGTGCGGTGGGAGACATCAAAACCTTTGTCCCCGCCATCGCCACGACTGACGCGGCCGAGGCCGCCATGCCGTCGATTTTGACTGTGACCTCGCCGGGGTAGTTCATGAGCATGGTATAAATCTGCGATGCCGCAATGCAATCGCCGCCACGCGAGTTGATCCACAGCGTAATGTTTCCCGTGCCGGAAAACAGCTCCTTGCGAAACTGCCCCGGCGTACATTCATCCCCAAACCAAACGCTGTCGGAAATATCACCGTCGATGTACAGCTCACGTTCGCCGCTTGGTGTGCTTGCGAAATTATAGAATTTAACCATTTTCCACTTCCTTTCTCCCATTTAAGGGCATCATATTGCCATTTACAAGGTACAAATCGCCTCCTTCGTCTGCCGGAATTTTGTCCATATCCTCCAACGCCCGAATGTCGTTTGCACTCAGCCAACCATTCTGCCGCCCGGTGGAATAGCCCTCCATCCGGCTCTTGTAATCCCCGCGCAACAGACCGTCTACATTGAATTTGATGAAATATTCCCGCTTTTCCGAGGGTAAAAGTAACGCTTTGTGCAAGGCTTGTTCCCAACGCACCACCCACGGGTCGAGTGTGTATTTTACAAATTCCAAGCTCTGCTGTTCAATGTTGGAAAACGAACTTTTTTCGAGGTCGCCAATTAGATGCGGCGGGATTCTGAAAATCCGTGCGATTTCGTTTAGCTGATACTTGCGTGTTTGCAGAAATTGCGACTGCTCAGGTGGAATGGCGATTTGCTTAAATTGCAACCCCTCTTCCAGCACCGCGACACGGGAGCCGTTGTTACTGCCGCGATAGATTTCGTTCCAGCTTTCCCGCACCTTGGCAGGGTCTTTGAGTACGCCGGGATGTTCCAAGACACCGCCGGGGTTTGCGCCGTTGGAAAAGAAGGATGCCCCATATTCCTCCGTCGCCATAGACATTCCGATAGCATTCTTCGCCATTGCGATTGGACTGTAGCCGAGTAGTCCGTCGAAGCCCAAGCCGGGGATGTGCAGGACTTGGTCTGGTCTGAGGGTGACTGTGCCTTTATCGTTGAGATGCTCGTAAAAAAGCTGTCCCTCCGGCGTTCTGTCCACGCGCACTTGGTCTGGCATCAATGGGTACAAAGCTGTGACGCGCCCGCGCCCATCGCGGATGATTTGCGAGAAAGCATTCCCATAAATGAGCAAGTGCGCCATCATCGTCTCACGCCAAACGAAAGAAGTCATGTCCGGGTTTGGAGAGTTATGCAGGAGCGCATATAAAGGATGCGCTGTCGCTTTTTCCTTGCCAATCGCCGTGTGTTTGTACGTTTGCAATGGCAGGCTGGCGAGGGTTTCGCTTAGGATTCTCACGCAAGCATAGACTGCCGTGGTCTGCATCGCACTGCGCTCGTTGACGATTTTCCCCGACGAGCTGCCGCCGAAAAAGAAGCTGATTGCATTGCCAAATAAGGCGTTCCGGGGTTTGTCGCGGGAACGGAACAGGCGGGTTAGTATGGACATGGGGTTCACCTCCTTGGCACTTCGATAAAATCAAGAAACGCACCCAAGCCGAGTGCGCCCATACAGTATTCGTGCAGTTTTGGATGGGTTTCCGCCATTCGCTGGAATCGGTTGACCTTATCTCTATGACAGCCAACCGGACAAAAGACACAGCCTGTGCGTTGTTCGCCTGTGGTGCAGAGCCGACCGTCTTTATCCTCAATAATATCACCGTAGACGGAAGCGATTGGAATGCCGGTGAAGCGTATGTACTGTAGCACATCTTGATTATTCCAAAACGACATTGGTTTGGATGCGGGATGCTTTGAATCAAAGTTATTACAGCCCGTTTGCAACCACGCCTGTTTTCGCCGTTCGCTCTCTGCCGCCATTGTTCCGACAATCGGGCGTTTGCCGGTTTCCCTTTGATATTTTTCCATCGGATACTCTTTCATAACCCGGCAGCATATGTCTGAAATTATAAACGGCGAGTCGAGTAAAAATGCCCACTTCACATAATGGCTTTTGCGGTATTTACTTGGTGTGCCGTCCGCATCCACACCCTTTAGTCTGTCTAATGCCCACTTCGAGCCTTTTCGGGCATAATAAATTGTGTGTGCCACATCCTTAGACGGGTAACACCAGCCATACTCACGGACAACCTCGTCAAAGCGCATCTTTGGCTGTAATACCGTTGTGTTCGGCGTATCCATAGCAAACTTTCTCACTTCGGGAAAGTCCAATCCGGTATTTACATACACGGCTTCGATATCGGGGAAAGCCCGCCGAGCCAAGTCAAGCAGAACCGCCGAGTCCTTTCCGCCCGATATGGAAACGTTGACCATACCATCAAAGCGGTAATACCACTCCATGATTCGGGTTTGTGTGACCCGTATTTTACGGGAAAGCGGCCACGCCTGCATGATTTTTAAGTCTTCGGGTGTATGTTTCATATCGATGTTAAACCCCTCAAATCATAAATTGAAGTCTGAATTCCGCCGCCAACGGTGGCGCGGGCAAACCCCATGACCATCGCCACGAGACCGTCCACTTTTTCCGTGCTTTTCCGTTTGCTGGGCTTGATATTCCCCGCCGCGTCAGTCTCCACGATGGTGTTTCCGACATTCCAATCAAGCACAGGGTGTTTGCCGTGGCGGATTTTGCCCTCCATCACAAACTGATAAAAATCCTTACTTGGAGGCGACATGGATAAATATCCTTGACCGAACGGGAAAACTACAAACCCATTCTCAGCCCCCAATTCCTCCAAATCGCGGCGAATCTTCTCCGCACCGTAACGGTCATAGGCGATTTCACGGATTTGGTATTGCTTGGAGAGCTTTTCGATGAACGCTACGATAAAATCGTAGTCAACCACATTTCCCTCGGTCGTGTTGAACACGCCCATCTGTTTCCACACGGCATAGGGAACGTGGTCTCGGCGTGTGCGGAAACCGATGACATCTTCCGGCAACCAAAAGAAAGGTAGGACGGTGTACTTGGTATCCTCGCCCTCCGGCGGGAAGACTAACACCAGTGCCGTAAGGTCGCCGGTGGAGCTGAGGTCGAGTCCGGCGTAGCAGTCCCGCCCCTCCAATGTGCTGTAATCGAAAAACTCCTCGTCCTGCGCCTCAGCGCCTTTGGATGCAACGTCACGTTGCCCACACGCGTCCCATTTGTCCATCGGCATCCAACGCACATCCGAGTTGCACCACTCGTTCAAACGAAACTGCCGGAAGTGCATCTCTTCGGCGGGGTTTTGCTTGGCTTGCTCGTATGCGGCGCGGACGGTTTCGTAGGGGATGGTCACGCCGATGGAAGGGTTCACGCGCCGCCAGACGGTCTCGTCCTCCCAATCGTCCCCCTCCTCGATGCCGAAGACGGCGGGGTAAAAAGAGGGGTCTACCTTCGAGCCGTCCAGCACGGCTTTTGCCTTTTGATGGATTTCGTAACAGATGGATGTTTTTTCCCGTCCCGCCGTGGTGATGAGGAAATATAACGGTTGCCGCCGAGCATCCCCGGTATATTTTGTCATAGTGTCGAAGAGGTCGCGGGTCTGCTGGGCGAACAACTCGTCGAAGATGAGTCCGCTGACATTAAACCCCTGCTTGGATTTTGTTTCCGATGAAAGCACACGGTAGAGGCTGTTAGTATGCGGGAAAATAATCCGCTTGGTAGACGGCACCAGTTTTGATAGCTTCATCAAATCGCCGCATTGTTCTACCATTGCCTTTGCCGTGTTGAAAACGATTGATGCTTGGTTAATATCGGCAGCGCACGAATATACTTCCGCTCCGGCTTCGCCATCGGCAAACAGGAGATAGAGCGCAATCGCCGCCGCCAGCTCGCTCTTGCCGTTCTTCTTGCCGATTTCGACATACGCCGTGCGGAATTGCCGGATACCGTCTGGGTTTACGATGCCGAAAATATCCCGGACAATTTGTTCTTGCCACGGCATCAGCCGGAAAGGTTTCCCATGCCACTCGCCCGTAGTGTGCCGGAGCATGGAGATAAAGCTGACGGCAAAGTCGGCGCGGCGCGGGTCGTAATGGCTGGTCGGGAGCATGAGCGGGGTCGGGGTGTATTTGAACGTGGACACGAGGTCACCTCCATTCGGCGCAAAATAAAAAGACCGTTGCGGTCTTCGGGTTTTCTATATGAACGAGGCACACACTCCCGGTCGGGAGCGGCCTCGGCGGTTGGCAGGGTTAGTTTTATTTTTTGTCTTTTGCCGCCAAACCCGCTTTGTAGGCGGCTTCGAGGGCGTCCTTGATGCTCCACACGGCGCGGTCGTGAAAGTCGAGGCTGTCGCTCCAGCGTTTTTCGAGGGTTTCGATTCTGAGGATATCCTTCGCAATCCGGGCGATTTCTTTTCCCATGTTTTTCATGTTCGCGTCCTCCTCCGTTCGTTTATTTTCCCTTCGGGTGTAATCACATGATACCTCTGAACGGAACACAAAGCAAGTTAATGATAATGGATGTGGAGCCATTGTGGTGTAAGGGGTTAGGATGTTGACCTCCAACCTTTATGCCATTTTACATAGCGTTTGCCGTTGTGTTTTTCGTCCAATTTGACCATCGGCAAACCGTTTTTATTCACAATCGTACCCATAAGCGTTTCGGTAGAAAAGAACAATCCCTGCGCGGTATACGTTACCCTGTCGCCATACGCCGCGCCCACTTCGCCCATAGCGGCGTCCGCCTCGCCCTTGCTTTGCGTGTTTTGCGCCGTTCCTTCGTCGGCGTAAATCCGCTCTATCGTGGGATAAACTTCACGGTATTCCGCGCTGGCTAAAAATTTGTTTTTACCGCCATAACGCTTTGCGCCCTCTGCGATGTAAGCTGTTACCTCTGCCATTGTTTTGAGTGTTGTTTTCATATTGGTTGCCCCCGTTTTGTTTCGGCTTTCGCCTTTGGTTAATCACATGATACCTCTGTTTCAAACGGAAAGCAACGCAATGATAATGGATGTGAATCCATTGGTGTGCAAGGGTTCTATGTAAACGAGAAACACTCCTTTCGGAGCGTTCCCGGCGGTTTGTATTAGATGCCAAGTTTATCGGCTATGCCGAAGATGCTGTAGTTGTAGGTTTTTCCGTTTGCGCTGAACTGAATTTTTACGTTGTAGCCGCCGTAGCCGGAAAAGCTGATAGTGCCTGCGGGGTATTGCGCCTTGAAGGTGTTTTCTATGTTGTTCCTATCGAGTATCCGTCCTGTGTTTTTCATTTTCGTTGCCTCCGTTCGTTTTTTCCCTCTCGGGTTTAATCACATGATACCTCTGAACGGCAGACAAAGCAAGTCAATGTTAATGGATGTGAATCCATTGGTGTGCAAGGGGTTTCGTGTGCTTAGGAAAGCGACAAGACGGTCGCTATGGCGGCTTTGTGAGGCGAAATAAAAAGACCTCTGCGGTCTTAGGGGTTTGTATATAAACGAGGTACAGCCCCCGTTGTGTGGGGCTTGTCCTCGGCGGTTTGCGGTTTTAGTTGTACTTGGCGAGGATGATTTTGTAGATGGCGTGTCCGCTTTCGTCAAGGCTGTCATAGTCGGCACCTCGGTCGTAGTTGAAGAGAACCTTGCCGTTTTTGCGGATTTCTAACTTGGAAATTCTGCCGTCCCCACCGATGCCGAAGTGGGAGCCTTCCTCGTAGTGCTTTACGCAGTAGCTGTAGATTTCGCCCGTCTTGGGGCAGGAAATAGTACCTTTACTCCACATTGTAATATCCTCCGTTTTTTCAGTATTCAGCAAATGGTAAAGCATTGAGAATCACTCCGCGTTCCGTGAGGTATGCGTCATTGTTCTCATTCCAAGGAAACGCTATATAATTGTCGCTGATAACTTCCATCTCATCTGCAAAAATCTTGTAACCCTCCTCGCTTGTCACGTTGGCGATGCGGACAGGAATGACATCATACGGAACCTCCAAGCTCGTGCCGCCTTGTCGTTGGCATACAATCCATTTTCCGGTTGTGTGCATCAGTAGTTCACCTCCAATTTAGTTTCCCCTTCGGGGGTAACTCCATGATACCTCTGAACGGCAGACAAAGCAAGTTAATTATAATGGATATGAATCCATTGTGACACAAGGGGTTTAGCTGATTAACAAGGCACAGCCCCCGGCGTGGGAGCGGCCTTGGCGGTTGCCGGGATTAAGATTTTACTTGCTGTTTTGGTTTTCCAAGAAAAGGACGTGCTGGCATACCTCGCTTTGCGTAACTACTTCCATTCGCTCGGCATCTTCGTACAGCCCCGCATGATTGGCGAGTGCGGCGTGAAAGCCGTTGATGAAAGCTATGCGGAGCATTCCGGCGATTTGGGTGCGCTGACTTTTGGTGATTTTCATATCGCCCAGATTGTTGAACACGGTTTCCATATTTTCGATGTGTTTGTTATCCATTTTCGTTGCCTCCTCCTTAAAATTCAAATCCGGCGAAGCGTACAATCTCGCGCATGGCGTTGACGGCGCGTTTAGGTGTCGAGTAGTTGCGCTGGTCGCACTGCCGTCCGCCTTTGAAAATGCGAATCATCGGGATGCCGTACTGCCCATCAACCTTGATTTCCATGCGGCTCTGCTGTTTGCCGTACCAAAGAACCTCTACCTCTTTCGTCCAAACACGGCTGTAAACCGTGCGCCCATCGTGCATTGTCTCGCCGTTTGGTGTAAAGCCGTTTTCCGCCATGAGGGTGGTGAACTCCGCTTTGAATTGCTCCATCGTCTTTGCCATTTTCGTGACCTCCGTTTTATTCGTTTATTTCCCTTTCGGGTTAATCACATGATACCTCTGAACGGCTGACAAAGCAAGTCAATGTTAATGGATGTTAATCCATTGGTGTGCAAGGCTTACAACCATCACAAACCCTTTTCCAAGGCGGCAATCAGAGCCTTGTACAGCGGCTTTGTGTCAAGCCCTGCGGAGGCGTATCCGGCTTTGATTGCACCGAAGTAAGAACGGCTGGGCATCCCAATCGCTCGCCCCTCGTTCATAATATAAACCATCGCCCGCACCATTTCGCCGTCCATTTTTACCTTGACTTTTTCCTTGCGGTACAAGCGCGGCCAGCCCTCGTAACGGTCGAGTGCTGCCTCATCGGCGGGGGTGATGCTCCATAGCACCACCGGCACCTGCCCTCCCTTGAAACGCTCCACGGTGGCGACAGCGCCGCCGTCCTGCCCTCTAAATAGCAAGCGGTAGCCGTGGAGCCGAGCCGTGCCCACGACTTTCGCCGTGGGACACCGCATAGCCATTTGCGGTAGGTTCATGTTGGAGCCGTTCCCCGCGTGGAGCTTGCCGTCTTTTCCGGCATTGAAACCCCTCAGCTCCACGGTGCGGTTGCCGTGGAAAAAGCTGTGAAGGTTAAGGAAATGGTAGCGGCTGGCGTGATAATGGCTATATTGTGAGCCATTATATCCCTCATACCAAATATGCGCAATGTGCTGTAAGGTCTTGGGTTTTTGCTGATTCATCCGCTTTACAAGGTAAGTGTCCATCTTTTTGCAGTAGCTCATTCTGCCCGGTTCAATTTGCAAAGCCTTGTAGAAAAGGTCGTTTTTACTGGCAATTATGTTCACAAAGTTGCGAATACTTCTCGGTGTGTGAGGTGCGCCGTCTAAGTGGATATGGATGCCGGTACTGGAGTTGGTAAACCCTCCGGCTTTGCGGAGCCGGCGTACCAGTTCCTGCACGGTTTGGATGTCGGCGTCGTAGGTGAGGATTGGGCTGACAAGTTCTACTTTGTAATCGTTATCAGCCGACAGCCGCTGTCCACGTTCTTTCCGTTGCGGGGCAATGCTTCCATCGGAAACAACCTTCCAAACCCTGCCGCCCGGCGCAGTGACCGTGTATCTGTTACCGCTTTGCCGTACCGTACCGCCGAGGAAAGCGGCGGCGGTTTGCGCCGCTTTTTCCCTTGTGATGCCTGCAAGTTCTATTTCGATGCCAAATCTTGTGTCTTTCATGTGATTAACCCTCCGTTTTGTTTCGGCTTTCGCCTTTGGTTAATCACATGATACCTCTGTTCAAGACACTAAGCAAGTCAATGATAATGGGTGTCAATCCATTGGTGTGCAAGGGTTAGAGGGGGGGCGGCAGAAGTTTTATCTCGTCCGCACCGTAGGCTACGCCGAGGGTGGAGCCGCAGTCCCATTGAATGTGAACCGTGCCGATGCTGTCCACCTCTTGCACCGTTCCTCGCTCACCGGGTGTGAGCGAGGTGTAGGGGTCCAATTCCACGCGGGAGCCGGGGGTGTATCGCGCCTTCCGTGCCTCCAAGGCGGCTTTACTCGGAAACATCATCGCAGTCCACCTCCACTTCTCCGTCTTCGTTGACCGCCCCCTCATAAAACTCATCCAGCGGTTGGACAGTTTGCTTATGCTTTGTGTTGAGAAATTCCGCATTAAAGTTGCATTTTGAGGGCTTGCCCGTTTCGAGGTCTACGGAGTACACCTTTCCTCGGTAAATAAAATATGTGGCTGTATGCAGTTCATCACTGCCCCAAGCGGAAAAGGTTCGCCGGAAAAGCTGAAAATCCTTGACTTTATACACGCCTTTGAGTTTGTAAAAATTACTCATCGCCATTGCCCTCCTCATCCGCTACGTCCTCGTTAGGTACGGTCTCATCGGCGGCTGTTTCGGAGCGCAGTTCGTTCAACAACACCGCTTTCATAGTTTTCAAGCGTTCGATAATGGTATGCTCACTTGCGGAGTTTGGAGAAAAATACTCGCCGTCCCATAGGAAGAATGTTGTTAAGGTTTGCACTCCATCCTCGCCGTAAAATGGGTATGGATTTTCCCGCTGGTACTCCATCGCAAGTAACCGACTGCCGTCCGGCAGTTCGTACTTGTAGTAGGTCAGCCCAAGTTCCCCGACGGTAATCCAAACACCCCATTCGCTATAGCTGTGTAGAAATTCCCGCCGTTTGTCATTGTTTCCCCAGCTCTGCGCCAATTCCCGCTTTGCTTTCTGCTCGGCAGTTTCATTGGGGAGGGGAGCTGGTATTCGCACCTTGGCGGGAGCAGTGCCGTCCGGCGTACCGTAGCGAAACCCGCTGTTCCCGCCGAGGTTAGCCATCAGCAGTTTACGAACAGCACTGTACTCTTTGCCTACAAGACCAAGCCCAATCAGCCACACACGCATGGCAAATTTCTCATTCTCAAAACTCTCCTGCGCCTTTGCGGTGACACGTTTTTTCTCCCTTGCCGTCTTGCACAAAGCCGTGATGAACTGTGCGTATGCAGTAAGTTCTGCGCTGTCCGTATCAACCGAAAACCACGGAAATGCGATGCGGTCTTCTAAGACTTGAATGGGTAGTTCATCAGCACCGATGGCTTTCTTGAGTAGGACTTCTTTGGATGCCACTAATTTGCAGAGATTGTCAAGGCTTTCCGATGTGAAGCCTGTGAGCGGCATTTCGATGGTGAGGTATTCGGGGTCGGGAACGTCGCTCGGATGGGGGCCGTTCTCGCCGGGATGGTCGCGGAGTTCGCGCCCAAGCCCAAGCTCCTCGCGCTCGGTGAGGGGTAGTTCCTCGAAGGCGGAGGGTTCTGCGGCGGTGTCAGCGTTGAAGCCTTTTTCCCGCAGGGCAATTTCCAAATCGTGGTTATCGGGGCCGGTTATTGTGCCGTTTTGAGAAACCGTATATTCCCCAATTTCGTATGCGAAGGTCGGTGCGCCAAGATAGTTGCTTTCGGTGGCGAGGTGGTGTTTGATGGCGGTCACCATTTTCTTCCGGGTATTTCCTGTTACGTTGTACGCGAGTTTCATGCTCATTTCCTCTTTTCATTGTAGTGCAAGGGGTTTCGCCCTTTGCCTATACCATTAATCACTCAGAACCGAGGAAATTGCAACAGTTAAGATGTGCCATTTTTCTTACGCCACTCAGCGGCAATTCCACCCAACACAAACACTACTATGCTTAAAGTAACGCCATTCCCCCAGCACTTATACTCAGCCGCATCCGAATGTGGGTCACGCAGCCATTTCACTATTTGCGCACGGCTTTTCGGTGTGGCGGACGAGCCCGTAATGCGGCGATGGGTTTCCCATACATCGAAGAAGAATGCAATCTCTTCTTTCGTAGGCTTCGGCGTTTCAAGTCCCGCTCACCAATCAGCCGGAAAGCCTTGCAACAAGGCACATTCCGAAGGCAAAAGCCTTCTAACGATATACTGTGGACGTGCAATAATCGGAGCGTCCCGAAAATCACGAGCCTGTAAAGTTGCAACCTTTTCCTCGTTAATTTGCGTATAACTGCCGGTAGTCATGGAATACGCAACGCTATGTTTTTCCACAGTATTTAGCGCGAAAGAGACCCCATCCTCACTAAAACCGCTGCCATGATGCGAGGGACGGGAGCCGTTCCCTTCGAGCGATACCACGGCAATCCCGCCTTGGTTACTGCCCGGAACGCCCAGCCCTGTGTCAAGAGAACGGCTTGTGTCGGTTTCGTAGGCGTGGTTTCGTCTGATTTTTGTACCCTCTGAAGTTTGCCGGACATCAAATGCTTGTGGTACAACCGCAGCGGGAACTGTACCAGCCCGAAGTGTGGGACTTTTCTCGTTTTCATACCCCACGCCATGCGATTGTGCGGAATGTTCCGTACAAAACCCGGCAGATTGCACAACAATAGGTGCGTGTCCATGTTCTTGCGCCCGGAGCGTTCCAACAACATCCTCCGAAACGCTCATGTTCGCCCCGCCTTGGTCGTTTAGGACTTGCACTGCGCCTCCAGTGCCAAGCGCAAGATTTCGGGCAGAGCCTTGCCACGCGCCGATGCTCGTCGGAGG